>Ga0105353_1001138_pt1 | contig 13557 bp, 8 predicted proteins | sample EN1Hudsemesocosm_2_FD_83657 | JGI IMG/M metagenome (GOLD analysis project Ga0105353, IMG submission 83657) | Methane-oxidizing microbial communities from mesocosms in the Hudson Canyon - EN10B Hudson Canyon | ecosystem: Environmental > Aquatic > Marine > Cold seeps | place: Hudson Canyon...
ATTACGCCCACTGAAAGCTTCAATGTAATTAGCATCTGAATTAACTGGCTGGCCGTTAAGATTAACTTGAGTATCAATGCCACCTGAACCTGACCAGTAAAGGTAGGCTGCTTTTATTGATGCATTGCTAGGTAATGAAATACTGCCTGAGGATTGTCCACCTGCAATGGCATTACAAGTATTAGTTGAATCTCGTAAAGTATTTCCGGTTAACTCAAAAGAAATTTTGCCAGCAAAGCTGTGGCGTAAAATGACGTCTTCTGCGTGAGCGGATAAATTAATGATAAATAAGCTGATAAATACAGCGATCAAGTGTTTACTCAAATAACTAAGGCCACAGAGTTTTCTTATGCTGGAAATGCATAATTTGCTCCTAGGTCTGAAGTTAGAATGAGTTGTTGGCACACTTGTCTCAATATGTCTAATGTATCTGTTGTTGATTCTATTGAGTCTCTTGAATAACGTCAATTTAGTAACTGTTCAAATTCATCTATCAGCAGGCTATGCAACCCTTTAAATTTATTGATATTTTACATTTGGCGTCGCCCTTTTGTCGTAATTTGCAGGGAACCTTCCTTAATCGAATAAATAACAGCGTTTAAGACTATTCGATTGGGTTATTAGGGTAGTAAGTGACATTTTTTGTCACGGTTTTTTGCATTCATGGAGATATGTAAAATATTGTTAATAAGGTAATAAAACTTATATTAATCACTATTTTTGTAACTTCAGTCTTCTTCTCTTGGAGTATTCGTCAAAATAAATTACTCAAATAGATACTTCTATTCATTGTTTTCTAGCACATCTACTTGCTGTACAGTTAAGTCATAATAAATACAAAAATATGGGAGCTGTTTCCCGTAACAGGAATTTTCGATGTCAGATATTAAGACCTACCCGATTAAAGACAGTATTGGTTCAACCGCTTTGTTGAATAATGATCAGTATGAAGCGATGTATAAACGCTCTGTAGAGGACTCAGAAGGATTTTGGGCCGAGCAAGGACAGCGCATAGATTGGATTCAGCCGTACACTCAAGTGCGTGATGTTTCTTTTGATGAACATAAGGTCGATATCAACTGGTATAAAGACGGCACCTTGAATGCATCGGCTAACTGTTTAGATCGCCACCTAGAAACTCGTGGAGATCAAACTGCAATTATTTGGGAGGGTGATGAGCCAACCGATGATCGTCATATCACTTATAAAGAATTACATGCCGAAGTTTGCCAATTTGCCAACGCTCTAAAAACTCAAGGTGTGCGCAAGGGCGATGTGGTTTGTATTTACATGCCAATGGTGCCGCAAGCGGTAATGGCTATGTTAGCGTGTGCTCGCATTGGTGCGATTCATTCTGTTGTTTTTGGTGGCTTCTCGCCGGATGCCTTAGCGGGGCGCATTGATGATAGTAATGTGAAGGTTGTGATTACTGCAGATGAAGGTGTGCGTGGTGGTAAAACGGTAGCCCTTAAAAAGAACGTCGATGAAGCACTAACCCATCCGAGTGTAAATACCGTAGAGAAAGTCATTGTGGTAAAGCGTACTGGCGCTGCTATTGATTGGCACAAAACACGTGATATCTGGTATCACGAAGCAATCACAGCAGAATCTAAGCAATGTCAGCCTGCAGAAATGCGCTCTGAAGATCCTCTATTTATTCTGTATACTTCAGGTTCCACGGGTAAGCCTAAAGGCGTTGTTCATACAACGGGCGGATACATGGTTTATGCCTCGTTAACTCATGAATACGTATTTGATTATCATGAAGGCGATGTGTATTGGTGTACTGCCGATGTGGGCTGGATTACAGGTCATACCTATTTGGTTTATGGGCCTCTGGCTAATGGTGCAATTTCACTAATGTGTGAAGGTGTTCCGAACTACCCAAGCATTAACCGTGTTTCGCAAATCGTCGATAAGCATGAAGTGAATATTCTCTATACCGCACCGACCGCAATTCGTGCCTTGATGGCAGAGGGTGATGCAGCGGTTACCGAAACTAAGCGTCATTCGTTGAGAATATTAGGCACGGTAGGTGAGCCAATTAACCCAGAGGCGTGGGAGTGGTATTACCGCACGATTGGCGAAGAAAAATGCCCGATTGTTGATACTTGGTGGCAAACAGAAACGGGTGGCATCATGATCACACCGTTACCGGGCGCAACTGAGCTTAAGCCAGGTTCTGCGACGCGACCTTTCTTTGGTGTACAGCCTGCATTAGTCGATAGTGAAGGTAATGTTGTTGAAGGTGCAGGTGAGGGTAATCTAGTAATGCTTGATAGCTGGCCTGCTCAATCACGAACGATTTATGGTGATCATGAACGTTTCATGCAAACCTATTTTTCAACGTATGCGGGGATGTATTTTAGTGGTGATGGTGCTCGTCGCGATGACGACGGTTATTATTGGATCACTGGTCGTGTAGATGATGTATTAAATGTTTCTGGCCACCGTATGGGAACGGCTGAAATTGAAAGTGCTTTGGTCTCTCATCCTAAGGTTGCAGAGGCGGCTGTCGTTGGTTATCCCCATGACATTAAAGGTCAAGGCATCTATGTTTACGTGACTTTGAATAAAGGAGAGCTAAGTTCAGATGCTGCTGTAAATGATGCGCTTGCTTTAGAGTTAAAAAAATGGGTGCGACAAGATATTGGTCCTATTGCAACCCCAGATTTAATTCAGTTAACACCAGGCTTGCCAAAGACGCGCTCGGGTAAGATCATGCGCCGTATATTGCGCAAGATTGCTGAGAATGAATTTGATACTTTAGGTGATACCTCTACCTTGGCAGACCCTGCGGTTGTTGATGAGTTGATCGAGCATAGGGTTAATAGATAGGGTGTAGTTAATAGACCGTTTGCCAAAAGTCATCATGAGTTATGCTATGTTTATTCATTCATCAACTTATGATGACTTTATTTATTCCTTAAAATTCTTCCGTATTAGGCAATATGTCAGAACAAAATTTTAGTGTTCATAAAAGCGTCGTTTTATCGAACCGCAAAGCTTTAGCCGTGTATTTATTTAATCAAAATCGCGCGCAAGATGTCCCTGGTATTATGTCGCAACTGGTTGACCTTGATGGTTTTGATGGCGATAGAATTCCCCTTGAAGTTGTCACTGATGATATCAATTTAGCGGCGGCTATTTTGCAGGAAGATTTCTTAGGTTTAAAAATCATTAACTTGATTGATGTTGAGCTATTACCCTTATATAAGGGGATGAAACAGTGTATCGAAATCTTTGTTAATTCGGACGCTAAGATTCCGAACATTGTTTTATTTAGATTGATTGCACGTTATTTTAAGGTGATTACTGAATCTGTTCAGGTTCGTTTTGTCGAAGAAAATGATTCTGTCCGTTTGGAGTTTACTCCAAGTATTCCAGAAAAGGGAAGTATCCATCAGCTCGACGGGGCGATGTTGGGTGTGCATAAAATATTACACGTTTTTGGTGCGATTAAACCGATGAGATTAACGATTTCAAGTCGCGAATCTGGTCGTGGTGCCGAAATTTATAAACAATTTTTTGGTATTCCTGCTCAGGTGGCTGAATTATCAAATAGCCTGTCTTACGATTTATCGGCTAACCAAAGAATGGGGCTGGAGTTTGATGAAGCATCGTCAGCTAATCAGAGTTTTATTATTGGCCCTTTGCAAAGTATGTTGGATAGAGAGTTTCCTGAATCTAGTTATAGTGAACGCTGTCAGCACATTTTAATGACGATTATAGGGGTTGTAGAGCCAACCAGAGAGCAAGTTGCACAAGTATTAAATATGAGTGTGAGTAGTTTACAAAGGCGTTTGCGAGAAGAAGGGGAGTCGTTTCAAAAAATTCTTTTAACAACGAGAAAGCAATTGGCAAAAGATTATTTAATTGAGGAAAAAATGTCAGCTTCTCATGTGGCTTTTCTATTAGGTTATCAATCTAGTAGTCAGTTTTTTAAGGCATTTAAGACTTGGTTTGCTATGACTCCGATGGAGTATCAGAATAGTCAGCTCCTTAACTCCTAGAATTGCTGTATTTGCACAGTTTTAGCATGAATACTTTACACTCTTAATCGACGAGCTCAATATCCAATCCAATTAACAAGTTTAATGCTTGATCGCGACTAAATTTACCTTGTTTGATATTGTTTAAATGAATATCAATATTATAATTACTGGCATCGGTAAAGTCTGTCTCAACCAACTCTGTTCGATTGAATAAACTGTAGCTAAAGTCACTGCCTATGAACTTACCTTGGCTAAAATTACCTTCGCGAAAATCGACGTCTTGCAGCTTGCAGGACTCGAGTTGTAATTCGGTTAATTTTAATCCATGAAATGACGAATCGTTTAAAATGCATTGGTTAAATTTAAGCGGTGATGCAAACGCAAGATTGGGCCAGTGGGCTCGAGTCCAGTCGATGCCTAGCATTTTACAATGCTCAAAAAGGACTGCATTAAAGCGGCTATAAGCCACACGGATATTGCTTAAATTACAGCCCATAAAATGACAGTCAATAAACTTGCAATGTTTGAAATTTGTGCCGCTGAAATTACAGTTTTTGAAGCTGCAATTTTCGAATTCAACTTCATCTAATTCTTCTTCAGAAAATTGAATGTCAGTAAAATCTTGGTTGTAATGCTCGCCAACTTTAGGGTCGATCATAGGTTGCTTGTCCGGTTTTATGAATTAGAAGTTGAAATTCCAGCTCGCGATATTGAGAAGCGAGTGAGAATAGGGCCGATAATATCAAAGAACACCGTCGAACCAATAACGATTGAAAGCAGTATTTGGCGATGTTCAGGGAATTGATTAGCGGCCACTAACGCCATACCGATAGGAACCCCAGCCTGAGGTAATAGTGCCAGCCCCATCCATTTTTTTGTGACGTGTGACGAGCCGCTAATGAGACTGCCAATTAACGATCCAAGATACTTTCCAATCGCTCGGCAGGCAATATAAACGACTCCGATTAATCCTAATTGTTCAAATGAGGCTATGTCTAGCGAAGCGCCTGCTAACACAAAAAATACCACCATAAAGGGAGATTCAATATTCTCAATGGCGTGAAAAGGGTAGTCGTGGTGCTTGGCGAGATTGGCAATAACAGCACCGACGGTCATGGCGGCTATGAGGTAAGAAACCTCTAGCCAAATGGCTAAACCACCACAGATAAAAACAATGCCTAGCGCTTCGATAATCATCGGTTGGCCAGGTTTGGCACGACCGGTTAAATAAGCCGCAGGAATGCCAATGATTGTCCCTAACCCTAACGCACCTAGTATTTCCGATGCCGCGCTAGCAAAGAATAAGCTATCGGCGCCATGGCCGTTCAAAGTTTTTGCAATGGATAAGCCGAGGGCGAATAAAAGCAGCGCCCAAACGTCATCGATGGCGACAATTGATAGCAATGTATTGCTGAATTTTTTCTGCTGGGGGGTGAAGCCCAGATGTTTCTTCGCTTCTTCAACCACATCCAATATGGCAGTCGGGGCGGTGGCGGATGCAATACAACCCAATAAAATGGCAATATCATTAGCGACGCCAATAGCGATCAATAAACAACTTACCAAGGTAGCGGTAATCAGTGCGGCGCTGATGGAAATCCAAAAAACATCGCCAGCAGATTCTTTTAGTGAGTCTAGGGTAAGCTTGCCACCTAATAAAAAGCCCACCATCAGCAAGGTGATCTCTGCAATGAGATCAAAATAACTAGAAAATTCTAGCGGAATTATATTAAGCCCGTCATGGCCAATAATGAGCCCAAATACTAATAATAAGGTGACCCTGGGTAATGTTGTTCTTTCTGCTAAGGTCGAAGTAATTAGCCCAAGTAGCAGTATGCCACCTAGGGTTAATAAAAACGGCGCTGAACTTTCCATACGGTAAAAATCCTAATAAAACGTAATGATTTTTATATCAAACTTGAGGGTATTAAATAAAAACAAACATGATCATTTTAAGCGCGAGTAAACTTAATAAATATTTAATGAGGCGAATGTACACAGGATTATTGACCCTTTTACGTGCTTTAGAACCAATGTAAGAACCTAGGGTCGCCCCAAGACTCATTAATATTAATATCGACAAATATTCGCCAAATTGAAAGCCAATGAAACCAAAAACAATAATTTTAGCCAAGTGACTGATGCTCATGAAAATAGCACCGGTTGCAATTATTTGATCTTTATCCTGTAATTTCTTTAACAAAATACTTTGGGTTAATGGTCCAGTGGCGCCGACGATTAGACTCAATCCTGTTTGTAATGCGCCGATGATATAAAAGCTTTCAAAGCGCTTCATGGTATTCGCAAACGGCTTTGACCACAGGTTGAGCAAAATATAACTGCCGATGGCGATGGGTATGTAGTCGCTGGATAAATTAAACAGTAAAGTGGTAAATACTGCTAGGCCAATAGCCGAGCCGACTAAAAATGCGGGTAATAAATGCCATGCGACTTGGTTTAATGACAGGGCAACTCGAGAACTATTGCTCGCTAATTGCACAATGCCATGTATCGGAATAATGACGGCGGCGGGTAAGAAGCTGGGCATGATAGCAATTAATAACATGCCACCACCAAAACCAAGAATGCCGGCAATGGCTGACGTAGCAGTGGCAAATAGGGTTAATAGAATTTCTGTAGAGTATTGGCTGAATAGCGCGTTTAAAAAATCTAGCAGGTCGGCGATCATGCGAAATAACAGCTTGGCTAAAACGGGATATCAGTTTACTCCGTTTTAGCCAAGGAAGAGTAGGTTATTTCAGTTGATGTTCTTCACCCTGATAATAGGCTTCAACTTTAGGGTTCATTACTTTGAACCAAAGTGGTGGAAAGAGTGCCAATACCACCATGGTCGCGTAACCACTCGGCAGTTGTGGGCTAACATCATGATGGCGTAATACTTGATAGCGACGCTTGGGGTTGGCGTGATGATCTGAATGACGCTGCAGCTGGAATAAAAATAAGTTAGTTAGCAAGTAATTACTGTTCCATGAGTGTTCAACCGTCGTGCGTTCAAAGCGTCCGTTGTCGAGTTTTCTACGGTGCAATCCATAATGTTCGACGTAGTTAATCACTTCTAAAAGAGAAAAAGCAACAAAGCTTTGGGCAAAGAAATAGGCCACTCCGCTCCAGCCCCAAAGAGCTCCGCAAATTGCGGCGAACATAAAACTGATGCTATACCACCAAATTAATTCATTGCTGAAGCTGAACACATTTTTGCCTCTGCGTTTTAATTTTTTGGCTTCTAGCTTCCAAGCATTTAAAAAATTATGCAGGTAAGCATGGGGTAAAAAGCCATAGAGCGTTTGGCCATAGCGCGAGGATGATGCATCTTCTGGAGTAGAGACGTGAACATGATGTCCACGAACATGCTCAACTTTAAAGCCGCCATAAGTTACACATGAGAAGAGTAAGCCTCCGGCCCACTGTTCAATGATAGGGTCTTTATGTATCAATTCATGCCCGACGTTAATAGCTACGATAGCGCCAACGGTTCCAACGGATAATACCCACCCTAGCTGTCCAATCCAGCTCATATCTGCCGACATTAAAATATGACCACCATAGAAGATCGTAGCAATCTGCATCGGTAGACACAGTAAAGTTAGGATTCGATAGAATATTTCTTTTGAAAGCACGGGCACTTGTGTTTCTTCATCAGGGTTAACGGGGTCTTGGCCAATGATGTGATCAAAAATTGGTACTAAAACAAAGACAAAGAATATTGTGGTAAATGCAAACAGATCCTTGTGGCCATATTGTTCACCCAGCCAGACTGAGGTTAAGAGGATGAGTGAGGGCAGGGTCACTAATAAATACGCGTATTTCTTAACTCGAATCATAATATCGAGATTGTTGGGCTGTGCAGTGATGGATGTTGTCATGATTTATCCTTTAGATTACATTCCAAATATTGTTATTTTGTAGGATTGTCGGACAATTGTGAGTTAATACGTTTATTATTGCAAGTGTTGTCTGTTTAATAATCAATGGGTGGGCTTTTACGTTAAGTGATTGATGAAAAAATAGAGTCGGCTTGGCGTTACGAAAAATAGTGTAAAAGGGCTCTAGTTAAGGCTTTCAGCACTAGGTGGCTGTGGTAGACTTACTCGATTGCATATAGATGTAGGATGAGTAGTCACCAAATGAGTTTTAATGCACCTAAGAGCATGGCTGAGCAGATAGCCCAGCATCTTGAAAATCAAATTATTTCAGGTCAGCGGCTTGCGAAAGAGCGTATTCAAGAGCTGAAGGTTGTTGATGAGCTTGATGTTAGTAGGGGTTCTGTGCGCGAAGCGCTGCTTCTGATGGAAAAAAAGCATCTCGTTGATATCTTACCTAGGCGGGGTGCTATGGTTGCTGAATTAACGGCCGAATCAGTTAGAAATTTATTTGATGTATTTGGAGTTCTGATTACCCGTTTAGTTATTCTAGTTACCGAGCGTTGGGAAGAAAATGAATTAACAGAGTTGGTTCAGCATTTAACATGGTTGAAAAGTATTGCTGGGCAAGAAGATCGTGAAGAATTTATGAGGCAAGTATTTGTGTTGTTAAGTATGGCGTATCCATTGGCTCGAAATGAATACCTGCATGAAGTATTAGCGAATATGCAGCCAGCGGTACATCGGTGTTATGCACTTGCGCAGAGATTCAAACCGAATGATGGACAAGCGGCCTTAGTATTTTTTGGAGCATTGATGACGGGTGTTACTACTCGCGAGGTAAATCTACTTCCTGAAGCGGTGAAGAACTATTTTGATCATCAGTTAGAACTGGTATTAGCGGCCTTGAGAGTAGAAAAATAAAAGTTGGCATTGTAAAAGCGAACAGTGCTGAATATGTTGTTAGTGACAAAAGTAAATACGAACGTATTTATTTTAATAAGAAAATTGATTAAAGAATTATAAATTAGGAAAACAGGTTATGCGCCTAAAGGCCATCAAACTGGCAGGTTTTAAATCATTTGTAGATCCAACTTATATACCGTTTCCAACTAATATGACGGGTATTCTTGGGCCGAATGGTTGTGGGAAATCAAATACTATCGATGCGGTACGTTGGGTTATGGGCGAAAGCTCTGCTAAGAACCTTCGTGGCGAGTCAATGACTGACGTTATCTTTAACGGATCTGCACAACGTAAGCCTGTAGGGAAAGCCAGTGTCGATCTTATTTTTGATAATAGCGATGGTACACTTCGGGGAGAGTACGCTGCTTTTTCTGAAGTGGCTTTACGTCGCCAAGTAACCCGCGAAGGACAATCGACTTATTATCTCAATGGCACTAAATGTAGACGAAAAGATATTACTGAGATCTTTTTAGGCACGGGTTTAGGTGCGCGCTCTTATTCAATTATTGAACAGGGCATGATTTCACGATTAATTGAGTCTAAGCCTGAAGAGCTTCGAGTTTTTATTGAAGAAGCGGCTGGCATCTCAAAATATAAAGAGCGCCGCCGTGAAACTGAAAACCGCATGCGCCGTACTAATGAAAACTTAGAACGCCTGCAAGATATTCGCGATGAAATGGAACGTCAGCTCGCGCACTTGCATCGTCAAGCTCAAGCCGCTGAAAAGTACAAAGAATACAAAGCCAAAGAACGTCTCAAAAAAGGCCAGCTACAGGCCTTAAAATGGCAAGTTCTTGATGTGGATTATCGAAAGCGCGAATTAGAAATCGCTGAACTTGATATGCAGTACGAAGCCAAAATGGCGCAGCAAACATCAGCAGATGCCGCGATTGAAGAACGTCGTGAGAGTCATCATGAGCGTAATGAGGTGTTCAGCAGCTCCCAAGCAAAGTATTACGAAGTAGGTTCGCAAATTGCTCGCCATGAACAAAAATTAGAACATCAAGCACAAATGAGCTTGCAGCTTTCTCAAGAACTGGCCGAAACTGAAAAAGGTATTTTAGAAACGCAGCGTGCCTTGGAAGAAGATCAGCTTAAGCTTGAGGACGTTAACGAAGAACTGATGATGCTTGAGCCTGAGGTTGAAGTTTTATTGGCAGGTGAGGAAGCCGCTGGAGAGGAACTCATTATTGCTGAAGAAGCCATGCAGGAATGGCAGCGTAGTTGGGATGAGTTCACCCAAAAAGCCAGTGCACCGGCAAGACAAGCGGAAGTCGCACAAAGTCGTATTCAAAATTTAGAACAACAGCTCACTCGCTTACAGCAGCGAATCGAGAGACTGGATGAGGAAAAGCGTCAGCTTACTTCCAATCCTGAGGCTGAAGAAATCTTATTCTTACAAGAGCAGATTTCTGAACATGAAATGCAGCTAGAAGAACAACAGATGGCAGGAGACGAATTTGGCGAGCAGGTAAACGGTCAGCGTGAAAATATTGAAACCTTACGTCGCCAGCTGGATGAAGGGCGGGGTGAGCTACAACAAGTTCAAGGTCGTAAAGCATCTTTAGAAGCGCTTCAACAAGCGGCGAAAGGCGAAGGTAATGAAGCCGTTAGTCACTGGTTAGAAAGTCATCAGCTATCCCGAAAATCACGTTTATCTGAAAAGATTCACGTTGAAAGCGGTTGGGAAAAAGCGGTTGAAATGGTATTGGGTAATTACCTGCAAGCGGTGGTTATTGATGATCTTGATCCTGTTCAACATTGGGTTGATGGATTAAAAGATGGCGAAGTTGTTTTATGGTCAGCGGCTCAGGATGGTTCAGCATCAGAGCAACCAGTAGCAAATAACTTATTGTCTAATAAAGTAACCGGCGATGAAAATGTCAGTTCACTTTTAGGCAAGGTACAAGTCGCTAACAATATAGCAGAGGCGATGTCTCGCCGACAGCAGCTATCGAACGATGAATCGATTATTACGCCTGAAGGGATATGGTTAGGCCAGTCTTGGCTGAGAGTTGCTAAAGATGGCGAAGGTAATGGTGGCATTCTTGCACGCCAGCAAGAATTAGAAGAACTAGAAATTCGCTTTGAAGATTTAGACATAAGTGTCGAAGAGTGGGAAGTCGACCTCGATGCAGAGCAGCTAAAACTGCGTAATCTTGAGCAGCAGCGCGAAGTGCAGCAAAAAGAAATGGCCGCTTATGCTCGTCAGTTGGCTACTTACCAATCGCAGTTATCAGGCAAGCAAGCTCGTGCTGAACAGCTCGCGTTGCGTACCGATAAAATTAATAACGATTTGCTCGAAGTCAGTGAGCTTCAGGTATTAGAGAAAGAACAAATTGCTGAAGCCAGAATCCAATGGCAAGAAGCCATGGAAAACATGGATCAAGATGCTGATGAACGTAGCCGCTTGCAGTCTGAGCGGGAAAGCACCAGTACGCGTATTGAAAATGCTCGGATGAGAGCACGCCAAGAAAAAGATCAGGCTCACCAGTTGCAGCTTCGTCATCAAGGCTTTAGCAATCAGCAGCAAAGTTTAGCCCAAGCTGTTGAGCGCTTGCATCAGCAGATGCAGCGCAACCAAGAACGAAAATCTCAAATTCAGCAGAATCAGAACCGTGATCATGATTCTGACCTCGAAGAGCTAAAAATGCAGCTAGAAGAGTTGTTAGAAAAGCGTTTAGATGCTGAACAGGTAATGAGTGACGCACGTAGAGAGTTAGAAACAGTAGATGCTGAACTCAGGCAGTTTGAAAAAGACCGAGGCATTGCTGAAAAAGCAGGTTTAGATTTGCGTACCAAGCTAGAGCAGGTACGAATGGAAACTCAATCGTTAGAAATCCGTCGAACGAGCCTAGTTGAGCAGCTAGCTGAAGATGAATTATCTCTAGAAGACGTGATTGAAAACTTACCTCATGATGCTGATATTAATATATGGTCGGAAGAACTTGAGCGCATCGCTGAGCGTATTCGTAGGTTAGGGGCGATTAACCTTGCGGCCATTGATGAGTATAAAATACAGTCAGAGCGTAAAGTTTATTTGGATGCTCAGCACGAAGATTTAGAAAAAGCACTGGCGACATTAGAAAATGCAATTCAGAAAATTGATCGTGAAACCCGTACTCGTTTTAAAGAGACCTTTGATAAAGTAAACTCAGGGCTTGCTGAATTATTCCCGAAAGTATTTGGTGGTGGGCATGCAAGTCTAGAATTGACGGGTGATGATTTATTGAATACTGGGGTGGCGATCATGGCTTCACCCCCAGGTAAAAAGAACAGTACTATTCACTTATTGTCTGGTGGTGAAAAAGCACTGACGGCGATAGCACTGGTATTTTCTATCTTCCAATTAAACCCAGCGCCATTTTGTATGCTGGATGAAGTTGATGCACCGCTGGATGATGCTAACGTAGGTCGTTATGCTCGTTTGGTGAAAGCGATGTCTGAGAAGGTGCAGTTTATTTATATTACTCACAACAAAATTGCGATGGAAAAAGCAGATCAATTGATGGGTGTAACCATGCACGAACCGGGTGTATCTCGACTTGTATCGGTAGATATTGAAGAAGCCACTAAAATGGTGCAAGCGTGATTGATATGAAAATAATTATTGTTAAAAAGTGCAGGGATTCTGCACCAAAGAAAAGTGTTAAGGTGAAAAAATGGAATTAAATCTACGGACAGTTTTAGTTATTCTCGGAGCAATCGTGATGCTAGGCATACTAGTTGATGGTTTTCGTCGCATGCGACGAGCTCGACATGATGCTTTAAAAATGGATGTTAAAGGCGATTTTAAGTTCCCCGAGGAGTGCTTTTCTTCAGAGTTGCCTAACGGAGGGGCTCGAGTTATCGGTGAGCGTGAAGAGTTATTGGAAGATGTTACTAACTTCCGCAATCAACTGGATGAATTACCTGTAATGTCGGCGTTAGATGAGCTTGAGAAAAAAGCTGATCAAGACTTAGCTGATGATGTGAAAGAGAGTCTGCACGAAGAACGTATTTATGCTGGAGAGCCAGATTTCCAACATGACAGCTATACACAAGCAGAGAGTGAAAAAACACATTTTGCAGAACCTGAAGAGATAGCGCCACTCAATAATGTAGCGCCACAAATTGTGGCGCAGGAAGAATCTGTTGAGCGAGCTGTGCCAAAAGCTAAGCCGGTGAACCTAGATGAAAATGTTCCTCTACTGATTGATGTTGAAGAGCTTGGTGATGATGTAGATGCCCATGATGTCAGTGAAGAAGATGATGTTGAGCATATTGAACTGACAGTAGAGGATGTTGAAGGCATTCAAGCTTCAGTTCAGGATATAGGTTCTATCATGTCAGAAGTAGAAGAACCTGAGGCCGTTGAAGAAGTCTCGATTTCCGAAACCGATGATGGACGTATAGGGGCTGATCAAATGATGGCACAAGCTGCTTATGCGCCCGTCAAAAAGCCAGGGCCAAATGCAGAATCATTATCAACACGAAATATCCCAAGTTTAGTCATTGTTACTCATGTAGTGCCTCATGATGAAGATGGGTTTTGTGGGGAAGATATTCTTTATTTAGTGAATAGTTGTGATTTACGCCATGGGGAAAAAGATATTTTCCATCGCTTTGAGCAAGAGAATGGCGAAGGTTGTGTGCAATTTTCAATGGCCAACTCTTTTAATCCAGGAACGTTCGACCCAGAGGCGTTATTGCATGAGCGTATCCATGGAGTGAGC
>Ga0105353_1001148_pt1 | contig 13486 bp, 10 predicted proteins | sample EN1Hudsemesocosm_2_FD_83657 | JGI IMG/M metagenome (GOLD analysis project Ga0105353, IMG submission 83657) | Methane-oxidizing microbial communities from mesocosms in the Hudson Canyon - EN10B Hudson Canyon | ecosystem: Environmental > Aquatic > Marine > Cold seeps | place: Hudson Canyon...
CTTAACTGCCATTGGCATTTTTGCTACTTTTTTTGTTTTTGACGGCGTTAATGATTTATTTAATCATGCGGAAAATATCAAACAAGTGCCTTCTGGCAACACAACCTATTATGCTATTTCACAAGCATTATTAGGGTTTATCACAATTTTTATTTTACCGCAGCAATATCATATGATGATGATAGAAAATCATCATGAAAATGAACTCAAAAGCGCTCGCTATTTATATCCTTTATATTTCATTGCCATTAATATTTTTGTCTTACCAATAGCCCTTGCTGGACAAAGTTTATTTCCAGGGGGTAATGTTGATGCCGATACTTACGTTATTACCATTCCCTTATTTTTTCAACAAGCTTGGCTTGGCGGTTTAGCTTATATAGGCGGTTTGGCCGCAGCTACCAGCATGGTCATTGTTGCAACCATCGTGTTAAGTACCATGGTAACAACAGAAATAGTTAACCCTTTATTACTGCACTACAATAGCTTTGTTAGCCAACAAAAAACTCAGCTTTCGGGTGTTTTATTAAATATTCGTCGTGTCGCCATCGCCTTGTTATTACTATTAGCCTTGGCTTTTGAGCGTATAATTGATCAACAAAATCACCTAGCCACTATCGGCCTATTATCCTTTGTTTTATTGTCGCAATTAGCGCCACTTGTTATTGGCGCTTTATATTGGCGCAAAGCGACAACCAATGCGGCATTAATCAGTTTGATTGTGGGTAGTAGTATTTGGTTGTACACCTTGTTGCTTCCTAGTTTATTGCCTAGCTTTCTACCGAGTAATGCTTGGCTAAATTCAGGACCATGGGGGGTAACTTGGCTTAAGCCTTATGCACTATTTGGCTTCACGTCCCTTGATCATATTAGTCATGGTTTATTCTTTAGTTTACTTGCCAACACTATTTGTTTTGTTTTCATTTCCTTATTATCTCATCGAAGTGTTTCAGAAAAACTACAAGCTGAATTGTTTATTTATAAACAACAAGGTGATTTCGAACACCACTTGTCATCTAAAGATTTATATCATTTACTGCAACGTTTTATTGATGATAATGCAGCGACGACTTTTCTGCATAAGCATGCCAAGCAATTATCTAATGCCACCGCCAGCAATGATTTAGTTGACTATACTCGTCTGCAACTATCGAGCGTACTAGGCTCGGCTTCCACCCGCATGGTAATGAAAGCGGTTACCGCACAGCAGAACATGCCATTACAAGACGTCGTTAATATTGTTGATGAAGCCAATAAACTCTTTCAGTTTAATCGAGAATTATTACAAGCTGGCGTTGAAAATATAGAACAAGGTATTAGTGTTATTGATGCTGACATGCGATTAGTTGCCTGGAATAAACGTTATATTGAATTACTTAATTACCCAGAAAATTTTGTCACAGCTGGCAAACCCATTGCTGACCTTATTCGATTTAATGCTGAGCGTGGCGTTATCGTAACCAAAAAAAGTTCTACGGACACCAACAGAGATGATGACTTTATTAAGCGCCGCATTGAGCATATGCGTCAAGGTAACAGTCATCATTTTCAACGAGAAATGCCCAGCGGCATCGTCTTAGAAATTCGCGGACAAGCAATGCCCGGTGGCGGTTTTGTAAGCACCTTTTCTGATATCACTTCCCATATTGAAACGGCAAAAGCTTTACAACAAGCCAATGAAAACTTGGAGCAAAGAGTAACAGAGCGCACCCATGAATTAAGTAAAGCCAAAGCTGAAGCTGAAGCCGCTAACTCCAGTAAAAGTCGATTTTTAGCTGCCGCTAGTCATGATTTAATGCAGCCATTTAATGCAATGTCATTATTTACCAATATGCTCAACAAAAAAGTGCAAACCACTGACTTGAAAGAACTAGCAAATAATATTCAAAATTCGCTCAGTGCCGCAGAAAGCTTACTTTCTGATTTGGTTGAAATATCACGGCTCGACAACAGTTCGCAAAAAATTGATAAACATTGCTTTTCAATTGATGATTTATTAACACCTTTAAGTAATGAGTTTACTGCCTTAGCACAACAAGCTGATTTGAATTTTAGCTATGTAAAATCGAGCTGCGTGGTTGAAACCGATCAAATAATGTTACGGCGTGTAGTCCAAAATTTTTTATCTAACGCTATCAACTATTGCCCACTACCATACCGCCAAGGTAAAGTGCTACTTGGTGTTAAACATCAAAAAAATAATATAGTCATTGAGGTGTGGGACAATGGCCCTGGCATACCAGAAAATAAACAAGAAACTATCTTCAAAGAATTTGAACGTTTAAATTCAAACCAAGCAGCATCAGGTCTTGGTTTAGGTCTAGCCATTTCAGAGCGTATTGCTAAATTATTAGGCTTGATTATTTCAGTAAAATCAACGCTAGATAAAGGTACCTGCTTTAGTATCACCCTGCCTCGTAGTTATTCAATACAAGAAAGTAAAATGACGAGGGCGATAACCTTAAAACCGTCAACCACGAATGAATTTGTAGATTTAAACATTGTGCTAATTGACAATGAATCTCTAATGCTAACGGCAATGCAAGCTCAGTTACAAGAGTGGGGATGCCGGGTGGTCGCAGTTAAAGATGAAGCTAGCCTGACTAACGCTTTAGCCAAGCAGTATATTACTCCCGCCATCATAATTTCTGATTATCACTTAGATGATGAAAAAAATGGTGTCGATTTAGTGCAGAAAAACATCACAGAATATGCTTGGCAAGCCCCTGTCATTATCTGCTCTGCTGATCCTTCCGAACAAGTAAGAGAACACACCAGTAATGCCAAATTTTATTTCATGCGTAAACCTATTAAGGCGCTCGCTTTGAAGAAGTTAATAAGGCAACTGTTAGAAAATCATTAGTGTCACCACAAAAACAGAATATATTTAATGATTCTTTTTGTATATTCTGAAATTGCAGTTTTATCATCATTTTTATAATGAAGTTTTTAGCATACCTGCTTTTGCAGATGCTTTTCATAATTGTTAAGGATAATCGTTCGCTCTTGCTGAGATTTTTGTTGCACGCCATGTGCAATAAAGGCGGGCATAACTTGCCATCCAATAAAGCCAAAAACATCTTGATATAATCCCGCAATTTTTTGTTGATAATATTCAAGCTCTTCTTGATTGTTTGCTCCACCTGTTGTTATTGAATACATCACTTTTTTTCGACCAAGTTCAGCCCCATCACCATAAGCAAAACCAGAGCTTAATACTCGGTCTAACCAGCCTTTTAATATGGCAGGATAAGACCACCACCATAAAGGGAATTGCAATATAAGCATGTCAGACGATAATAATTTTTGTTGTTCTGTTTTAATATCTTCAACAAAACTGTTGTTCTTTTGCGCCCATCGCTGGGCTTTAGCAAGGTTAAAATTTTCATCTTCTGGAAAATCTAATACATCAGTATGACCAGCAATAGCAACAAACTCTTCTGTGTACAGGTTGGAAACACTGGTATTGATATCTCTATTTTTAAAAGTGCTTATCGCAACTTGGTGTAAAGCCAAGTTAAAGGAAGTCTTTTCTGGGTGTGCAACGACTAAATGAACTTTCATTTTCCGCTCCTTAAAAGTTATGTTATGTGAACAAATATCTGTTGGGTTATCCTCAATGTGTATATATAACCACTAACTTACATACAAATAAAATTAATGTTATAACTATGAGTTATGAATAAATTTAATAACAGTGATTTAAATCTTTTAAACGTATTTCGTTTAATGATAGAAATGCGAAGTGTCAGTAAGGTTGCAAACAAAGTCGGCGTCAGCCAGTCAGCATTAAGCCATACTTTGAAAAGATTAAGAGTTCAATTTGAAGATCCACTATTTCATAAAACAGCTTCAGGCATGGAACCAAGCCAACGCGCATTAGAAATTTATCGGGCGATAAAAGATCCGTTAGAAAGCTTAACCTCAGCCTTGCAAGTCGTTCAAGCTTTTGACCCAAAACTGAGCGGGCATACTTTTGTTCTTGGCACTTCTGATTATTTTGAAAAGCTATTACTAACCCCGATTGTTCAATACCTCAATATTGAGGCCCCCTCAATAAAACTTCGATGTGTGAATTATGATGATTTACAGTTGAACAAAGAGCTTATAAATGTCGATTTGGTGTTTGGGAGTTATAAAAACCCACCCGAGAACTTGTATAAACAAACATTATGGCAGGACAAATTTGTAACCGTGGTTGCTAAAGGTCATGCTAGAATTGTTAAAGACAAAATTACCTTAAAGCAATTCATCAATGAAAAGCACATTCTAATTAGTCCAACGGGTTCAGGCACTTCACTGGTTGATAATGAGCTTACAAAACTTGGACTCAAACGAAATATCGCCTTAACATCTAGGCTTTTTAATACGCCTGTTGAGATTGTTGAAAACTCTGCAATGATCACCACAATGCCTGAACGTTTAGCGAAGCATTCGGCAAAGCAGGAAAAAGTAAAGTTTTTGCCGCCACCTATTCGCATGCAACCATTTGAAGTAAATATGCTTTGGGGGCCACTAAAGCACAAAGATCCAGCCCATCAATGGTTCAGACAAACAATTTTGGCTATTGCTAAAGAGGAATTTAGTAAAGAATAAAAACTAAAATTACAGCTTTCAAAAAGAGGAACTATCTAAGAACATAGAAGTTGTTGTCTAAATATTATATTTACTCAATCGTAATATTTTCTTGTGGCGCTAACATCAATTGCTGATATACCAAACCTGCTTGGGTGCGATTATAAACACCCAACTGCAATAAAATAGCTGAAACATGCTTTTTCACGGTATTTTCTTTAATGTCTAAAATACCGGCAATTTGCTTATTTAACTGACCATCGGCAACCAATGATAAAACCGTATATTGTTGGGGGGTTAATTGAGCTAATTGTTGAGCCAATTTCTTATGCTCTTGTGCTAATTCAGTATCTCTATTAACTGGCATACTTTCTGGTAACCAAGTTTCACCACCAAGAACGGTATTGATAGCTTGTGCAATAGTTGCTAAGTCAACTGACTTGGGGATAAAAGCGGCTGCACCAAAGTTAATAGCCTTTTGCATAATATCGGGGTTTTCATCAGAAGAGACCATGATAACAATTAAGTCTGAATGGTTATTTTGCAACTGAGTCAAACCTGTGAAACCGTCGTTACCGGGCATATGCAAATCTAAAAAGATAATTTCTAGCTCGGGTGATTGTGCGATAACATCAAGTAAATCACCAAAGCTTGATGCTTCTTTAATACCGGCATCTGGCATACAGTCAAACACTGCTTGTTTTAATGCAGTGCGGAATAACGGGTGATCATCGGCGATAGCAACTTTTGCCTGGTTCATACAATACCTTGTGAGGGGAAACTCATTATTTTATGCGTCTATGTAATTTAATCAAAAAAAGAGCCGGTAACAACCAGCTCTTTTTTAGGTGGTTATTAGAAAGTATAACCTATTGTAAGTGACACTGTTGACGGGTCACCATAATAGCCAATTAAGGTAGTATCACCGCCTAAACCAGGCTGGTAACTACCATCATCATTTTGTGCTCCTAAGAAGGCATAGTTACCGACTAAATATTCTTCATCAGTGATGTTTTTCCAATGCAGAGCCGCTGTCCAATCACCGTCATTGCTATACCAATTAACACCAAAGTTAAGTAGACCATAACCATCTTGGGTAAGCAGGTTGTCAGTAACATTTAAATCATAGTCACTACGATAATAGTAATTACCATTTACAACGAAACCGCCCATTGAACTCTCAATATCATAACTAAAACCAACATTGGCTGTAGTTTTAGGGGTATTGGTAATAGTAAAAGTATCAGTAATATCTATCTCGTTTCCATCGCTATCATAGGAGTTCACCTCTTTAAATGACGAGTCAATCAGCCCTAACGTACCAAAAAGATTTAAGTTTTCCGTCGCTGCATATTGAATTTCAAGCTCTAAACCAGAAGCTGTAGATTGTCCAATATTACCCAAGCGTTGACTTAGTTCACTGCCATTACCACCTTCAACAGGTAGTACAGTAACAAATTGTCTGTCTTGATGATCAAGATAAAAAACTGTCGCATTTACTCTTAAATTATCATTCCACTCACTTTTTACACCTGCCTCAAAAGAGTCAACAATTTCAGGATCTACAGCAGGCTCAGGGCCACTAGCTCTTGGGTTGAAAGTACCTGATTTAAAGCCTTGTGAATAACTGGCAAAGAACATCATATCATTAGTATATTGATACTCTACACCGACACGCGGTGTAAAGCGTGACCAATCTTCTTTATCATTTAGCACTTCAGGGAATTCAACATCACCGCGATCATAACCTGGCACCCAACCACTCTCAGGATAAACGGTTTCAAATGCCAAGCCATTACTTACATTGGCAGTTTTTTCTTCTTGGGTATAACGCGCACCTAAAGTGACAGAAAATTTGTCGGTGAGGTTATAAGAACCTTGGGCATAAATTGCATAACTTTCACTATTATTACAGCCGGTCACCTCACGTGTTAAACCGGGCAAAGACAATGACTGACCTAAATGCTCTAAAATGGCATCAAAATGGCCACATGATTCACCATCAAAATAATATAAACCAGAAACAAATGTTAGATTGTCAGAATCATAATTTAACTGAAACTCTTGCGTGAATTGCTCATCATCATAAATCGCTGGCACATCGAAAATTCGCTCTGCGGTATTATCAAAGTCTATATTTGTTTTGGAATAATTTTCTCGCGCAGCAGTAATCGATTTTAGTGACCAAGTATCATTAATAAAATATTCTGCCGTTAAGCTAAATCCTTCTGATTCAACACTATTCCATGTTGGCATACTAGTATAAGAATCATAAACGCTGTCAGGCACTGGTGCATCTGTCACTATACTTGGTAGTAATCTATAACCCCCTTTAGCATTTGAATCATCAACTGTTTTATCGTAGTTAAAGCGGAAAAACCAATCATCAGTTGGTGTAAATTCAACTGTTACCCGACCAGCAAATACATCTTTATTGTAATTTTCTAAATCTTGACCAGATAAGTCTGATTGCAAAAACTCACCGTAACCATCACGGGTTAAATTGGCTAAAGCAAAGCCAACATACAATTTATCATCTATTAGTGGAATTTTACCGGCAACTTTATAATCTTGACGAGCATAATTGCCAAAGGTTGCTTCTAGGTCAAACTCCATATCACCTGACATCTTTTTGGTGACATATTTAATGGCGCCACCAATGGTGTTTTACCATATAAACTTCCTTGAGGACCGCGTAAGACTTCAATACGCTCTACATCTAAAATATCTAATACCGCACCCTGTGGGCGAGCAACATAAACATCATCAACATAAATACCAACGCCAGGTTCATAACCCCAAAGTGGATCATCCTGACCCACACCACGAATAAAAGCGGTTAAGGTTGAGTTGGTTCCACGACTACTTTGCAAAGTCGTATTAGGTGAAAACTGTTGCACTTCAGTCATTACACTAATGCCATTTTGTGCTAATTGCTCTGCGCCAATAGAAGTCACTGCAACAGGTACAGATTGTAAGCTTTCTACTGTTTTACGAGCTGTAACTTCAATACGTTCAAGGCCAGAATCTTGAGCTGCTGGAGATACATCGGCCGCTTCTTCAGCTAACGTAATACTACTTGTTAAAGCTGCGGCAATTGCCAAAGCTAGATAACTTTTATTCGTGCTATGTTGTTTCATGGGAACCCTTATTAATAATTATTGTGTTATTAGTTTGTTCTTTTATATATTTTTAGTACTGCTGTTTTGCCGACTAATAACACTCTATCTGATTAATTTGAAAAAATAATTAGCACTATGGTGCCATAACTATCATGTTGTTTTTATTAAAAATTTCTGATGGCATCCTTATAACTGCCAAAATTCAATAACATGTTTGGCCGTACTCAGGGGTGATGCGAGCAAATAGTCTGACACCTCCCCGCCATTTTTAACTTTGGGATTTACCATAATTCCATGACCCCGCTTCATTACTTCTACCAACTCAACTTGCAAATCGTTATCAGTATTGCTCCAACTTATAATGCTATATCCTGATTTTTTGTTAACTGTCGGTTTAATATCTAACCCTGATAATTGAGCCCATTGATCGGCAAGCATGGATGAGTTTAAGGGGTTAACAATTTTATCATTTGCGCCTGTCCATACTGACAATTTAGGCCAAGTCGTTTGCTTAGGGTTTATTTTTTGAATCAGTGTTACAAATTCATCTGCTGTTTGAGAAGGGCCATTTTTCATACATGAAATGCCGGTTATCAAACCATCAGCACAGGGAAAAGGAATACCCGCAACTACAGCGCCAGCAGTGAAAATTTCAGGGTAATTAACCAGTAAACTACTTGTCATTGCTCCACCAGCCGACAAACCTATGATGAAGACATTTTCACTAGCAAGTTTTTGCTTTAACGTGGTTATCATGTTTTTTATTGATAAGGTTTCGCCTTGATTTTTAGTGTAGTCATCTGCTGAATACCAATTAAAACAGTGTTTTATATTATTTGTTAAGCCTTGTTGGGGTAGCAATAAAGCAAAGTTATGTTGTTTTGCCAAACCAAGAAAGCCGCTTTGCTGCGCCAGAATTTCTGCTTGTTGCGCACAACCATGCAGCAATACCACCAGAGCAGGAGAAACACTATTAGAACCATTTGTTTTTGGTAAGAAATAGCTCGCCTTGAGCTCTCCAGGGTTTTCCCCAAAGTTTTTTAACTCAGTAAATGCGGCAAACGTATGGTGACTAAAGAGTATTAACGTAATGACCAAAAATGAGGTTTTCAGACACTTTATTATAGACATAGTAATAGAACCAAAATGAATAGGTAAATTGATCATGGCTGATATAAGTTTAAAGGTGAATGGTACTTTAGTGCAGGGGTGAAACTAACTGGCACCCAAGCCGTTTCATCAGATGAGTTTGGAGATATCAATAGTTGATTGTTAATACTGTCCAGTATTTTTCACCTGAAGGCGTGCTTACCACAGCTTCATCATCTATTTCTTTTTTCAATAATGCGCGTGCCATAGGCGAGTCAATAGAAATATAATCATTGCGCCCAAAAATTTCATCAGGGCCAACTATTTTAAATTTGAGTTGTTCACCATCATCATTTTCAAGTTCGACCCAAGCACCAAAAAACACTTTTCCGGCTTGTTGAGGGTTATAGTCTATTACCTTGATATCCTCTAACCGTTTCGTTAAATAACGAACTCGGCGATCAATTTCTCTAAGGCGTTTTTTGTTATATTGATAATCAGCATTTTCTGATCGGTCACCTAAACTTGCCGCCCAAGATACTTTCTTAGTGGTTTCGGGACGTTCAACTTTCCAAAGGTGAGTTAACTCTTTTTGAAGTAGCTCATAGCCTTCACGAGTAATTAAATTAGTTTTCATCAGTAATACAAACCATTATTTATTTTTAATTTAATAGTCAAACTGCACACCTAATCGAATATTAGCACCGCGCATGATATTATTACCGTCTAGGTGAACTTGATCTAAGGTAGTAGCAACATCAAGGTTAATAAATTTCATAAAGGTTATACCCGCATTTAAATAACCCAGTTTAGTACCTGCTAAATTGCGGCTCATACCAAAGCGCGCACTAGGTAACCACCAGCTATCAGCAGCATAACCAGCAGTTAGGGTGAACCATTGGTATCGATCACGCATCGGGTCTTCCACTGGATTAGCATCTAATTCAGCATGTAAACTCCAATGCCTATCTTCGGTAAATATACCCGCTTCGAGTCTAACTTGCCGCTGCATGGTAAACTCTTCATGGTAATCAAGTTGCTTAAGAACGTCTAAAGCGCGAAAGTCAGCACGATCAATCTCTGGATATTTATAGGTACTTTCAATGGCATTGATTAATGAAACTCCTAGCTGATATTGAGGCGCTGCCCAGACTAGACCCAGATCAAAATCAAAACCCGTTTTATAAATATATTCAGCGTCTTTGATATCTTGTAGTAATGCTTCTGCATCAGTTATATCACCTAATCGTGTGCTTACATTAGTTAAACCAACCTGATAAAAAGAGGGTTTAACACCCCAATATAAACTCCCTTGCTCATGTTCTAATGCCTTCTTACTATAGGACAATGAAAACTGGGCTATTCTCGTCGCCTTAACTAATAAAAAACTATCATTGTCGATAGTGAATTTTATCTTATGATTGGCGGGGTTGTAGTATAAGGTAATACCCCCAGATAAATCTAATTCTTGTAACGGATCATCCGGCGAAAAGTCAGGGATGGTACTCAAGGCATCTTTAGCCTGCTCTGAATCAAAATCAATATCTTGAAAAATGCCTACTGTTTTGGCATTACCTTTATAAGCCATGCCCATCAATAACGTGCCGCCATATAAATCCTCATTTAAAACAAAGCTTGCTTCGCTAGTTAGCTCGGCTTTACCATAGCCTTCAGCCGCAATTAAAGCGGCTATCGCAGCGGCATCAGTCACCTTGTCTTTAATAATATCCAGTCTATCTTCTAATTCAGGGTATTCTTGAAATAGATCCTCCCAAGTATAATCTCTTATCGGATTTTCCGGCGTCGGTGGCCTATCTGTGCCATCATCACCGTCATCTGGGGGCCTATGCTCTTTGGCAAACTCGTTTATTTTTTCAAATAGATCGTCCAAGTCGCCATATTCTAAACCGACACCAAATTCAATTAAGCCCCCCGTCATCACATGAGGATCTTTACGTTCAACAATTAATGCCGCTGCGGCCGGATTTCCGGCATTTGATAGGGATTTTTGTGAATAATTAAGGCTAGCACTACGTGGCTGAATATCAGCTAGTACAGAGGTTAAAGGCAAAGACAATAATGCTGCCAATAAAAACGGTGATTTATTGAATGCTGACAATACTTTGGTAGACATTATGTGACTAACCTTGCTATCAAATAAAAAAAGAATGAATTAAAAAACTCACAGTGATATTAACAAATTATACTAACATGACCGCACTTTTTCAGTACAAAAAACAGCCTGTTGATTACAAAACAATAACATTTAAATTTAATTGTTTTTAATAAAACGGCTTCTAATTGGCACTTGGCAAACATCTAATACTGGCGGAGGTTTTTTATAAAAAAATTCATTTTCACGAGCGCGACGTTTTACTAATCGCTCGGCAAAGTCTGTAGATTCAGTATTTTCAACTTCAATAATAATTCGATCTTTTTGCGGCACATCAGCCATCAATTTCATACTTACAATAGGTGTATGTTCTCGGCTATCTACCGCATATTCCCCTTCAATAACAGAGGTGCGCTTTATTGCTTGAATATGCTGCATGCCATAAACCACACGACCAAAAATGGTCATTATTTTATCTAGGTAGCGCGGTGCTTGCCCAATAACAAAATAAAAATGACTAGAAGCTGAATCTGCTTCATTACTTCTCGCCATTGCTAACGTACCAGGGCAATGAGTTAACCAAGCACTATTATTTTCACTCGCCAAAGCAAAACCTTTTATAAAGCCTGTTTTTGAAGCAAATAAATCATCCTTTTGTACTAGAGTAAAAGACCCACTCTCATCTGTTGAAAATTGTCCTTCAATTGCTAATGTCGGTACGGATTTATCTTTATCACTGCCATCTTTCGGACCGGCTTGAGCAACAAAACCATCAATAACGCGATAAAATTTAGTATTATCATAAAAAGATTTTTTCACTAGACCTGAAAATTGCTTCACATGTTTAGGTGAAAACTGCGGCGCTAATTCAATGACTACTTTACCATGAGGTAAAGTTAATAATACGGTATTGTTGAGGTCTAATGCTCGCCATTGATGTTCTGTAACATTATCTGCGCCACAGGCACTAATAAAAACAAAAGAGAACAGAATAAGTAGTTTTTTAGCTATTGAATAAATCATAATGAGCATGATTCCAAGTTGATTAAATTATTTCCCCTCAGCGAGAAGTAAATTCAATGCTATCATAGCGCCAACGAAAACCCTAAGCCGAAAACCACGTCACGGAGCCATCAATGAACAAAAGTATAATCACTAATATTATTGCCCTAGTCGGTACTTTATCGGGTTTTTATTTTGGTAATCATATTGTCTATACCGTGGGATTATTTGCTTTATCTGGCGCAATAACTAATTGGCTTGCTGTACATATGTTATTTGAGAAAGTTCCCTTATTATATGGCTCAGGCGTAATTCCAGCCCGTTTTGAAGATTTTAAACTTGCGATTCGACAATTGATGATGGAGCAATTTTTTACCAAAGAAAATATCGACCGTTTTTTATCAACGGGGTCAGGTGCTGCCAGCAGCATTGACTTAACACCTGTGATTGAAAAAGTTGATTTAACGCCGGCTTTTAACAACTTAGTTACGGTAATAGAAGATTCATCTTTTGGCCCTATGTTAGCAATGATCGGCGGTAGTGAAGCAATACAACCAATGAAAGAACCTTTTATTGAAAAAATGAAATTATCAATTCAAGAAATTAGTCAAAGTGAGCAGTTTAATAATTTACTACGCGAAGAATTAGAACAGCCCAATATGATTGCAAACATGCAAGAAAAAGTCAGTGATATTATTGAAAAGCGCCTTAATGAATTAACACCACAATTAGTGAAAGAAATTATTCAAGCTATGATTAGAAAACACTTAGGTTGGCTAGTGGTTTGGGGTGGTGTTTTTGGTGGTGCTATTGGTTTAATTGCAGCCCTAACTGACAATTTTTAGTGACTAAATAAATCTAAAATTAAAATCGAATTAATTAGTCTTAAATATTGCGTAAAAAACCTTAATTTTGATGTCCTTTTGAGCTATGCTGCCTTTTCCATTTTAGGTGTTTGATTAATAAAAATCGAACCCACCAAATATAAGGTAAATTTCAGTCATGTTTGCTAGCTTAAAAGCTTTACCTGCCGATCCTATTTTAGGCCTATTAGCTAAATACCGAGAAGATACTAACCCTAAGAAAATCGATTTGGGTGTTGGTGTTTATAAAAATGAAGCCGGTGAAACTACCGTGCTTGATTGTGTAAAAAAAGCCGAGCAACATCGTACTGATACCGAAACCAGTAAGGTATATATTGGCCCTACAGGCTCACCTCTTTTTAATGATGAAATGGCTAAGCTTATTTTTGGTCAAACTCATAAAGTATTAAATGAGAATCGTGCTCGCACTGTTTCTACTCCAGGTGGCACTGGCGCACTGCGCGTAGCCGCTGAGTTTATTAAATCATGTAAAGCGGGTGCAACTATTTGGGTAAGCAACCCAACATGGGCAAACCATACTGGCTTGTTTGAAGCAGCTGGTTTAACCGTTAAAACTTATCCATATTATGATTATGAGAACAAATCTTTAGATTTTGACGGCATGTTAGCCGCACTTAAAGAAGTTAGCAGTGATGATGCAGTGTTATTACATGCTTGTTGTCATAACCCAAGCGGCATGGACTTAAACAATGAACAATGGC
>Ga0105353_1001158_pt1 | contig 13410 bp, 9 predicted proteins | sample EN1Hudsemesocosm_2_FD_83657 | JGI IMG/M metagenome (GOLD analysis project Ga0105353, IMG submission 83657) | Methane-oxidizing microbial communities from mesocosms in the Hudson Canyon - EN10B Hudson Canyon | ecosystem: Environmental > Aquatic > Marine > Cold seeps | place: Hudson Canyon...
AAAGGGCGGCCGTTTACTCAGCATTAATGAGATGAGTTTATCGGCAAACATTTGCGGGGTAGTGGGAGAATTGGAAGAGACGCGGGCTCTTTTTTCAACCGCCGATATCACCGACCCATACAAGGAATTAGCGGCCAGGGTATCTTTTAGTTTGGCCGCGGCATTGTCACCAAAAGCAGAGGCGATGGCGCCAGGATAAACCGTCATGACTCGCACCTTAAATGGTGCCAACTCCATGCGCAGCACTTCGCTTAAGGCATGCACCGCCGCCTTGGAGGCACAATAGACTCCCGAAAAAGGCACTGTAAAAATACCGGCCGAACTGCCAATATTAACAATGAGCCCTTTGTTCTTTCTTAGCAGTGGTAAAGCTTGTTGTGCCATATTTAACGGAGCAAACACATTAGTGGCAAACTGCGCCTGTACCTGGCTAATAGGCACTTCCACCAAGGGGCCCATGGCACCGTAGCCAGCGTTGTTCACCAGTATGTCCAGCTGGCCCGATTTTTTTTCGATGGTCGCCATGGCATCAATAACGTCTTGTGGATTATTTACATCCAGTTTTAGCGCCGTGATGTTCATTCCCAGCCCTTTTAAGTCCGCTATATTACGTGCGCCGGCATAAACCGTATGGCCTTGTTGCGCCATTTTTAATGCAAGGCTTTTACCTATGCCACTGGTGCAACCACTGATTAATACTACTTTTTTCATAATTCCCCCTTGTATGCGCCAACCATTAAAGTGTACAACCCACACGGTCCATATATTTATTAAGCTTGCGGTTTATACTTTTAGCAGAACAATTAATGACCATCATCTTGTCCGGGCGTACTACCAGGATGCGTTTACCTGAGGCCAGCAGCTTCTTAAATTCTTGCCCTGGATTAATCAGCATTGAAGCCTCTTCCTCTTTAGCTTCATGAGTAAAGGTGGCTTTTTTACCGGCCATGGAATGCCAGCGAGCCAGGGTTTTTTCATCCAGAAGTTTCTCTGGGTTAACCTGCCACCCCAACAGATAAAAACTGCTGTCGATTAATTTATCCGATAACACGGGTTTATCATCTTTGTGTAAAATGTACTGGGGCAGGTCGGTGCCGGTTTTAAATAACTTGCTCACCACAGTGTGCTTAAGGTAAGCCCCATTAATATGATTGGGGATTTTTTCCATGGGGATGCCTTTGTGTTTGGAGTGCAGCCCCAGCCCCCCTAAAATCTTGATGATGCCATCACGAATTTTGGCCACGGCAGGATTTTGCGGCAGGATGACGCTGCCCATGGTTTGTGCAAACTTAATCACCTGTTTACTTTGTGGAATGCGCTCCACCTGATAGCTATCAAGCACGCTGGGGTTGAGTTCTTTTTTCAATACAGATTTCAGTTTCCAGCACAGGTTATAACCGTCCCTAAATCCCGCCATCATGCCCTGCCCGGCAAAAGGCGGGGTGATATGAGCGGCATCTCCCATCAGAAAGACATTGCCCTGTTGATAGTGATCTGCGGTGCGGGCATGAAAGCTGTACACAGCTTTGCGAGATACCTTCATGTTCGCCACATCTCCCCACTGCCCTATGAGTTTTTTCAGGTTTTGCTCTTTAAATAGTTCATCTGGATTGTCTTCTTTTTTAACCACAAATTCCCAGCGACGTTTATTATCAGGCCCGGGCAATGTGACCGAGGGACGCTGAGGGTTAATTGAAAAAATGATTTCACTGCTGGCTTGGGGATTATTGTCCACATCCAGAATCATCCAGTCCTGGGGGTAGGTTGCCCCTGCAAACCCTATATTGAGTTTCTGTCGAACAGGACTGCTGGCACCATCACAGGCCAAAAGGAAGCGGCTTTTAAGCTTGATTAATTCCCCTGCTTGTTTAACGCTTAATTCAACGCCATGATCACTGTCTTTAAAATCCACTAACTCACTGGCCGTGGCCAGCTCTACACTGGGCCACTTGGCCAAAGACTTACGCAGGCATTTTTCCAAGTCTGGTTGATGAAAGGTACGGATGATGCTGTGGCCATTTTTGGGGGCATAGGTATCCGCATGGAAAACAGATTCACGGATTTTGTTGTGGAATTGAATACTATTGATTTGCAAAAAATTCAATTCAGGGTCTTCCAACACCCCCAGGGTATCCATGATGCGTGAACCCTCTTCACACATGCCCACCGCTCTTGGGTGGGTAACAATGTCTCCGGCCTTATCTATGACCAGGGTGCTGATGCCATATTGACCCAGCATATTGGCCGCACTCACCCCACAAGGGCCGGCGCCGACGATCACTACATCGTAATTTTGTTTTATTATTGTCATGTTAACTCCTACTGCTGTGTGCATGACCATTTACAATCATTCATCTGTATCCACCGTGCTTTCACTATGGCGATGGTCAGGCTTGGGCAATCAGGTTTTTTTGCTTGCCTAGATCAATGGCACCATCCAGAGACCGAATTTCTAATTCAAGAAAGTCTCCCGGCTGTAAAAAAGTGGTCATGGACTTTTGCGCCGAAGTAAACTTTTGGCGACGTTTCTTTGGATTTTTAAAATTAAGCATGATCGCCAAACCGGTTTTTAAACTACTGGCGCCCAATACGCCCCCTGGGGTGCCGGTGAGAATACAGTCGCCGGCGTTAAGGTTGGCATATTGAGAAATATCGGTAAGGGTTTTTGGAGGTTTATGAATGAGCTGCTCGGTGGTGCCCTGCTGCTTAATCTCACCATTCATCTTAAGGGTTAACTGCAACGAATAAAGCTGACTAATGTCGCCTTCATCTAGCAGAAAAAGTACCGGGCCAGCGGGGCAAAAGGTACGCTGGCTCTTGCCTTTAAACCACTGCAACATGGGGCCGCCAAACATAAGGTCACGGGCCGAAACATCATTACATAACACCAGCGCACCCAGGTATTCACCAATATTGTCATCGGTTACTTGGGTGGGTTGCTGTATGGACTTTTTTAATATGACCCCCAGCTCAATTTCATAATCAAGCAACTCAACACCACTGGGTCGTAAGATGTCATCGTTAGGGCCACACAAACTGGAGGGGTGTTTACAAAATACCAGGTTCTCTTCTTTTTCGGCTTCCTGCACTAAACCGGCTTCTTCCCTATGGCTTGCATAGTTTAACCCTTGCGCAAACATTTGAATGTCAGCGCTTATGGGGGAATGAAATTTCAATTCACAAGATAATAATGACACTTCACTGACCAGAGCATTAAAGCGTGCTCGGTCATTAAAGTAACAATCCATTACCTCTCTATGATGAGAGAAGGTTTTTTCAATTGCATAAACGCAATCCCCCTTTAATACTCCCCAGTCACTGTGAGTTTCACTGTCCTTACTAAATTTAACAATTGACGTTCCCATACATTTCCCCTTTTAACGCTAATATTAGTGATGCATATACTTTTATGATTAAGGCCTGATCAAAGCCAGGGACGAGGTGACCTTGACGTGGCTTTTTTGGCTTTTTTTAGCCAGGCAATACTTAACTCACCTTTAAATAAACCTCGAATCACATTTAATATTTGTTTGCCGTTGGGCTTAAACATGGCCGCCGGTATATCGTCCCCCCAAGCGTAGATATTGCCCGGGTCCATTGGGTGGTATTCGGTTTTACGGTCACTGGTAAATACATCGCCGTCGGCGTAATGTTCAAATTCACACCCATTAATATCGTGCCAGTAGTCGAATACCTGACTCCCCAGAAGGTGGCGCCCCATGCCCCAATAATGTTTACGTTTTTTCATCTTTAAATACTGCTGACCTTGTGCCACGGCATCCACGTCCACCACCTCGTAGGCACTGTGCATGTAGCCTTCACCGCCCCCTTTGCCAATGACAATGCTATGGTGATCGGCGATGTCTTCTTTGCGATCCATACGCAAGAAGGCAATAATCGGGGAGCCATCTTCAAGGCAAAGAACATCGGTTGCCAATAACCCCAGGTGGGTCATGTACCATTGAATATTTTTTTCAATCTCATTGGTGCCCAATACACAGTGACCTATTTTTAATACCGGTGACGGCGCTAAGGCTTCACGTTGGCCAACATTTACTCTGGGATGATGATTGGGCGTATTGACCGGCAGTGCGTCACGGCGTGTATCAATGGGTTTTAATTTTTCAATGCCAAAACACACTTCCACTGCTAGCCCGGTTGGATCGGTTAAACGCACCACTTCTCCGCCGCCAGGGCGCTTTATCTTTTCTATCAGTTTGCCGGTTTTATTGGCAAGACGCTCTAGGTCTTGGCGGGAGTTAACCGACACGCCTAACCCTCTAAAGGCACTCTTTTTGGCTTTACGAGCATAATAGACATAAGGTTCGTCACCAAAGCTGCGCATGTAGAGCGTTTGCGAATCCTTCTTGTGGGTCTTCATACCAAAATCAAGCAAGAAGGCTTCTTGTTTGTCCAAATTAGCCTCATCCCAAATAAGATACGACAGCCGATCCACTTTAATAATGGCCTCAGGTCGCTCTATGGGTTTGGACCCTGGCGGCGTAACTTTATTGACAACCAGTTTTTCGCTGCCAGCGTATTCAAGCTTCATAACATTCTCTTTTAAATATACTTTAGGTTTTATTAAGCTGCCGTTTTAACAGCCAACCTTGTTAGCCTTTAGATTCGTACCCATACCACAGACATTATGACTAACCAGTCGCAACAGCCGTGGCATGGTTTTACCCGTTATAACTTTCCGAGTCGACGAATAGCCCCCGTGGTGAAGTTGCCATGCCCCATCACACTATTAAATTCAAACGCATTTCTTTCTTCATTGCTAAGATTGGCAATGTAACGCCCGGAAATTAAATCGTAATGGGTAAGTGCCACATACCAGGTGGTTTTGGCGTTAACAAATTGCAAGGAGTGGCCTTCGGAGGTGCGCCACAATTCACCACGATTATCATAGTGATCGGCCAATACAATTTGCCAGCTGTCTTCATCCACATAGAAAGTACGTTTTGCATACACGTGACGGGCGTCGTCTTTGAGGGTGGCGGTCACTTGCCATACTCTATGCAATTCATAACGGGTGTGATCCTGATTAATATGACCTGCGTTTACCATGTTTTCATATTTCACAGTGGGGTCCGCCATCTTGTAGGCGTTATAGGGAATGTAGACTTCTTTTTTACCTTCTAACTGCCAGTTGTATCGATCAGGGGCACCGTTAAACATATCCAGTTGATCTGTGGTTCGCAGGCCTTCGGTACCTTGCGCGGGGGCATCATAAGCCACCTGAGGGGCACGGCGTACTCGACGCTGGCCGGCGTTATAGGCCCAGGCCTTACGGGGTTGTTTAAGTTGGTCAATGGTTTCATGTACTAAAAATACATTGCCAGTATAGCGTGTGGGTGACTTAATCATTTCCACGAAATAGAACAATATATTCTCATCCCGTTCGCCATCATAACCATCACTAAGGTATTGAGGCGGGGTCATTAATCCGCGAATTTTAACCGGCATAAATTCGCCGTTTTTTTGCACCGACAACAATGCCGAGTTTCTTTCCACCGACCCGCCTCGATAGCGGCTCACATGATTCCAAACCACTTCCAGCCCATTTTGTGGTAAGGCAAAGGGCACGGTTTCATCAAAGCCCGTTAAACCCGCACCACCATCCACCAGTTGTGTGGTGGTGGCATTGGCCATCGCTTTATCGTAAACGTACTGGGGGTAGGCTGCTGTACGGTGGGTTTGATAAATGGGCATCTTGTAGGTGTCCGGGTACTTTTTAAAAAGCGCCAGCTGGCCGTCACTCAGGTTAGCCTGATACTGTTTCACATTTTTACTGGTGATGGTGAACAAGGGTAATTCATCCGCGTATATATTGGTTAGAGAATCAACTTCCTCATCGGCGCTTAAGCCACCACTGTAAGCCGGAATGCTGCCGCTTTTGTTGCCTGAAACTTGTGCCCCTATGGGGGTTAATTCATTGGCCAGTTTGGCGGCCTGGTCTTGCGACACTTCGGCTACGCTTACATTACTGGCCAGCAGTAACATGAGTGAGGTATGGAATATTTTAATGCTCATAATTTTTTCCGCCTTGATGGGCCGGTGTTAGCGGCCCATGTTAAATATTTGTTTTTATTATTTATGTTTGACTAGAACTGCATGCCAACGCTGAGAGAAGCAAAGTCGCGGTCACTTCGAGTGGTATATTTACCGCCCAAGTACTGGGTATAGGAAACGCTGGCTTTGTAGGTAGACAAGTAGTCAAGGTTCAGGGATAAATCCAGGGACTGTTGACCTTCAATAAAGGTTCCACCGGGTTCCGGCCCGTAACCTTTAACATCATGACTCCACACCGCTCTTGGGGTGACATTCACGCCGGCAAAAACATCCGAGTAGTCAGCTTCAATTAGGCTACGATAACCCCATGATCCTTGGGTAACATAACCCTCGTCTTTGTCATCGAGATAAATATCCGCTCGACCAAAGTTAAAGCCATCGCTGTTTTTTTCCAGGTCGTGAACATAGGTATAGGCCGCTTCGCTAACAAAGGTGATGCGGTCGGCCCCCAGGGCGCGGTCAAAAAACTTGATGGCGGTCATCTGTGCCTGGGAAATATCAAAGGTTCGATAACCCTGAATTTGCGCGCCCTCAAACTTGGTTAAAGTATAGCCAATCAATTCGTTGGCATTGATTTGCATGGGCGCATCCAGCTTATGATTGACTTCACCAGAGAAGGCGATGCCAGCCAGATTAGTAGCAAAGCTTAAACCCACAAGCTGAATGTCTTCGGGGTAGCTGACAAAATAGCTAGCAGTGCTCAGGGTGGCGCCCATCGCGGTTTGCTTGCCGACTTGTTCGGCAGCCGCCACTTCTTCAAGTGTGGGAGGACGCACGCCCCCTGTTACTCCAGCTATGTAATCGCCTGCGGCCCCTTGTCCCATGGCGGTTAGCTGGGCCTCGCTTAAAGAGGTTGCGATGCCGTTGGCCAGGGGCACACGGCTGTGAAGGTTCATGTAATAAATACCAAACTCGGTATCCGCCCATTCTTCAACAATGAAACGCAGCGCCATACCATACTGGCCACTGGCACTGGGTTTACGGATGCCGTCTGTGTTGCGTTGTAAACTGACATTTTCGGTGGGCACGGTGACCACATCACACCCTTGGGAGACGTAATCGCTGGGGGAGAAATAAGTACCACAACCCGGCAACACGGACTGTTGAAATTCCAATTGGTAAAAGACTTCGGCGCTCACATTGTCGCTCAAACCCATATTGGCGTAAGCCATATTAAGGGGAATCAAAACTTCTTTAATTTCTGAACCCGGGCGGGTAAAAGCGTTCACATCAAAAGGGTTAACTGTATTAATGCCACCGGGAATAAAGGTACTCTCTCCCCAGCTCACTACCTGGCGACCCAAGCGAATATCCAATGGCATTTGCAGCACATTAAACTCGCCGTACACAAAAGCATTCATAACTTCTGCGCCAGAAAATTTTGATAAATCGTTGAAGTTAGAATCATCCAGGCGACTCTCACCCGCATGATTAACACTTAAGGGATTGCTAGCACCCGACCCTATGGTGGCGGTGGGTGTATGACCGTACCTTACATTATTATCTTCCAGTGCCGAGTCGTACCAATAGCGGCCACCTAATACTGCGCCAAAGTTTTGGTAACTAAATTGTAATTCGTGACTGCCTTTGAATACCTGTGAGAAGGCATCCCCACTCTTAAAGTTGGCATTACCATCTTCGTAGTTGCCGTTTTCGACTAAAAAACTGTCCTGCTCTTCCACTCGCCAACTGGAACCCAAAGAAATCTCTGAAGTTAAACTGCCCTCAATGCCTGCCTTATAAAATTCAAGGCCCTGCACTTGGCTCGACAGCATCAATGGAATCGCCACCACCCCATATTTTTTTAGGTAAGAAAAATCATTAAGCTTCATATTATTTAGTCTCTCGCTATTTTTATTTTTAAACACCAATTTAGAGCGCAACATGCAACATAGGCCGTTCGATCCGCCTACTGCAGATAACGTTTACTCAGCCAACTCGTTAAAGGCTCCCGGCCCATAGACACCAGCAAGTCTAGGGTCTTCCAGTTGCAAGGCCATCCTAACAACTGGTCATTTACGGTCATAGTGACTAATAGTTAGCAGCTGTTGAGTTTCCTGAACACACCCAATAGCCCTCTATGAAGACCAGTACATGCCTGCTAATACCAAGCGAAATATCTAGGGTTAGAGGTGGAATAATGGATACCCTTTGAGCGAACAACAGGGCTTACCCATATAACAAAGAACAATTAAATTTTGGTTCTATATTCGTTTTTACTCGATCGTGCTAATGTCTAAATTCAGCTTCCGGAATCAGTTGATATATACTGATTAAAATTGCTTTTTACATTAAACGCCCCTGGAAAAGACAGTCATGACCAAAGTGTTCAGCGCTCAATGATCACCCTTAAACAACTGGTTCATTTACAGGCTATTTGCCAGTATGGATCATTACAAGATGCCGCCAACGCTGTACACCTAACCCGTTCGGCGCTTACCCGCAGCCTGCATAACCTTGAGGAAATATTGGGACTGGCACTTTTTGAGCGCAAAAAAAATGGCATGCAGCCCACCGACTTTTGTTTGAATATGCTGGCGCAAAGCGAAAAGGTGCTGCTGGCAATAAAAGATATGCAACGGGACGCTGAATTAGAGTGCAACATTGAACAAGGCAGCCTAGTGATCCTGGTGGGCGCCGGCGCCAGAAGTTTAATCTTGCGGCAAATACTGCCGGAGTTTTCCTTGAAGTACCCCAATATCGAGGTGCGCATCAGTGAGGCCATGCCAGAGGAAGCCAAACAATTATTATTTAAGCGTGAAGCCGATTTCCTAATATCCGGGGATGGCAGCTTTGGTGGCAATGACGACTTTACAGTGGAAATGATTAAGGCCATTCCCATGATGATTTTCGTGAGAAAAGACCATCCTTTGGCGGGTCAAGCGCTGGACTTAATTTCCCTTTTTAATTATCCCTTGGTCACCGCCAGTTATTTCTCTGCGGATCACCCTTTCTTGAAAAAACTATCCAAGGTAACCAAGAAGCAGATAAAGGTGTCACCCAAGATTGTGTGCAGTGATTACATTGCCTTGAAAAAAATTGTCTTGAAAACCGATAGCTGGCTGGTCTCTCCCAACTTGGATATGTTCATGGACAGGGAAATGGATGACGGTGAACTGATTGCGTTGAATTTAGGTCAGGTAGAGTTGAAAAATAATTTAAGCACCATTGAATTGGCCGACCGCTCACGCTCCCCCGCCGCACAAAAGTTTATTGATATGTGTAAACACCACTTCGAGCAAATGTCCCTGTAGGCTTAGCCACATAACATAAAGCGAATGGTTACCGACCGGCATGGTACCTAAAACTCAACAACCGCAGAATAATAGTCACTATAACTGAAAAATCCCCCTTGTTATCATCACCTTCATGCTGTGATGAGCAATCTACATTTACTGCTCCCGTCTTTTTAGTATTTGCTCATAAATAATTTTTTATATAGACCAACCCGGGGGAATTGCCCATGAGTCAGCTGAACCTCACCAACCCCCCGACCACGCTTGGAAGCTGGGTATTACTGGTGGCACAGTGCCTCGACAGCTACGGCCTGGATGGTAACGCCTTATGTAAAGAAGCGGGAATTGACACCGATAATCTAAACATGAATGAAACACGCATTCCCACCGCCATGATGGTTGGCTTGTGGGAAATCGCCGTACAAAAAACCCAAGACCCTTATATTGCTGTCCGTGTTGCACAATTTTTCAAGTCAACCGCCTACAGTGCTCTGGGTATTAGCATGTCAGCCAGTCGAAATGTGTATGACGCCATTAAACGCTGTTGCCGTTACTCCCACTTTGTGAGCGAAGGGACTATGGCCTCCCTGGAAGAAACCGATCATGAGGTGGCTTTTGTATTAAGCGCCAACCCCGAGTTCAAGTCCCTTACCCATATTTATGGGGTTTCGGCCACCCTATGCTGTATGTATCAGAGTTTTCGGGAATTAAGCGGAAATTCATTAAGGGTAAAGGCAATACACTTTGAACAAACATTTGAATCAAAAAAGCCGTTTGAAAGTTTCTTCTCTTGCCCTGTTTACTATGGGTCCAGCAGCAATAAAATGGTGTTCGACAAAAAGCAGGCATTCACAAACCAGGTTTTCTCAAACTGTGAATTAAGCAGTTCGTTAGATGAATGGATTGAAGGGTATTTAACCCGAATTAGGCAAGACCGATTATCAACACGGATTAAACAGTACTTCACTGAAAATATGGGTCACGTAGAGCTGGAGCTATCGGCGGTAGCTCGTCACCTTGCCATGAGCATTCGCATGCTGCAACGCAAGCTTCACCAGGAAGGCACCACTTACAAACAGCTACTAAATGATTTTAGAAAAGCCCATGCCATTAAACTCATCACTCAAAATAAACTTCCGTTATCGCAAGTCTCTTTGTTGTTAGGATTTAATGATCAAAGCAATTTCACCCGCGCCTTTAAACGCTGGACCGGCACCACCCCATATAAGTATCGCTAATCCCCTTAGCCAAGTGACTCCAACCAAACTCCTAGCAGAGAAATTTCCTAGTTGGTCAATAAAACTCAACAACCGCCAATTATTAGTCACTATAGCTTGCATTCCCTGCTTGCTACCATCCCATCATTATCAACAAGACCCGCGCCATGGCGACTATGGGTTCCTTGGTTAATGCCAGTGCTACTTAATCAGCTTAACCAAACGTAAACAGTGAGAATATATTTATGAGTCAAATCATCGAACAAGGTATTCATAGCCTGGGTGATTTCATTGAAAATCGCTTAACCAAATACGCCGAGCTGCCCGCTTATTCTTGCATGGGGCAAACCCTCAGTTTCGCTGAAATTGATGAAAAATCCAGGGCCCTGGCCTGCTGGTTGCAACAGCTATCAGGCTTGCAACCTGGCGACCGCATTGTGATTCAATTGCCCAATATTATTCAATACCCGGTGGCCGCTTATGCTGCCCTGCGGGCAGGGTTAATATTGGTCAACACCAATCCACTGTATACACCACAAGAAATGGCACACCAATTTAAAGATTCCGGTGCCAAGGCCATCATCACGCTAGTTGATTTATTGCCCAAGTTATACGCCATACAAGCTAAAATCTGTATTGAAAAAGTCATCGTGTGTCAGCCCACCGATTTTTTAAGCAATGACACTGCCCCCGTAAAAGGCTGCATTAACTTAAACCAAGCCATTAACGACGGCCTAACGCTGACATTGCAGCCTAGACAAAATAACCAGTTAAACGACACCTGTGTATTGCAGTACACGGGTGGCACTACCGGAGTGTCCAAAGGCGCTGAGTTAACCCATGCTAATATTTTAAGCAACGCCGCCCAGACCAGTGAGCGCAGACAAGATAAAACCACGGATGGTGAAGAGATCATCATCTGCCCACTGCCGCTTTATCATATTTATGCTTTTACCGTTAACATGATTAGCTTTTTTAGTTCCGGCACACTCAACGTACTCATTACCAATCCCGCCGATCTGGATAGTTTTGTGGCCAGCATTAAACCCTATAAATTTACAGGATTTGCCGGCATTAATACCTTGTTTGTGGGTTTATGTATGAACAAAGATTTCAAGAAACTGGATTTTTCAAACCTTAAATTTACTTTTTCTGGTGGCACCGCCTTAACCAGTGATGCGGTTAATGTTTGGAAAGAGGTCACCGGCGGTACCATTTCTGAAGGATATGGTTTATCGGAAACCTCATCTGTATTATGTGTAAACAAACCCGGACATGAAAAATTGGGCACAGTGGGCACCCCACTCATCGGCACCGAAATTCAAATATGGAATGCACAAAACCAGCCCGTTGCCCACGGAGAGGAAGGTGAAATTGTCGCCAAGGGCCCGCAAGTCATGAAGGGCTATTGGGGCCGCCCACTGGATACCCAGGCTTCCATCGTGAATGGTTTTTTTAAAACCGGTGATGTGGGCAAGGTACTGGAGCATGGCTTCATTAAGATTGTGGACCGCCTTAAGGATATGATCATAGTATCGGGCTTTAACGTCTATCCCAATGAGGTAGAGGATGTATTAACCCGCCACCCTAGCATTTTGGAAGCCGCCGTTATCAGCCAGCAAGATGACAAAACCGGCGAGAGCGTATGTGCCTATATTGTGGTGAACCAGGATGTTAATACAGATGACATTATCAGCCATTGCCGCGAATATTTGACCCGCTACAAGGTGCCCAAAAAGGTGATCATCATGGACAGTTTACCCAAATCATCGGTGGGAAAAATATTGCGTAAAGATTTACGTAAAAAGCCCATTGCTGAAGCCATTTAAGAAAGGAGCGATTTAATGAACAACTTGTGTAGGAGGCTGCTTGCAGGCGAATAGCTTTGGCAGGCTATTAACAAGTCTGCTTACTTGGTCGCCTGCTAGCAGCCTCCTACTGGGTTGGACATTTATTTTGTAATTAAGTACATCTAACCGCAGATGCATTTGGGATTTTCAATGACTAAAAATCTAGCCCTCACCAAACAATTAAAACAACGCCTCAAAGGCACCCATGACTCCCCTTGCCTGTCGATTTGTACCCATAAACAGGGGGATTTAATATGCCAGGCGTGTGGCATGCTGAGAGAAGAAAAAAAAGGCTGGAAACGTAAGTCTGAGGACGATAAAAACAGCATACGTGAAAACGCTGCAGCTCGTTTTTGTGAGTTACACCTGATGGCTATCTAACAGCTCCTTCAGCAGAACTGGAGGGGTTGCTAATGCTACTTCCATCATGGGTGACATGTTGCAACTGGGCCCAGGGGGGTAAGTAAAAGTTAAAGGTTAGCCACAGGTCTTGGCCAGGTTCGCCGCCGCCAGTAAGGACACCTTACGAGCCTCTTGACTCTGCAAACCCAACATCATTAAAAATGCCTGTGAATACCCCAGTAAACAGTCTTTAAAATCCATTTCCGCATCCACCGCCTCAATTAACAACCCCACTAAGGACCACTTCATCATGTTGTCCAGCGAATTGCCCACCAATGGCGGCTCAAATCGCCCTTCACGGATACCATTCGCCATATCACGCTGTACAAACTCGCCAATGGCGCTGAACAGCGCCGAGCCCAACATACGCGGGCGATCTACCAGGCAACGCACCACAGGCTCTTTTGCCAAGGCGGCCAATACAAACTGAGTAGAGGTGGCCACCACCAATGCAGGGTCTTCCAGGTGCGCGGTATGGGTAAACACATTAATAGAGTGTTTCTGAATGTGCTCCGCGGCGGCGGCAATGATGCACTCTTCTTTACTTGAAAAATGATTGTAAAAGGTGCGTCGGCCTAAGTCTGCCGCATCGCTAATATCGCTCATGGTGGTTTTCTCCACCCCTTTTTC
>Ga0105353_1001180_pt1 | contig 13276 bp, 13 predicted proteins | sample EN1Hudsemesocosm_2_FD_83657 | JGI IMG/M metagenome (GOLD analysis project Ga0105353, IMG submission 83657) | Methane-oxidizing microbial communities from mesocosms in the Hudson Canyon - EN10B Hudson Canyon | ecosystem: Environmental > Aquatic > Marine > Cold seeps | place: Hudson Canyon...
GTGAACGCGGTGGCTCCGGGCTGGATTATTTCCAGTGGCATGGATACTTATGACGGTGCCGCCAAAGCGATTATTCCTCAGTTAGAAGATGCGGTGCCTTTGAAGCGTATGGGAACCGAATCAGAAGTGAGTGGGGCGGTGAGTTTTTTATTGAGCGAAGCGGCTAAATTTGTCAGCGGCGCCACTTTGCGTATCGATGGCGCAGCCTCTCAGGGCAGCCGTATGTGGCCGTTACCTAAAGCGAAAAACAATGAAGCGTACAACGGCTTTCACCGTGCGGTGATGCCAGATGTATTAAAAGAAGCGGCCGAGAAAGAAGGAGCCTAAATATGCCAGTTCTAGAATCAGAAATTGATGTTCACAGCGAAAACTTCAAGGCCAATACCGAGTTTATGCAATCGGCCATAGATGAGTTTCGTGGCATCGAACAAAAAGTGGTGGAAAAAGAATTAACCGCCAAAGAAAAATTTGTTAAACGCAAAAAGCTGTTGCCTCGTGAACGTCTAAATCGTTTGTTGGATGCGGGCACGCCATTTATGGAAATCATGGCCCTTGCAGGCTATAAAATGCACGATGACAAAGACGGCAGCGGCGCCGGTGGAGGCATTATCGCCGGCATTGGCTATGTGTCGGGTGTACGTTGCATGGTAGTAGTGAATAACTGCGCTATTAAGGGCGGTACTATTTCACCGGCTGGCCTTGATAAGTCTTTACGTATTCAGGAAATTGTAAAAGAAAATAAATTGCCTGTGGTGAGTCTTAGTGAAAGTGGTGGCGCGAACTTAAATTACGCTACCGATATTTTTGTGAAGGGCGCCAAGGCGTTTGCCAACCAGGCCCGTATGTCGGCCATGGGTTTGCCACAAATTACCGTAGTACACGGCAGCGCCACCGCGGGCGGCGCCTACCAGCCTGGTTTGTCTGACTGGGTGGTACTGGTACGTGGTAAAGCCACTATGTATTTGGCCGGCCCGCCACTATTAAAAGCCGCCACCGGCGAAATTGCCACCGATGAAGAACTGGGTGGTGCCGAAATGCACGCTCAAACTGCAGGTACCGCAGAATATTTAGCTGAGGATGATTCCGACGGCATTCGCATTGCCCGTGAAATCATGCAAAGCCTGCCATGGAACGAGCAAGTGACCGATCCGTCTGCGTTGGCGTCTAAACTTTATGCTGAACCTAATTTCTCCTGCGACGAATTAATCGGTGTGGTGCCAGCCGACAGCAAGCAGCCCTATGACGTTCGAGATATTCTGGCGCGCATCAGTGATGGCTCTGAATTTTTGGATTTTAAAAATGATTTTGATGCGCAAACTGTATGTGGCCGCATTAAGATTGAAGGTCATTCGGTGGGCATTATAGGTAACAACGGCCCTATTACCGCTCAGGGTGCTGCTAAGGCCGCGCAGTTTATTCAACTGTGTGAGCAAAGCAGCACACCTTTATTGTTCATTCACAATACCACGGGCTTCATGGTGGGTACCCAGAGTGAACAGGATGGCGTCATCAAGCACGGCTCCAAGATGATTCAGGCGGTGGCTAATGCCACGGTGCCTAAGATCAGTATCAATGTGGGTGGCTCTTACGGCGCCGGTAACTATGCCATGTGTGGCCGTGGTTTGGATCCAACCTTTATTTTTGCCTGGCCTAATAGTCGTACCGCCGTTATGGGTGGCCCACAGGCGGGTAAGGTTTTGCGCATCGTCACCGAAGCCAAGCAACTTAAGATGGGCATGACCCCGGACCCTAAGATGCTGGACATGATTGAGACCGCCACCGCGCAAAAACTGGATGCTGGCTCTACTAGCTTGTTTGGTACTGCCCGTATTTGGGATGACGGCATCATCGACCCACGAGATACCCGCCGTGTATTAGGGTATGTGTTAAGTATTTGTAATGAAGCAAAATATCGAACCCTTAATGGCAGTAAGTTTGGTGTGGCCCGTTTGTAGAGTTGGCTACCTGTCGTTTTATTTATAAGTGTTAGTTTTATTTTTAAGTTAAATCCTAGTTGATTAAATGTGCGTATAGCGCAAAAGGAATATTAAAATGATCATTACTCAAGAACATAAAGAAATTTACCGTACCGTTAAAAACTTTGTAGAAAACGAAATTAATCCTCATGTACCTGAGTGGGAAAAAGCGGGTTTTTTCCCGGCCCACGAAGTATTCAAAAAAATGGGTGACCTGGGTATTTTAGGTATCAACAAAGAAGAAAAATACGGCGGCCTGGGCCTCGATTATTCTTATAACATGTATGCCGCCGAAGCCTTGGGTCACGCCGGTTGTGGTGGTGTACCGTTAGCCATAGGTGTACAAACTGACATGGCCACGCCGGCTATCGCTAAGTTTGGCTCCCACGAACTTAAAGAAGAATTTTTAAAACCTGCTATTGCCGGTGAGTTTGTGGCGTCCATTGCGGTATCTGAAACCGGAGCCGGTTCCGACGTGGCAGGCCTTAAAACCACCGCTAAAAAAGACGGTGATGATTACATCATCAATGGCTCAAAAATGTGGATCACCAATGCCCAGCATGCGGATTTCTTTTGTGTATTGGCCAATACCAGTGATGACAAGCCCCACAAAAACAAGTCGCTAATTATCGTGCCTGCTAATCTTCCGGGTGTCTCGGTAGGTGAAAAAATCGATAAAATCGGCATGCGTTGCAGTGATACCTCACCTGTATTTTTCGATGACGTGCGTGTACCGCAGCGCTATCGCATTGGTGCTGAGGGCACAGGTTTTATGTTGCAAATGTTGCAGTTTCAGGAAGAGCGTTTATGGGGAGCAGCCAACAGCCTGCATTCATTAGAAATGTGTGTGGAAAAAACCATTGAATATACTCGCGAACGCAAGACCTTTGGTCAGCCCATTATTAATAACCAAGTAGTGCATTTCCGTTTAGCCGAATTGCAAACTGAAATTGAAGCGCTGCGTGCCTTAACCTATCGCGCTGCCGATTTAATGATTAACAAGCAAGACGTCACTAAGCTGGCTTCCATGTGTAAATTAAAAGGCGGTCGTTTGATTCGTGAAGTATCCGATAGCTGCTTGCAGTATTGGGGCGGCATGGGCTTCACCACAGATAACCCTGTATCTCAGGTTTACCGTGATGGCCGTTTGGCGTCCATTGGTGGTGGTGCCGATGAAATTATGTTGGGTATTATTTGCAAATACATGGATATTTTGCCTAAAAAAGCCAAATAACACTTAGATAAAAAGATCGCCTGCCAGCAGCCTCATACAGATTTATACAGGTAGGAGGCTGCTTGCAGGCGAACAGAGTTAGCCGTCAAGTTACTGCCGGCGGCTAAAATAAAGGACATAAAAATGTTAGAACAAGCCTACACCGCTATTAAACTGGAACGCGAAGATCACGTTCTATATTTAACTCTGGATCGCCCTCAGGTGCGTAATGCCATGAGTCTGGCCATGGTAAAAGAGTTAAGTCAGGTATTTACTCATCTGGAACAAGATCTGTCGGTACGTGCCGTGGTGCTACGCGGTGAGGGAGGCAGTTTCTGTGCCGGTGGCGACATTAAAGACATGGCCGGTGCCCGTGCCAGTGCGGCAAACAGTGATACCGATCCGTTCTATGAATTAAACAAAACCTTTGGTGAATTGATTTTGCAGATGAATCAATTGCCTCAGGTGGTGATTGCCATCCTGGATGGTGCTGTATTGGGCGGTGGTTTTGGTTTGGCCTGTGTAACCGACGTGGCCATTGCCACCGCCAGCACTCAGTTTGCCATGCCGGAAACTACTCTGGGTATTCCTCCCGCGCAAATTGCACCGTTTGTGGTGAAGCGCATTGGTTTAACCCAGGCTCGTCGTCTTGCTTTACTGGGCAGTCGTTTTGGCGGGGAAGAGTCGGTTCAATTGGGCATTTCTCATTTTTATGCCAAGGACGAAGACGAAGTTCAGCGCCTGCTGGGGCAAACCCTGGACAGTGTTAAGCGTTGTGCACCCGGTGCCAATGCCGTCACCAAAAAATTAATGTTAAAGGCCGCCGAACATGAAGCCGAAAGTTTGATTGAAGATGCCGCTAAGGCATTCAGTGCCGCGGTACAAGGCAAAGAAGGCACCGCGGGTACCATGGCGTTTGTACAAAAGAAGCCGGCCCCTTGGGCGTAAACGCTGGCCATCAACAAGATAAAAGGGCAAGAATATGAGCGAAGTTAATAAAGAAATGAGTGGCGACTTTACTAAAGTTTTAGTAGCCAACCGAGGTGAAATTGCCTTGCGCGTGATGCGCACGGCCAAGGCCATGGGTTATGCAACCGTGGCGGTTTACAGTGAGGCCGACAAAAATGCACCCCACGTGGCGTTTGCCGACGAGGCCGTGTGTTTAGGCGCGCCTCAAGCTAACCAAAGTTATCTAGTGATTGAAAAAATTATCGATGCCTGCATTAAAACCGGCGCCGATGCAGTACATCCGGGTTACGGATTTTTATCAGAGAACACAGAGTTTTGTGCCGCCTGTCAGGAAAACAATATTACCTTTATTGGTCCCGATCCTAAGGCCATCGAATTGATGGGTAACAAGCGTTTGGCCAAGATTGAAATGATCAAAGCCGGTGTACCTTGCATTCCCGGCTACGAGGGCAAGGCGCAAGATGAAGCAACCTTGCTGGATGAAGCCATTAAAATTGGTTTTCCCATCATGGCAAAAGCTACCGCCGGTGGTGGTGGTCGTGGCATGCGTTTGATCATGAACGAAGAAGAATTTCCAGCTCAACTAAAAACCGCAAAATCCGAAGCACTTAATGCCTTTGGCAGCGACGAGATGATTTTGGAAAAAGCGGTCATGAGCCCGCGCCACATTGAAATTCAGGTATTTGCCGACCGTCACGGCAATTGCGTGTACCTGGGTGAACGCGATTGCTCGGTGCAACGTCGTCACCAAAAGGTAGTGGAAGAAGCCCCTTCGCCATTTGTAAGCGAAGAACTGCGTCAGGCCATGGGTCAGGCAGCGGTAAACGCAGCTAAGGCCTGTGACTATGTAGGCGCAGGTACGGTTGAATTTTTAACCGATGACGACGGTAATTTTTACTTTCTTGAAATGAATACTCGCTTGCAGGTAGAGCATCCGGTTACCGAACTGATCACCGGTGTGGATTTGGTGGGCTGGCAGTTAACGGTGGCTGCAGGTGACAAGTTGCCGTTGCAACAGCAAGATATTTCATTAAACGGCCACGCCATGGAAGTACGCCTATACGCCGAAGATCCGGCTTTGGGTTTCATGCCGCAAACCGGTGATATTTTACGCTGGTCCTATCGAGAAGATCAGGGCTTGCGTATGGACGCCGGTATCATACAAGGACAGGTGGTCAGCCCATTTTATGACCCAATGTTGGCCAAGGTTATCGCTCACGGCGCCACCCGCGATGAAGCACGCCGCAAGCTCATGAGCAGCCTTAAAAATCTGGAGCTGTTAGGAGTACGTTCAAACCGCGGCTTCTTGTATAACATCGTTAAGCACCCTGTTTTTGCACAAGGGGGTGCCACCACCTCGTTTATCGAAAACGATTTCGCCAACGATGCCACCTTGAGCCCTCATTCGCTTACCCATGAGCAACAGGCATTAAGCGCCTGGTTGTTTTACTTGAAGAGTGCGCTTAATAATTCTCAGGCAAATGAGCGTGCATTTTGGCGCAACTCAAATCCGGCTCCTACCTGGTTTGATTTGGAACACAGCAGTGAAAAACATGCAGTGGCGGTAACCGTAAAAGATGCGCCTTTACAGCAATTTGATGTGCAGGCACAGGATTCGGTATTTGATTTTGCCTTGGTTGAATTACAAGAACAAAAACTGGTGTACCTGGATGGTGGCATTAAAAAGACCATCTGTTTTGCTTACAATCAAGTAGGGGATTTATACCTGAGCAGTCATGAAGGTTGTTTCCTGGTGGCAGACAATACCCATGCACCGGCGGCAACTGCCGATGGTGCAGGTTCTGGCCTAATCAAGGCCAGCATGGACGGCGGCATCATAGATGTGCTGGTACAAGAGGGTGACAAGGTAGAAAAAGGCCAGACTCTGGTGATCCTGGAAGCCATGAAAATGGAACATGCCATGAAAGCCGATATGGACGGTGTGGTGAAGGCCATCATGGTGTCCAAAGGGGATCAGGTTAAAGGTCGCCAGTTACTGCTTGAAGTGGAAGGATCAGAGCAGGAACAGTTACAACCCGCTTAATCTGTGGTTTAAATTATCAACTAATAAAGGCAGCACTTGTTCAAGTGCTGCCTTTATTAGTTTTAATAGAATCGCTTTTTGTATAACCTGCCTATTTAAAAAGTGTGAAGCCACTTCTGGCTGGAATTTATTCCCTTTAATACGTAATATTTGGCCATGAATCAAGACTTTCAATTGGACCCTAATTGGCAAATTTCTGCTAAACAGGCAAAACATATTCTTCAAGTGGCCCAGCGACTCGGCGTTGCTCAGGAAGATGCGATTTTTGGTTGTGGCATTGAAAAAAAGTGGTTAGAGGCACCCGATTACAAAATGCCAGTGGCCCCTCTATACGCATTAAATAAACAAATTGCCAAACTGTCGGGTAATGAAGACCTGGGTTTGTTTGTGGGTCGGGCGGCTTACTTAAACATGGTCAACCTGTTGTTGTATCTTTCCAGTATTTGCACTTCTTTGCGCCAATGGCTCAATATGATGTCCAGTGTACTGGAGCTGCAGGGGGACTTAGGCAAGGCGGTTATTGTCAGGGAAGGCGGGCAACTTCGCAGTGAATGGCGCCCTTTGGTGCCGGTTTCAATCAGTGGTCGTTACACCATAGATATGGTGCTTAGCACTGCCAATTCAATTTTAAACAGCATATGTTTACAGCCCATCACCATTGCCAAGGCACAATTTACTTACTCTCAGCCTCGGGATCTCACCGTATTAAAGCAGTGTTTTGGCGAAAACCTGACCTTTGATCAACCCTACAGCGCACTGTATTTTGAAATGGAATCTCTGGATTTTAAGCTGATTCAAGCCGTTAATGAAACCTCGGAAATAAGTAATCCTTGGCAGGAGTACATGGCGAGCATGGCAGGGGATAGCTTTTTGCGTGTATTGCGCCAAAGTATTATTTGTGAATTACCCACTGGGGGCATGACCATAGACTCTGTGGCCGTGGATTTGGGTGTGTCACGGCGTACATTGCAGCGACGCCTGTCAGACCGCGATACTAACTTTCAGCATATGGTGCAAGATTTGAGGCACCAGATGGCCTTAAGATTTTTGGCCGACAAGAGCATGGGGATCACCAGTATTGCGTTTTTACTGGGTTATGGGGACTCTTCTTCTTTTTCCACGGCTTTCAAGAGCTGGCAGGGTTGTTCGCCTTCAGAATACCGGGTAGCAGTCTAGCCAGGCTCTATTTATTCAACCTGTTTTTCATGACTCTGATTGTGGCACCTAAACCAATTAGTTTGGCACCGCATCCAATGCTAATCGATCAATAGCCCTCTATTATTTATCCAATGACCTGAATCAGGCAGGCTTATCCGGTCTGATTCTTTTCCATATTTGTTAGCGCCTTTTTTAAAAACAATAAACGGAAGTAATAGTATGTCTTTAACCTTCGACAGTGCACGACTACCTAACCCTGAGTTAACGCCAGATCACGAAGAATGGCGCAGACAGCTACGCAAGTTTGTAGACACAGAAATCGCCCCCTATTTTGACGAATGGGATGAGGCTGGTGCGCTGCCCCCTGAGCTTTGGAAAAAAGCCGCGGATGTGGGCCTATTGCAACTGGGTTTCGACGAAAAATACGGTGGCATATCCCAGGGTATCGATCTTTATTACAGCATGATTGTGAATGAAGAGTTAGCTCGGGTAGGGTCCGGTGGCGGCATTGCCTCTAGTTTATTAATTCATGGCATAGGGTTGCCACCGGTTGCCAATTTTGCTCGTGAAGAAATCAAACAGGAAATTGTACCCGCCGTACTGTCTGGCGAAAAACGCATTTGCTTAGGGATAACAGAGCCATCCGGTGGCTCAGACGTGGCCAACATTAAAACCACTGCGGTACGTGACGGTGATGATTATATTGTTAATGGCAGTAAAACATTTATCTCGGGCGCCATGAGTGCCGATTGGATCAGTACCGCCGTACGCACAGGTGGTGATGGGGCCGCTGGTATTTCCATGCTCACCATTCCCATGGATTTGAAAGGGGTAAGCCGCACCCCGTTAGATAAAAAACAAGGTTGGTGGGTTTCAGAAACGGCGACGGTCTATTTTGATAACGTACGGGTGCCCGCTAAGTATCTGCTTGCCCAGGAAGGTCATGGCTTTCTGGTGATTATGAATAATTTCAATGGTGAGCGCATGGCCATGATTGCCTGCATGGAAGCCTGTGCTCGGGTATGTTTAGAAGAGGCAGTGAATTGGGCCCGTGAGCGTAAAACCTTTGGCAAGCCAATGACCAAACATCAGGTAATTCGTCACAAGATTGTGCAAATGAAACAGCGCATTAATGCCACCCAAGGATTTATGCAAGTGGTTGCACGGGCGGTGGTAGCGGGCAAAGGCAATTTTGGAGACTTGGCGCTACTTAAAGTACAAGCCAGTGAAACCATGGAATATTGTGCCCGTGAAGCCAGTCAAATTTTAGGCGGCGCCTGTTATTTACGTGGCAGCAAAGTAGAGCGTATTTATCGCGAAGTGCGTGTTAATGCCATAGGTGGTGGCTCTGAAGAAATCATGCGTGATCTTGCCGCTTCACAATATGGTTTATAACGAATGCATGGTGTTTAGCCTGTAAAGACGCAGGCGGCACTTTATATTTAGTTTTTTCCAATTTAAAAATGGCCAGCTAACCACTGGCCTTTTTTGTAATGTATTAAAATGTTCCCACCACTTTAACACTATCATCAGCACTGCCTGAATCTATGTACCCAATGAGGGCGGGATTATTTGCAACTAGATCTTTTATAGCTTCGCTGTTTTCAAGTTCTTGTGGCGGGGACGCTTTGCCTGTAAAAACCAGCCGTGACCAAAATGCCTTGTACTGGTTTTCTGACTTTCTTAAGGCCAGTTGATTAAAGTCGATTCGAGTATCGCTACCTCTTTTAAGGGCCACGGGTATCGCTTTGCCGCCCCCAGGGAAACTGCTGATTTGGCCCAAAAACAGCTGAGAAATGGCGATATTGTCAAAAACGCTATTATTATTAGGGTGAACGATGACAACGACATCAGCGTGTGCGGTGATTGAAGCACAGACTAAAAGCCATAAAAGTACGGCGCGAGCCTTAATAACAAGCATCATGATCAGCCCTCCTAAAATACCAGGTCTACCCCAAACGTGAGTGCCTGAGCATCCCCCACTAGGCCCAGAGTGCCCTTGTCTTGAATATCATCAAGTTGAATCTTGAAAGCGGCTTGCGGATGAAAGTCCCAACGAAATCCTAACGAACTGGTGGTGTGTTCTTCCAGTTCTTCGTTAGCAATTTTTTCATCCTGATTAAATTCTGAAAGCGCAATATAGGGCGTGTAATGGCCATGGCGAACTCCCGCCGAGACGAGCCAATTGCGGGTGGCAAAACGAGCGGAGATCCATTGATTCCATTCGCTTAATACAAAGTAATTGCCGTTGTCAAAGTTTAGCGAGGCAGCAACAAAGTCCACATTACTATTGCTTAGGTTAGTTTGTGTGGTGGTGGGTGAGGTGAAAACTCGGTCTAGCTTGAAGTTAGTATAAGAAAGTAAAGCCTGTAAGTTATTGATGGAATAATCAGCACTGATGCCAAGGATGTTTTTCCATTCTTCATTTGTGGGTTCAGCAAAGAAAAAAGTGCTGAGTAATTTATTGTTCTTGGACTCTTCTCTGCCTAAATAGACTGAAGTATTCAGTGCACCTTCCCCCACACGTGATTTGTGCACAAGACTCATGCCGTTGTAATTTAATATTTGCCAGGTATATAAATCGGCAGGGGGGCGAATCCAGGGGTAACTAAAGCCCACGTCAAAGAATTCAGAGTAATATTGCAACGGCAGGCGCTTTCGACCCGCCTGTAACATTAAATTAGCCGTGAGTTCATAACTTAAATAGGCGTAATTCACCTCCGAATTAAAACCATCCAAACCTCTGGCAATCCACTGCACCACAAAGGATAACCCATCTCCCAGATCGCTACGGGCCTGTAAACCCAGTGTGGTTTCGGGTTGGAAATTTAACTCGTCGTCGTATACACCTACCAATGAATAGTCCGCCAAAAAGGCATCGTTGTTACCACTGATGGTTTGCCCACCCACCACAGAGGCAAAACCACTGAATTGAATGTCACTATGGCACACCCTAGAAAATGCCAGGACTAGTAATATAAATTGCAGAACCTTCATGGATGACACTCCATTGGGCGCAATACGCCTTATTGGTGAGTGTAGGGGGTTGAATGGAATGCGCCATCACTGAATAGACTTTTTGGTAGGTACTTTTTTATTTTTAAAGTCGTTAATTGTATAAGCAAAAAGTATTGCTATTAACGGTGGCGAAGAGGAGCCCATAACCTAAGAAGGTTTGCGTGGGATTAAGAGGGCTGCGAATAACAGGCTCAACCAGTAAAGAGTGCCGCCGCTGGAACTGGACTCAGAGCCAGAGCCTGAGTCGTAGATGCCGCCAGAGTCGCTCTGAGGCTCTTCATCGCCGGGCATCTCCTCCATATCATCAGGCGCAGGGTCATCCACGACGGTACTAAAGCTTAAATCATCCACCGCCAGCATATTACTGCCAAAAGCACTCACCACCACAGACGTCATGAGGGCATCCCCTTGGTTGAGGGTTTTCTCCACGTGCAGCCAGCTGCTGCTGGTTATGGTGCTGGTAATGTCTTCAATGACAGCCCCTGTGCTGTCCATGATCTGTACTTGGCCAGTGCTGCCAGAGTTACTGGTGCGAATGAAAAAATCCAGAGCCATGGCACCCTCGCTGAAGGTGAAGGTGCCAAAGCCGTCACTTACGCCGCGACTGCTGGTACCGGCCGGATCGATCATCCAGGATTTAGTCCCAGAGTGGTATAACAAGCCGTTGCCTATGGTGAAGGAGGTGCCGCCACTAAATAGCACCGACAAGTCGTTATTTGCCACAGAAAAACTCTGTATCGTATTGAAATTGGTGCTTTCAAAGTTGGTGGTGAAATCGCTGCCGTGGGCTAAATTACTCATGAGTAAGGCCCAGGCAATAACCCATATTAAAGTCGAAGATATCACCTGTTTTTTGCCCGGCATAATAGCCTCCCGCGCCATCCAACAATTAAAACAATCGAGCTAAGTTTAGTGCTTGGACAGTTTAATGTTGGCTTGTGCCAAGGGGCTTTTAGATGGAATATTAACTAGGGACACCTACCTAGGCATTAAAATGCATAAGCGAGTAGGGCGGTTAACTCAGCACGTGTAGCACAGCCCAGGGCACCACAAAAAACATTAGGGTCGATAACTTGAAAAAACCCATGAGCAGGTAGTTGTATTTTAGGATGCTGTTTTTATCTAAATTAAAAAATCGTTGTTGCAGGTTAACCGTTAAATCGGCTGCAAACACGATGAAAGCCGCCCAAAAGACTAGAATTGAAAAATTGATGACGGCACACCAGCCTAACACTGATATTAATAGCTCAAGATGCATGGCTTTTTCCCAAGGCTTGAAAAATTACATGGCCATCAATTTGTGATGGATTACATTGAGTTTAGCTTGCTTGGAGGGGGTTGCCTTGATACACATCAAGGCGGGTATAGAGCAGGTTTAAAGGCCCATTTCTTTTAGTTTCTCTTGTCTGGCTTGTTCATTTTTCTTAATGATGGCATCCAATTGCGCAGCGGTCTGTTTGGGTAGGTCTTTTAACTCACCTTTTTGGCCCACTTGTTTCTCCATGAGGGTCATGGCCAACAGGGCGGCAATGACGCCGGCAATCAGAATTTTTATCATTATTGTCTCGCTTGTTTTATTTACTGCTATAAATCACGCAGGCAAATCAAATTCAACCAGATGATAACCCTGTTTATCCACTTTTAAGTACCAACCCTGAGTGTACCAATCACCCAGAACGATACGTTGCATGGCGGCGCCGTCATGTTGAAACTCGTGAGTATTGGGTCTGTGGGTGTGGCCGTGAATCATGCGGCTCACCTGATGCTCGGTCATGAGCCTGTTTACCTCGGATGAGGTCACATCCAGGATATCCATGTCTTTCATGGCATTGCCTTTTTGACTCTCTTCACGGGCTTTTTGTGCAAAGGCCTGGCGATCTGCCACCGATTGGCTCAAAAATTTTTCCTGCCAGTCATTGCCGCGCACCATGGCACGAAAATTCATGTATTCGGTATCCTTAGTGCACAGGCTATCGCCGTGCATCAGTAATACAGATTCGCCATTTAAGGTAACTAGGCTTGGGTCGGGCAGCAGGGTACAGTTAATGTCGTCACAGAATTGTTGGCCCACCAAAAAGTCTCGGTTGCCGTGCATGAAAAAAAGCTGCACACCACGTTTGGCCGTGTCTCTTAACGCCTGTTTAATCTCTTCAACGTAAGGGTCAACGATGTCATCGCCCACCCAGTAATTAAAAAAATCACCCAGGATGTAGAGTTGATGTTTGGCTTGGGGTTTTTGCAGGAATTCAAGAAAACCCGCAGTGATGCGGGCCTCCTCGGGTGCTAAGTGTAAATCGCTTATGAACCAGCTTGTCATAGACTTCTTAATCACTATGGCTATTCAGATTTATTTAACAACTTCGGCAGATTCAATTTTAACCGGCTCAACAGGCACATCCTGGTGACCACGGGTAATGCCGGTTTTAACACCCTTAATGCGGTTAACCACATCCATGCCGTCGGTTACTTCAGCAAATACACAGTAACCCCAACCTTCGGCATTTTTGCCCGTGTGATCCAGGAAGTTGTTGTCTTTCACGTTGATGAAGAACTGGCTGGAAGCACTGTGTGGGTCCATAGTACGGGCCATGGCCAAAGTGCCAACCTTGTTAGATAGGCCGTTGTCGGCTTCGTTTTCAATGGATGCATGTTTGCTGGTGCGCTCAGACATGTCTTCTTCCATGCCGCCGCCTTGAACCATGAAACCGTCAATAACACGGTGGAAAATCAAACCGTTGTAATAACCGTCTTCCACGTATTTGATGAAATTTTCGACAGTTTTAGGCGCTTTTTCGGCATTTAGGGCAATTGTTACGTCACCGAATGTGGTTTTTAGTAGAACCTGAGTCATGGAGTCACCTTTTTGTGTGGGTAATAAGCCTCTCCATTAGTGCTGAA
>Ga0105353_1001192_pt1 | contig 13152 bp, 7 predicted proteins | sample EN1Hudsemesocosm_2_FD_83657 | JGI IMG/M metagenome (GOLD analysis project Ga0105353, IMG submission 83657) | Methane-oxidizing microbial communities from mesocosms in the Hudson Canyon - EN10B Hudson Canyon | ecosystem: Environmental > Aquatic > Marine > Cold seeps | place: Hudson Canyon...
TATCACACTCATGGCATGATCACGTCCGCTCAATCAGAATCTCTATCATGTCATTTAAAAGGTAAATATCAGGATGATGCGTTGTAAATGTCTTTTTAACGCCCTTATTAGCTCACTACTGATTCTCATCGCATTTTCATCACATGCTGAGGAGCCAGCCCTAAAATCTCAATTTAAACCAAAAGCCGACCGTAACTACTTTTCTTTTGGCCTTGCACTTAATGAATTTAGATCAATTGAGTTAATCCTTGTAAATGAAGTTGGGTTTGATGATGGCGTACTAGAAGAAACACAACAAGATGTACAATTCCCATTAACGGCCCAGACATACGCCCTTTCAGTCGCTTACGGAACCTATATCACCGAGAACTTTAAAACGGAAGTACGCTACGGTCGCGGCATCAGAACCGACACACTTGACGGCGCTTTAGAGATCAATATAAGCCATTGGTTTAATTGGTATATTGGCGGCACTTACCCTGTTACCGATTATATGTCAGCTTATGCTATGTACGGCGTATCGTTTTACGAAGCCGACGTTACCCGACATGAGATTGAAAAAGAAATACAAGGAAGCGAATTCCAAGTCGACACTCTGGTACTCCAACCCTCTGTCGTTGCAATGGAAGAAGGTTTGTTTGGCACTAATTTCAGTACAAGTTGGTTACTGGGCCTAGATTTCGAATTAAGCGATCAATGGTTCCTGGCATTTGAATATGGTCGACTCCTTCGGGATACAGACACCAATATCAAAGTCTATCAGGCTGGCTCCTACCTTAGGTATGAATTTTAGTCTGTCGCTTAAACAGACTAAAATTAACCGAACTCCGTAATACCTTACAAGCGAATATTCAACTACTAGCTCTTCCTCTTGATCAACCAGCATTGATGGATACGAGAATTTCGCTGAAAATCTTTGTCAAGTGACTGGCTAGAAAAATTTGTTACTGCATATTTTTCTTCTACCGCCACATCCAATTTAAATTTTCTCAAGTTGTTCGAGAATATCAACTGCCCATTTTTACTTAGGCGCGTCATACAAGCGTCAATCATACCGGCATGATCCCGCTGTATATCTAAGACACCAAGCATTCTCTTAGAATTAGAAAAACTAGGCGGGTCGAGAAATATAAGATCAAAAGGCGCAATCAACTGCGTGCCATTTAACCACTCCATACAATCTTGCTGACTTAGCTTATGCCTCGATAAATCCAGGTTATTCAGCGCCAAGTTTTCTTTCGCCCAGCTCAAGTATGTTTTCGACATATCTATACTTAAGCTCTCTTTTGCTCCACCCAAGGCAGCACTGACAGTGACGGCACCTGTATAACAGAATAAGTTTAAGAAACGTTTACCTTTAGCGTTCTCTTGCACCCAACGTCGCATTGGTCGATGGTCTAGAAATAAGCCCGTGTCCAGGTAATCTTTTAAGTTAACCTGTAGTCGTGCTGTATTTTCGTTCACAACAAATGTTTCACCTGATGCAGACTCCTTTTCATACTGTGATGAGCCTTTTTGAATAGCGCGGCGCTTAAGAACTATTCTCTCAGGAGATACAGACAGGTTATTTTCCTGAATGCCAGATAACACACAAAGCGCCTCTCTAAGGCGCTCAAAACTAGCCGCCTCATCAACTGTTTTAGGCGCAGTATACTCCTGTACATGCAACCACTGGACAGAAGACTCATCGCGGTACACATCAATCGCAAGTGAAAATTCTGGCATATCAGCATCATATAAACGATAACAGTCGATTTTATTTTTTGCTGCCCACTTCCCTATCGTTCTTAAATTCTTTCTCAATCGATTTTCAAACATCTTCGCGCGCTCTTCATGGTTAATTTTCCAATAAGAGGGAGAATGAATTTTTAAATCAGGTGACTGCCATGCTTCTTTGAAGCGACTTTCTTTGGTTAAATTAAAAAGTAGTAACTGGCTTTCAATCGCACCGTTATAAAGCTTGTATTGTTTAAAGCTTCGCCACCCGACACTACGACCAAGCTCAAGATTTCCTGTAAACACACCTGCCTGCCAAGACAACAAATGCTGCTCAAAGGTTTGCCCTAAAGACTGATACAGTCTTTTTAAATCCTCTACTTCGCCTAAACGCTCACCGTAAGGAGGGTTTGTTAGAAGTAAGCCTGACTGCATTTTTTCGAATATTTCAAAATCTATTAATGCGCGCTTTTCGACATGTATTAGGTCTTCAAATCCGGCCTTGCGTATATTTTCCCATGCCCGACTCACGACTTGACTATCTTGATCAAAACCTACAATCCGGCCCCTAAATTTTTCTTTACCCTGCTCGAAAGCTGCAATAGCCGCGTCCTTCAATGCGTCCCACAACCTGTCATCACGTTTACGCCACGCATCAAAGCCCCAAACTGGGCGATCTAGGCCAGGCGCTTTGTTTGTGGCGATCATGGCGGCTTCAATCAATAAGGTACCCGAACCACACATTGGATCAACAAAGCTAGACTCATCAGAAAACTTATTAGGCCACCCTGCCAGTGACAGCAGACCTGCAGCTAGATTCTCCTTAAGCGGCGCTCGTCCGGTAGCACTTCGATAAGCTCTTTTATGCAAGCTTTCACCTGATAGATCCAAACCAAGTGCTACACGCCCTTTACTGAGACGTGCTGATATTCTTAGCTGCGGATTAGTTCTATCTACTGAAGGCCTTTCACCTGTTTCTTGCCTGAATTGATCAACAATTGCATCTTTAACCTTTAATGCGCCAAAAGTTGAATTGTTAATTTCATCATTAGTCCCAAGGAAATCGACAGCAAAAGTCTCTTGCTCAGAAAAATGTTCTGACCAATCTACACTCAACGCTAAATCGTAGACATCATTAGCGTTATTAATTTTACCTTCTTTTAATTGTAAAATGACCCTGTTAGCGATACGTGACCATAGCAATATTTTGTATAAACAGGTTTTATCCACCTCAGCTGAAACACCAGCCGGAGTTGGTTTTAATGAATTGGCACCTAAAACACTTAATTCCCCCTCTAATGCGTAGTGAAGACCTTTAGGACATGTGACAAAGATAGAGCTCATTTCAATTTGTTTCATTACTTACCAAACTAATACAAAGTTAAAGAGGGAAATTTGATCGGCATTCGACCACGTAATCCCGCGCAACACAAGAGCTTAAGCCTGCATATAACCAAGTTATATATAAAACTTACAAGATAGAAAAATAAAATCATATACTTTTTAGCTCGTAACCGCTTTACTGAAAGTCCGGATGAAAGAATTGTCGTCATATATAAATGTCTTATTAAAAGACATATAGAAGGTTCATGTATGACAATTGCATGACTTAAAACGGATATACATTCAGCAGATATATTTACATATCATAGAAAGGAGTTTGCAAGACCTTTGTCAGGTTTTCCTGACCAACATTTAAACAACAAAATCTTATCATTGTCATTTGCTAAGCAAACGTTTGAATCTATCAAGCTTAATTTTTTGTCTTAGCAATACGTGATAGCAAAATAATGTTCATGAGGTTCGAAACGAATGAAAAGACAAAAACGCGATATTGATCAACGTGCTTTTAATAAAGGTTATCAAATAGGTGTAAGCGGTAAATCCAAATCACTCTGCCCAAATACAACTCAAACCGCTCAACAAAACTGGTTAAGTGGCTGGCGTGAAGGACGCGGAGACAACTGGGATGGACTCACAGGGGTTTCTGGCATTCACAAGATCCCTGGAATATCGACTTAAAGTACTCAAACATTTTAAAAAGGCCCTTTATGGGCCTTTTCTATATCTAATTAATATTAGATGTCCCAGCATTTCTTAACAATGTACTGCTATTTAAACAGTGAACAGCTATTAGAAGTAATACACAGCTATTATTTAAGCGGTGTACATCTATTCAAACAAGATACTACTAGCCTTTCCAAATAAGCCAATTGACACGAATTACCGTTGCATAAAACGAATTGCTTCGACACAATCTCGCACCAGCTTTGGTCCCTGATAAATGAATCCAGTATAGACCTGAACCAAGCTGGCACCGGCTTTAATCTTATCTGCAGCCATTTCACCAGACATAATGCCACCGACGCCAATAATAGGTAAACTATCTGACAGTTCTGATTTAAGTACTTTAATCACATGCGTAGACTTATCAGTTAAGGGCGCACCACTCAACCCTCCAGCTTCATTACCATATGGGTAACCTTGAACCTTATCTCGAGCAAGCGTTGTGTTACCGGCTATAACGCCATCTAATGAACGTGACTTAAGGGACTGAGCTACAAGTACAACCTCCTCATCAGTCATATCTGGAGCTATTTTAATGGCAACTGGTACATAACGCCCATACTGACTCGCTAACTTCCCTTGCTCTTCCTTTATAGCATCAAGTAATTCATTTAATGAATCACCAAATTGTAAACTACGTAAGCCTGGTGTATTCGGGGATGAAACATTCACAGTTATATAGGTTGCGTGCTGATAGACTGCACGCAAGCCCTTTAAATAGTCGTCTGTTGCGCTTTCAACCGGGGTATCAAAGTTCTTACCAATATTAATCCCAATAGGCCCCGAATATCTTGCCTTTTGAACCTGATCAACCAGATGCATTACACCTTCGTTGTTAAAGCCCATTCTATTAATAATCGCCTGACTTTCTTTCAAACGAAATAATCTGGGTTTTGGGTTTCCAGGCTGCGGCCTAGGTGTAACTGTTCCGACTTCAATAAAACCAAAACCGAGTGCACCCAAAGCATCTATGTGGTTGCCATTTTTATCCAATCCAGCAGCCAGACCTACCTGATTAGGAAAGTGAATACCCATTACTTCAACAGGTGATGCACTAATGGATGGCACAAATGGGCTTAATAACCTTAAACGATGTGCCGCACTCATCCATTCCAATGACATTTCGTGTGAAGTTTCAGGTGGAAGCTGGAATAACAAATTTCTTAATAAAGCGTATGACATAGTCTACCTATTAACATTAACTAATGATGTTTACTTATTTCGCCTACTGGATAGATAAACCATTCTAGTAAGTAATTATGGCGTTCGAATTATCTTGACTTAGTGAAAACAGGACACTATTCAAATTATCGTAAAAGATCAGCGGCGAGCATTATAAACGGATACCGATATAAATGAACCTGAGAAAAAATCTTTGCCTATATTTCGACCCTTTTGCAACACCTAAAATGGATTTTCACACTAAATATATTAAAAAAAACTGTTTTAAATTAATTGACATTTCTTCTTTATCAAATCTTTATATTTTCCAAAGCTTCAAATATGTCATTTTAGTAATTTATCCACCAAATCTGTGGATAACTTTGTTGAAAACCTTTTCACAACCCCCGCAATCCCTTAAGGCGTCAAGGATAAGCACACATTGATCACTTTTTAACCAGTGAATAACACCTTATTTATCAATAACTTAGGTGTTTTTATGAAATTCCGGTCAGAAAAGGCATTTCTGGTATTGACTTTTTTCATGAAAATGAATTTGTGAATAAAATTGTCAGTATATTGACGCCACCATCCGAATTTTAACATTTATAGTATCAAGCGCTCTTTTACATCCGTAATTTGGTCTCGCAATGTCGCTGCTTTTTCAAACTGTAATTCACGGGCCGCCTCATACATTTCATTCTCTAGGCGCTTCAACTCTCTAGTCAGTTCATCCGGCGTTCTAGCTTCCATTTTAAGATCATAGGCACTTACCCTTTCAGTAACCCTTCCTTTCTGACTACGTTTACCAGGTATAAGTACAGCGCCTTCCATAATATCCCCCACTTTCTTATTTAATCCTTGAGGCGTTATATTATTCTCTTGATTGAAAGCCATTTGTTTTTCACGCCGTCTTTTCGTTTCATCAATTGCTTTTTTCATAGAGCCTGTGATTCTATCTCCATATAAGATAGCTCGCCCATTCACATTTCTTGCGGCTCGGCCAATCGTTTGAATTAAGGAGCGCTCAGAACGTAAAAAGCCTTCTTTGTCTGCATCGAGAATGGTGACTAACGCGACTTCCGGCATATCTAATCCCTCACGTAACAAGTTAATGCCAACCAATACATCAAACTCACCCCGCCTTAGATCTTGAATAATTTCTATACGCTCAACAGTAGGGATATCAGAATGCAAGTATCTAACTCGAACACCATGCTCCATCAGAAAATCAGTCAAATCCTCTGACATTCGCTTTGTTAGCGTTGTCACGAGTACACGCTCATCTTTCTCTACTGCTTTATGTATTTCTGACAGCAAATCATCCACCTGCGTAGAAGCAGGCCTCACCTCAATTTCTGGATCAAGTAGCCCTGTAGGTCTTACAACCTGTTCGACTATCTGCGACGCATGATCCGCTTCATAATGCGAAGGCGTTGCAGAGACAAAGATGGCCTGCGGTGAGATTCTTTCCCACTCATCAAAACGCATCGGACGGTTATCTAATGCTGAGGGCAGGCGAAAGCCATATTCTACAAGCGTTTCTTTTCGCGAGCGATCCCCTTTGAACATGGCACCAATTTGTGGAATGGACACATGTGACTCGTCAATCACCATAAGGGCATTTTTGGGCAAGTAATCAAACAAAGTAGGCGGTGGCGCACCTTGATCCCGTCCAGATAAATAGCGAGAATAGTTTTCTATCCCATTACAATAACCGAGCTCAGTCATCATTTCGGTATCATAACGTGTTCGCTCTTCTAATCGCTGAGCCTCAACCAGCTTCTGGTTATCACGCAAGTATTCTAAGCGGTCTTTTAGTTCAATCTTTATATTGTCAACAGCAGCAAGTACTTTCTCACGCGGCGTAACATAGTGTGATTTGGGATATATCGTTATTCGTGGCACTTTTCGCGTTACTTCACCCGTCAATGGGTCAAAGAAACTCAAATTTTCCACTTCATCATCAAACAATTCGATGCGTACTGCATCACGCTCGGATTCTGCGGGAAAAACATCGATTACATCCCCACGGACTCGATAGGTTGCACGATGAAGCTCTACGTCGTTTCGCGTGTACTGTATTTCAGCTAAGCGCTTCAAAATATCGCGCTGCCCTATCTGATCACCCCTATCTAAATGCAGCATCATCTTTAAGTATGACTCAGGATCCCCCAAACCGTAGATTGCAGAAACAGTGGCTATTATTATCGCGTCAGAGCGCTCCATTAAAGCTTTTGTAGCAGACAACCTCATCTGCTCAATATGCTCATTAACCGAGGCATCTTTTTCTATGAATGTATTAGATGAAGGTACGTAAGCTTCGGGCTGGTAATAATCATAATAAGAGACAAAGTATTCGACGGAATTATCAGGAAAGAAATCTTTAAACTCGCCATACAACTGAGCAGCAAGTGTTTTATTGTGCGCCATAATAATAGTAGGCCGTTGAACTTCAGCTATCACATTTGCGATTGTGAAGGTTTTTCCAGAACCCGTTACGCCCAATAAAGTTTGATGTAATAAACCATCATCAATTCCTTCAACAAGGGATTTAATAGCGGCAGGTTGGTCACCAGCAGGTTGAAAATGAGATCGAACTTTAAATTCCTTTGCCATCATGATTCCGAATATAAATTAAAAATGTTACACTTTGCCGGTTTTTTCGAATGGACACCAAGTTCGCTTGCCATTCAACCTTAAATAAGTTCATTGAACTCTAAACAGGTTATTCTACACGGCTATGACGATATCAAAAATTTTTGCCGACAAATAACCGACAAAACACCCTAAATGGTGATCACTTATTCCTGATTGAGGAAACAGATTTGGACGCACAATCATCCAACCCAGCACGCTCTAACTCTACACCATCAGAGCATGTAGTTTCAAAAGATGTACTTTCAAACAGAGTACAACTAATAAAGCCTTCTCCTACACTTGCTGTCACCAATAAGGCGAATGAGTTACGTGCGGCAGGAAAAGACATTATTGGACTTGGCGCAGGTGAGCCAGACTTCGACACACCTGAGCACATTAAACAAGCAGCCATAGATGCAATTCATGCTGGACAAACCCGCTACACGGCAGTCGACGGCACACCGGCACTTAAAAAAGCGATTATTGATAAATTTCAACGCGATAATGGCTTAAAGTATGAGGCCAAGCAGATTCTGGTCTCATCAGGCGGAAAGCAAAGCTTTTTTAATCTTTCGCTAGCCCTTATCAACCCAGGCGATGAAGTTATTATTCCCGCGCCCTACTGGGTTTCTTATCCTGATATGGTCAAGGTTTCAGAAGGCGTTCCTGTCATTATTGAAACAGGCCTAGAAAGTCGCTTTAAAATGACCGCGGAGCAACTTGAAAAGGCAATCACTAACAAAACACGCTTAGTGGTTATAAATAGCCCTTCAAATCCGACTGGTATTGCCTACACAAAAGAAGAGTTAAGCAGTATTGGCGAAGTCTTGCGCAAGCATCCTGAAATATTAATTGCCACGGATGACATGTACGAACACATCCTCTGGACAGACGAGCCTTTCGTTAACATATTAAATATTTGCCCTGACTTATATGATAGAACATTTGTATTGAATGGCGTTTCAAAAGCTTACTCAATGACAGGCTGGCGCATTGGCTATGCTGCGGGGCCAGCGAAAATCATTGGCGCCATGAAAAAAGTTCAATCACAAAGCACATCTAACCCGTGCTCTATCTCTCAAGCCGCCGCAACTGCAGCACTAGAAGGTAGTCAGGACTGCGTTAGCACCATGGTAGTTGAATTTAAAAAACGCCACGATTACTTAGTGGCAGCTTTAAATGGATTACCCGGTGTTGAATGCATTCCAGGAGACGGTACATTTTACGCCTTCCCAAACTTCCAAGCGGCCATTGACGCCAACCCTAATACCGATGACGATATCGCCATGGCAGAACTCCTACTTAGCGAAGCAGGCGTTGCTCTAGTCCCGGGTTCGGCATTTGGTGCACCGGGATGCATGAGACTAAGTTTTGCAACCAGCATGGAAACTTTACAAGATGCTATCTCAAGACTAAAAAAAGTTTTGCTTTAAGTGTATTTAGGCCTTGACCAAAGCCGCGTTGCTCATTAGTATACGCGGCCTTGGTTAGCGAAGCTCTTCGCTACAAAGTACCGTTCCCCGATAGCTCAGTTGGTAGAGCAACGGACTGTTAATCCGTTTGTCGCTGGTTCGAGCCCAGCTCGGGGAGCCAATTTCTCTTTTCTTTATTACGCACCAAGCCCTTACCTAGATTAATCAAAGCAAGCTTTAATACCTTCCCTTTAAAAAAACCGCTGAAAATTCAATAAACCTGCCTAGATCGAGCCCGATACCTATACTCCCACCAGGGGCGGCCAAATATTTAATTGCACTCTATAGACCCCAAACTAAATCGCAGACAATAAAAAAGTGAAACCAGAAATCTGACTCCACTTTTTAAAATATACAAATTACCTCACATACTATTTTTAGCCTGCACACTATTTTTAGCCTGCATACTATTTTTAGCCTGCATACTACTTATAGTATGCGTTCTCGGTAACAGTATGATCCGTTGAGTCTTTCACACCCTTTAGCTCAGGTATAATTTCCAAAAGACGCTTTTCCACACCATCCTTCAAGGTTATTGAAACCGCACTACACCCTTGACAACCACCACCAAAACGCAGAATAGCGATATTATCTTCAGTCAATTCAACCAATGACACCTCACCACCATGCGAAGCTAAGCCAGGGTTAATATCCGTCACAAGAATGTAATTTATTCTTTCATTCAAAGGTGAGTTTTCATCAATTTTAGGCATTTTAGCATTCGGCGCTTTAATCGTTAACTGCCCACCCATTTTCTCTTCAGCATAATCGACATATGCCTCATCAAGAAATGGCACACTCTTTTTCTCCAAATACAGCTTAAAACCTTCAAGAGAAACAATATCATCATCCTCAACGATATCTTCAGGCTGACAATAAGCCAAACACGTCTCTGCAAACTTGGTACCCGGCTGGGTTACAAACATTCTCACACCCATCCCACCAGACTCTTGATTTGAAATAAGTTGTGAAAGATAACGTTGTGCAGACTCTGAAACTGTAACCATAACTCAAACTATCCTATAGCATTATTTATGCTCACCATTCTATGCCTTTTACGCTCAAGGATAAAGACTTAGTAAAATACTCAAGTAATATAAATAAATCTATATCAAAATATTTCAATATAGATTTATTTAAGCTAAAATACGGCGCATGACCGAAAGTGGTATGATCTACCACTTTATTTCTTCTCCATACTTAACATTTGATACAGGTACTGTTTTTAATGTCCGACTTAAAAAGTAGAATTCGCCAATTACATGAAGCATTAGAGCAACGCATTTTAATTCTTGATGGCGCTACTGGCACGATGATCCAACGCCTTAAGTTTGAAGAAGATGACTACCGCGGCGATCGCTTTAAAGATCACCCCTCAGAAGTAAAAGGCAATAACGATTTACTTTGCCTCACTCAGATTGAAGCCATCGCAGGTATTCACAAGCAATACCTGGATGCCGGCGCGGATATTATTGAAACAAATACCTTCAACTCTACCCAAGTATCCCAAGCAGATTACGGCATGGAAGACTTGGTATATGAGCTTAACTTCGAAGCGGCTCGTATTGCTAGAAATGAAGCAGACAAAAAAACATCTGAAACACCTGAGAAAACTCGCTTTGTTGCTGGCGTTGTCGGCCCAACCTCTCGTACCGCCTCAATTAGTCCAGATGTAAATGATCCGGGTTATCGAAACGTCACCTTTCAAGAACTCTACGACAACTACTATCAAGCCACTGAAGCCTTGGTAAAAGGCGGCTCCGATATCATTATGATCGAAACTATATTCGACACATTGAACTCAGAAGCGGCTATATATGCTGTAGAGCAATATTTTATAGATTCCGGTTTCGCCTTACCGATTATGATTTCAGGGACGATTACTGACGCCTCAGGTCGTACACTTTCAGGCCAAACAGCCGAAGCCTTTCAGCTTTCAGTCAAACATTGCAATCCACTCAGCATTGGTTTTAACTGCGCTTTAGGTGCCGACGCACTTCGACCACACATTGAAGAGCTATCAACTAAGTCTGCCAGTTTTGTCAGCGCCCATCCGAACGCAGGCTTACCTAATGAGTTTGGAGAATACGATCAAACACCCGAAGAAATGGCAGACATTGTTGAAACATTCGCACAATCTAGCTTAATCAACATTATCGGCGGCTGTTGCGGATCGACCCCCGAACACATTACAGCTATATCTGAGCGAATGGAAAAGTACGCACCTCGCCCTCTTCCTAATATTCCTCATAAACTTAGGTTATCTGGCCTAGAAGCTTTTGTAAGCGATGCAAACTCCCTGTTTATTAATGTAGGCGAGCGAACCAATGTAACCGGTTCCAAGAAATTTTTACGCCTTATTAAAGAAGGTGAGTTTGAAGAAGCCTTAGATGTCGCCCGCCAACAAGTTGAAAATGGTGCACAGATCATTGATATCAACATGGATGAAGGCATGCTGGAATCAAAAGAAGCGATGGAACACTTCCTTAACTTAATCGCTTCAGAACCCGATATCTCACGCGTCCCCATCATGATCGACTCCTCTAAATGGGAAGTCATTGAAGCAGGATTGCGCTGCGTACAAGGCAAAGCGGTTGTCAACTCCATTAGCATGAAGGAAGGCAAAGAAGCCTTCATCGCTCACGCTAAAAGCTGTATTCGTTATGGCGCGGCTGCTGTCGTCATGGCCTTTGACGAAACCGGCCAAGCTGACACCTATGAGCGTAAAATTGAAATATGCAAACGCTCCTATGACATTTTGGTCGAGCTAGGCATGCCACCTGAAGACATTATTTTTGACCCTAATATCTTTGCTGTTGCCACAGGCATTGATGAGCATAACAATTATGCCGTTGATTTCATTGAAGCTACGCGCTGGATTCGTCAAAATCTACCTTATGCAAGCGTGTCAGGCGGAGTGAGTAACGTGTCATTCTCTTTCCGTGGCAACAACCCTGTACGTGAAGCCATTCATTCAGTATTTTTATATCACGCAATAAAAGCGGGTATGAATATGGGTATCGTCAATCCAGGACAACTTGTAATTTATGATGATATAGACCCGGAACTCAAAGAGCGCGTCGAAGATGTTGTCCTCAACAGACGTAATGACTCAACCGATAGGTTACTCGAAATCGCCGATAACTATCGTGGCGATACCGTTGAGAAACAAGCTGAAAATCTCGAATGGCGCGAATTATCTGTCGAAAAACGACTTGAGCATGCCTTAGTAAAAGGTATCACGACCTTTATTATCGAAGATACTGAAGAGTGCCGCTTGAAAGCTAACCGGCCCATTGAAGTCATTGAAGGCCCTTTAATGGATGGCATGAATGTGGTCGGCGACTTATTTGGTGAGGGTAAAATGTTTTTACCGCAAGTCGTTAAAAGCGCACGCGTTATGAAGCAGTCTGTTGCCCACCTTGTCCCCTTTATTGATGCGGAAAAGGGCGGAAGCTATACAAGCAAAGGCAAAATCCTTATGGCCACTGCCAAAGGCGATGTACATGATATTGGTAAAAATATTGTAGGGGTCGTACTTCAATGTAACAACTACGAAGTAATTGACCTTGGCGTCATGGTACCTGCTGATAAAATTTTAAGTGCAGCAAAAGAGCACAATGTTGACATCATAGGCGTCAGCGGTCTAATCACCCCATCGCTTGACGAAATGGTCCACGTGGCGAAAGAGCTACAACGTGAAGGCTTTGATATCCCCCTTATGATTGGTGGCGCAACCACATCTAAAGCACATACAGCGGTTAAGATTGAACCTCATTATCAAAATAACATTTCTGTCTATGTCACCGATGCATCTCGAAGCGTCAGTGTCGCGACCGCCCTACTTAGCGAAACAAAACGTGACGAGTTCGTCAAAAAAACCCAAGAAGAGTACGAAGTGGTTAGAGAGCGCCGTAAAAACAAAAAAGCCCGAACCAAACTACTCAGCTACGGCTCAGCCTGTGAAAACAAACAGAAAAACGACTGGTCTACCTATACACCACCTACCCCCACCTTCACTGGTGTAAAAGTGTTCGAAGATTATTCACTTGAGACTTTAGTCGATTACATTGACTGGACCCCGTTCTTTATTACA
>Ga0105353_1001200_pt1 | contig 13073 bp, 11 predicted proteins | sample EN1Hudsemesocosm_2_FD_83657 | JGI IMG/M metagenome (GOLD analysis project Ga0105353, IMG submission 83657) | Methane-oxidizing microbial communities from mesocosms in the Hudson Canyon - EN10B Hudson Canyon | ecosystem: Environmental > Aquatic > Marine > Cold seeps | place: Hudson Canyon...
GACAGATTTGATTCATGCGGCAGGTGGCTTAACAGAAAAAGCCTTTCAGCTTCGTGCAGAATTAAGCCGGACAGAATTTAACGAAGAACAAGAGCGTTATCAATACCGTGTTGATTTAAATCTTTCTCAAACCGATTCATTAAGGTTTTTACTTGAATCACGGGATGTATTGCAGATTAAAACCATTCCAAACTGGGCTGAGTCTGAGCAGGTTACTTTAAGTGGAGAGGTTAAATTTCCTGGGAAATACCCTATCTATAAGAACGATACATTAGCATTATTACTTGAGCGTGCAGGAGGGTTGACGGACTTTGCTTACGCGCCTGGCGCAATGTTTACTCGTGTAGATCTTAAAAAGCAACAAAAGCAACAGCTTAAAGAAATGCAAGAGCGTCTGGCAGAGGATGTCGCAAAGGCAGAGCTAGTTGCTGCCAGCCAAAGTAGTGATACTAAACAAACGGGTGATGTTGGTGAAGCACAAAAACTGCTGTCAAAATTAAAAAATACGACCGCAACAGGTCGTTTGGTGATCGATTTGCAAAAAGTGCTCGCAAAAGAATCAGATTATTCTATTCCCTTGCAGAAAGGGGATGAGCTCTTTATACCTTCTAAAAAGAATTCGGTTACAATTGTTGGTGAGGTGCAGTTTCCAATTTCTCAAGTCTATGAGGAAGAGTTAAATTATGAAGATTACATTGAACGAAGCGGTGGAACTACCGATAAAGCGGATGAAGATCGTGTTTATATTATTAAAGCTAACGGTGCTGTAAAAATGCCAGCAAGTTCAAGTTGGTTTGCTAGTGACGATATGCAAATGGCGCAGGGTGATACTATTGTTGTGCCTTTGGATGCGGATAAACTTGACCAGGTTATTCTTTGGCGTGATATGAGCCAAATATTTTATCAGATTGCTTTGGGGGCTGCGGCTGTGGGAAGTTTGTAGTTTAAGTTTTATCTTTAATTCCATACCAAAAAAATTAGAATGAGAAATTAATACGTGTCAAAACCTGAAATAAAAAATATTCCTGATTATGCTTATTCTCCCCAAGAGGATGAAGTCGAGCTTAGTAAGTTGTTTGGTGTAATTTGGGATGGCAAATGGTTGGTTGTTTGTATCACGATGATTTTTGCAATTAGTTCTGTTTACTATTCGTTATCTATACCTGATGAATATGAATCATCTGTAATTTTGGCGCCTTCATCTAACTCTAATTCATCTTCGCTATCAAAATTGTCTGGACAGTTTGGTGGCTTGGCTTCTCTCGCTGGTGTGAGTTTAGGTGGGCCAACTGGTGTGGATCAAACGACTATTGCTATCGAATTGATTAAGACATGGGGTTTTTTAGAAACATTCATCAAACGAAATGAGTTAGAAGTAGAGTTGTTCGCAGTCAAAGGCTGGGATAAAAGAAATAATAAGTTGCTTTTTAATGGGGACATCTATGATGAAGAAATATCAGCTTGGGTAGATCCTCCACCAACAAGTTGGGAACTGTTTAATGAAATTCAAAATAAATTTAGCATCAGTCAAGATGTGAAAACGGGTTTGATATCCTTGAAGGTAGAGCACTACTCGCCCTATATCGCAAAAAAATGGGCGGACTTGTTAGTGGCTGCAATTAACAAATACATGCAAGATAAAGATAGGGAAGAAGCCCTTAATAGTATTAATTATCTTAAGAGACAAATTGGTAAAACAAATATTGCTGAAATGAGAAGTATCTTCTTTCAGCTGATTGAAGAGCAAACCAAAACATTGATGTTAGCAGAAATTAGTGACGAATATATATTTAAGACATTAAGTGTTTCTAAAGTTGCGGAACAAAAATCGAAACCTAAGCGAGCATTAAAAGTTATTTTAGGAACCATTCTGGGTGGTATGTTGGCTGTTTTTATTGTGCTTATCAGGCATCTTTTATCTAATAAAAAAGACTAGAGTTATTAATTTTACTTATGAATATTCTTATTTCATCGGGAATTTTTCCTCCAGATATCGGAGGTCCAGCTAATTTTGTGCCTCGAATTGCTCACTGGCTAGTGCAGCGAGGGCATACTGTACAGGTTGTGTGTTGGAGTGACAGCGCTACTCATGAGGATGACAATTATTCATTTAATGTTTATCGTATTCTCCGTAGTGGATCTCGCTTTATGAGGCTACGGTATACGGCGCAGGCTCTTTATAAATTTGGAAAATCGGCAGATGTTGTATTTGCAAATGGCCTTGATTTAGAAGCTCGTATTGCAGCAACACTGTTGCGCAAGCCAGAGTTGCACAAGGTGGTAGGTGACCGAGCTTGGGAAATATCTCGAGTCCGTGATTGGTACTCAGGTACTATTGACGATTATCAACAAGCACAAAAAACACTTAAACTCAATTTGCTCGACAAGATGCGTGATCTATCTTTTTCTCGCGCGAGACTAATTGTTACCCCTAGTTATTACTTGTCGAAAATTGTCGAAAATTGGAAAACTAATCATCGGCCCTTACAGGTTATCTATAATTCGACTCAACTTGAACAACAGGCTGAAGCAATCGATCTACCTGATTGGCATGGTCAAACAATTTCAACTGTTTGTCGCTTGGTACCTTGGAAAGGGGTCGCTCAACTTATTAATAGTTTGAAAGAACTACCTAGCACTCGACTAGTCGTTGCTGGTGATGGGCCAGAAAAAATACAACTTGAGCAACATGCTAAATTATCAGGAGTAGCAGATCGCGTTATTTTTCTTGGTCAAGTACCAAAAGCACAAGTTCGCGGTCTGCTAGATGCCTCAGATATTTTTATTCTTAATTCAGGCTATGAGGGGCTGCCTCATGTGGTATTGGAGGCGATGGCTGCTCGGGTGCCGGTTATAGCAACCGATGTGGGCGGTACTAGCGAAGTAGTAAAGCATAATGAAACGGGCTTGCTTATACCCTATGGTGACGACAAAGCGTTATTGACTGCCATTAGTCGGATATTAAGTGAGAAGGACCTTCATCAGAGTTTAGTAACCAATGCTAGGCGTTTAATTGAACAACAATTTGATGAAGAAGCTTGCTTCCTAGCATATGAGCGTGCATTGGAGAGCTTGATAACGGAAGAAACAAATATTAGCCACGTTCAACAAAAAGAACAAAATTTATGAGCCTGAAAAGAAGCCCTGTACGGGTACTTATTTTGTCTAAAGATCCAACGCTATTAACCAATGATAGTGGCTTCGGTGATACTCTTAAACGGCATATCTATTATTCTGAACGCCTGAATCACTATGCACCGGGTAGTGAACTTCGTATTATCACGTATACCCCTAAGAGTGCGGAATTGCAGTTTCTTAATCCATCTTCCAGCCTAAAAATATATGGGACTTCATCAGTACATAGAGCTTTTTTTATGGTTGATGCCTTTCGTATTTCATATAAGGTTTGTTCGAAAGATTGGTCACCGACAGTTATTACAACCCAGGAGCCTTATGAGGACGGCCGTCTTGGTCTTTGGTTGGCAAAACGTTATCGTGCTCGCTTGATACCACAGTTACACTTTGACTTGTTTTCGAAGGACTGGCTCAATGAAAGTCGCTTTAATCCATTGCGCCGCTTTATTGCTCTTCGTACTTTAAAGGGAGCAACTTCTGTTCGAGTGGTCTCGCAAGAGCAGCGACGAAAATTAATCAATAAACTGGGTATGAGTGCTGACTCTATCCATGTTATTCCAGTAGGTGTGAGTTTTAAGCCAACAGAAAAAGACCAAGCTGCTTGTAAGCAAGCAATTACACCTGCTATGTCTGGGCATCTGGTTGTACTTTTTGTTGGCCGCCTTGTAGAACAAAAGAATATGCACCTTTGGATTGAGGTTGCTCAACAAGTATTGCAAGCAATGCCCGATGCCCGGTTTTTGATTGCCGGTGATGGAAACCTCATGCCAGAAATTAAGGGGGTTGTTAATAGCAAAGGATTAGAACACGCGATTATTTTCTTGGGAAATGAGCCTTATGACAAGCTTCCAGAAATATATGGTGCTGCCGACCTGTTTTTGCTTTCTTCACATTACGAAGGCTTTGGTCGCGTTATTGTTGAGGCTAACATGGCAGGTGTGCCCGCGATAGCAACCACATGCACGGGTCCTGAGGATATAATTGTGGATGGCGAAACTGGGTACCTTTGTAGTACTGGTGATCAGCAGGGTTTGACACGTAGTGTTTTGTCATTATTGAAGGATGATGCAAAGCGCAAGCGTTTCGCTGAAGGTGCACAGCAATATGTTGAAAAGATGTTTAGTCGTGAGTTTTTGGCTGATTCCTTAGTGAAGATGTGGCTAGAACAGACCAGTACATAAGCTTTGTCCTAGGCAAAAATTCATATAAAAAACATGGACTATATAGAGGGGGGTATTATGATTTCCGCTAGCTACAAAGATCTGTTCTTAAATCCTGAATACGTAAATCAGTTGGTTAAGAAAATTTTAGAAGACGGATATGTCAGTCTGCCGGAATTCTTTGAACCGGAAATGTTTCTGAAGTTACAAGCTGAGGTGAAAACCTTTACAGGCAGGAAAAAAAATGAGGAGTTGGAAGGTACACTTTCACATAAAGTCGCTTACTCAGAAGAACTGTTTAAATTTTTTAGCTTAATATATAAAGAACGTTGCCAAATAGAAAAAATCAAATATGTGCCTATATCACATAATAGGCAGAGGGCTGCTGTAACATTTAAAGACGCTAGCAACGGTCAAAAAACACAAGCTACTAAATACCATTTTGATGGCTGTCATGTGAACATGGTTATGCCTTTATATCTACCTGACGAATTAGATGAAACCGGTGGCAATTTAATAATATATAAGAATCTAAGAAAAAAATATCCAAAAATTATTAGTGCGCCAATTGCCCGAATTCTGCGTCATTTTAAATTCATGAGAAAACTGTTTGGTGGTACTGAAATTGTATACAAAGAAAGTGCAATGCAAATATTTTTCGGCGATATTTCTTTACATGGCGTTGAACCTATTACTTCCGGTGCGAGGACAGTAATGACTATTAATAATCATTGGTAAGTTTAGGTAAAATGCTTTTATTTAGTTAAATGAAAGTGATTTATAGTCGAAATTTATATGTCAGTTCGTACAAAATAAATGCGGTATACATGGAAAAGTTAAAAAATTTATTAATTTTTAATCTTAAGACAGATGCGGATGATTCTGTCCTCGGCTTTACTACGGAATGGGTCAATGCTTTGGCTGGTAGTTGCAACCGAGTCGTGGTTATCACAATGGTCGCCGGGCGATTGGATGTGGCGGATAATGTTACCGTTTATAGTATTGGTAAAGAAAAAGGCTATTCTGAAGCACGCCGTTTGTTAGAATTTTACCGAATCCTTTGGCGGGTATTGGCTACAGAAAAAATTGATGCCTGTTTTGCTCATATGATGCCTCTGTTTGCTGTCATGGGTTGGCCGCTTTTGAAAATGAGGCGAATTCCTATAGTTTTGTGGTTTGCTCATAGTCATGTTTCAACATTATTGCGGTTGGCAACGATCCTGGTGGACAGGGTTGTTGCATCGAGTTCTAGTGGTTTTGGCATTGCTACTCCTAAATTTCGTAGTATAGGCCAGGGGATTAATGTGGAGCGTTTTTCGCCATCTATTCAAGAGAAAGCTGAATCTAAAAAGTTCGTAGTTCTAACATTGGGCCGTATTTCGCCAGTGAAACGATTAGAGGTTTTGCTTGAAGCAATAAATCTATTACCTCCAGAGGTAAAGGCGTGTATAGAGCTGCGTTATGTTGGGGACCCTTTAGGTAAGGCAGGAGAAAATTACGCCAATCAATTACGACAAAAAGTTGTTGATATGGGGCTAGCTGATATTGTTACTTTTCGTCAGGCGATGCCTTTTCATTGTGTTCAGGAAGCATACCAAGATGCAGATATTTTCATTAATAGTAGCGACACAGATAGCATAGATAAAACAGTATTAGAGGCGATGAGTTGTGGTTTACCAATTATAACCAGTAATGCAGCATTTTCAGAAGTGCTGGGTGACGAATTATTAGGGAAATGGTTTATTCAGAAGAATAATCCATTAGTCCTTGCTGAACGTATTTCAGAATTAACGAAAATGAAAGCAATAGAACGGCAAAAACTTGGTTTTAAATTGAGGGAGATTACTCAAAATAATCACTCCCTTCATGCGTTAGTGGGTAAAGTGATTCAACAACTTGAAATTAGTCAGGATAAGTGATGCAAACAGAAATTAACAACGATTACCTAGATGATTGGTGGACAAAAAAAATAGGCCAAAATTATGATGTCCAACCGAAACATGTTTCCGCACTACAATTGCTCGCTCCAAATCATTTTCCTTTGTATGATCTTGGAGCTGGGGCAGGGGTTTTTCTTAAATTTCTTGAAGAAAATTTCCCTGATTCTAACACACGTGGAGTCGAGATATCTGAGACGGCCATTAGCAATAAAAAATGTGGAAGCCCAATTGAGATGGGAGATATCGTTAAATGGCAGCCAACAAATGATGTGAAGACAGCTTCATTGATTGATGTGATTGAACATATACCAGATCCTGTACCACTGCTTCAAAATATAGCTATACATACGGAATACTTATTGATCACCTGCCCAAATTTTAATTTTATTCAAGCAAGGTGGGATGTGCTAACCGGAAAAATACCATTTCAGAATAGTGTAAGACGAGGAGGGCATGTTTATTGGTGTCAACTTGAATCATTAATTTCCGTGTTTAATCAAGCGGGCTTAAGTATTGTGGCGACTAATCATCTGTACCCCAGGAATGGAAACAAGGTGTTAAGGTATTTATTTAGTAAGTTACCTAAGGTGTTTGCACATGAATTCGTTTTTTTGTTAAAAAATAATAAGAACTAACGTATTCACTTTAAGAAATATCGAATCAGTAATGTTGTCTTTTTAGTACCAATTATTAATAAAGGTAAATATGTTGAATATTTTGAATAAGTTTGAATTGATAAAACCAATAATGCAGGCTGAAGGTCCACTTAATTCTTCAGATCGTCCTAAATTATTAGACGTGGGTTGTCGGGGATGTGAGTTGATGCCATATGTTAATGATATCTGTTCATACGAGGGTGCTGATCTGTTCCAAAATGATAAGGGAACCGTGACGCATGTACTTGATGTATCAGAGGGTCTTCCCTTTGATGATAATAGCTTCGATTTTGTTGTAGCACTCGATTTAGTGGAGCATCTAGATGATTTTAAAGCTGCGCTAGAAGATTTGGTTCGAGTATCCAAAACAACGATAATAATGTTACCTAATCTTGCACACGCAGCATTTCGCTGGAAATTTCTAAGAACGGGCACTATCTGTGGTAAATATGATTTGCGATATGGTCAAGGGCAAGATCGACATCGATGGTTGACGGTTTTAGATCAGTGTGATGAATATATGGAGGATTTTGCACAGGATCATAAGTTGAATTTATCTTCACATTGGTTTTACGATTCTAATAAAAAGAAGCGCTTTGCGCAAATATGCCGCCTGTTTGGTATAAAGCCTCAATTCTGGATTTGGTCCTCGTATTACGTTTTGACTAAAAGTGTATAGTAAGTGTCTCTAATATATTGATATTTCAACTAGATATCATATTTTTACTCAAAGTAAAGTTAATAACGCGGGAAGGTAACGAGTGAAGAGGTTCTTATCTGATGCTGTGTTTACTACAGTATCTCAGATTGTTGTAGCGCTTGTTGCAATTGGAATACAAGTATATGTAGTGCGTACGGTTTCGCTTAGTGAATATGGTCAATATGCCACAGTCCAAGCTTTCGTATTATTTGTAGAAGCTGTATTTGTTGGGAGGGGCGGCGAAGTTGCACTGCAATACATTGGTAAGTGTTGGCACGTGGATATGCCTCGTGCGTTTTGGTATCGGTCAAAGCTTCTTCGAATGGATATGAAAGCTAATGTTATTATATATGCAATCACGATTCTCGTAGGTGTGATATTTGGAAGTTTTATTAATCTTAATTTGGAATGGTTAATTATATTAGCGCTAACGATTCCTGCTCAAATTGGTTATGGGGTATGGAAAAGTGTTTTTATTGTCGATGGTAGGCTAAAACAGCAGGCTAGTTTTGAAATTTGTTACACCTTAATTCTTGGTATATCGGTTTTTTTGCTTATAAATTTGGCAGGTATTGCTGGTTTGTTAATTGCGCTGGTATTGGCAAGTTTTTTGAAAACAATGCTTGCACGAATGATAACTCAGCATTATTGGCCTCGCAACCTTGTTGCGGTACCGCCTTCAAATAATGAGAGTGAATCTGGGAATCAATTTCGAAATGCGAATGTTCATGCGATCGTACGTAACTCATTTATGAATGGTGCATTGCAAGGGGATTTATTGTTGATAAATGCCTTACGCGGCCCTGAAGCAGTCGCGTTATATAAGGTAGCAAAGACCATTGCTGCTATTCCAATTCGAGTGGTGGTTCCTATCTGGGTAGTGCTCCGCCCTCGCATTATATCGGCGATGAGAGAGCAGAGTTTTAACCGTCTGCGTAGGTTACTGATTTTTCCTGCTGTTATATTTGCATTTATAGGGCTTTTATTTGTTTGGCCTATGCTGAACTACGGAGAAAGTTTGATTGTTTCTATATTTGGTGATCAGTATAGTGCAGCAACTCCACTAGCCTATTGGTTGATAATAGGAACCTGGTGTTTTGGTGCTATCACCGGTTGGCTTAATTTTGCGTGTGTTATTACAACACGAAAATTGGTAGGTTCGATGATCTACTTATTATGGTTCGCAGGTGTGGTCGTCGGTGGGATGTTTTGGGGTAAAAGCTCCGTAGAATCTATGGCCATGGTGGTGGCTGCTAGTATGGTTGCCGCCGCGTTTGTGGGGTGGATTTATTTTCTTCGAGAATCGAGCTGGATTGAAGACTAATGATTATAAATAAGGTAATAGTTGGATGGTAAATAATAAAGTACATCGTGCCGCGAATCCGTTACGGACTATTGGACAGATACTTCAAGGGAAATCACTCACACGAAGTTTGTTTAATGTGGCGATAGAAAATTATGAAATGCGAGGTGAGGTACTTGACCTTGGAAGCAAGAATGGAACATCTTCTTATTATCAGCATATAAAGCGTGATGGCGAATGCAAGATTACCTATACTGACTTACTTCCTGCTCCAAATGTAGTTCAGGTTGATGTTGAAAAAGAATTTCCTTTTCCTGATAACAGTTTTGATACGGTAATTACCTTCCATTTAATGGAGCATGTTTATGATATTTGGAAAATGCCTAGTGAAATTTTTCGCGTATTAAAGCCGGGTGGTCGTTTAATAGTAGCTGTACCATTTATTCATGAGTACCACGCTGACCCTCACGATTACTGGCGAATGTCAGATAAGGCAGTTTGTCGCTTATTTTCAGATGCAGGCCTTACCGTTAAATCTGTTGAACTGGTGGGGGAAGGCATAGCCACATTTGCTGCTTTAAAGGTGATTGGTTTATTATTGCCCCGAATATTGAAAAGGTATGGCATGGCGCTAGGATATATATTGTTTTTTGGTGTTGATAGGTTGGTGAACTGGGTGAGGAAGAAGAGGGATGAGCAAACTCCTTCTATGAATTTTGCGCTTGATGTTTTATGTGTCTTTAAAAAAGAAGTGAGTGATGAGTGAGTTAACAGAAGCACTTACGTTTGTTGAGTTGTTTTTGCTTGTTGGTACTCTTTTATGGATTGTTATTGGGAAGCGAGATCTCTTTGATCCTAGGCTTTATGTTTTATATGGTGTTTTTCATTGGTTGTTTGTCGCGCAATTGTTTTATGTGTTTAAGGTTGGGGATGCGCTTAATTTTGAATTGTATGAGCCAACAACTTTTTCTGACTTAGAGGTTTTTTATGGTTCATTGATTGTACTGCTATCTACCCTGTTTTTTTTAGTTGGGTTTTCATGTGCCAAATATTTTCTCAATGACAGTCACTGCTCAACTAATAAGTTGAGTTTTTTACATAAAATACAAGCCGGCTATACAAATAAATATAATTATATCTCGTTGATGCTATTTGTGTTTTCTGCGGGCGTTGTGCTTTTATATGATATGGGTTTGAATATTTTACCCATCCCTTTATTGTTGCCGTTAGGTTATTTTATGCCAGTCGCAACCATATTTATGGTAATAGCATTAGTTTATCATCATTATTGTGGTGGACGAGTTGGGCTTTTATGGCGATATCTGTTTGTTGTATGTTTAATATATATGATGTTTGCGACAAATATTGCACTTATTTATCCACTTATTGCAATAGCTGTTCTTATTGCTGGCATATATCTTCCTCGATTTCAGCGTTATAAAGTAGCCCTGTTTGTTCTTATTTCACCTATTGCGCTTTTTGTAGTAATGACTGTTCAATTGGGGGGGAAGGTATACCGGCGATTACTAGACGCAGGCGTAGAAATTGATGTACTTACTGTTTTGAGTAATGATTCATTCTATGAATCGTTGACTAGGCAACTAATTAGGTTTGATTCATTTAATGTTGAGTCCTTCGCGGTGGTTATGCATGCATTTAGGGACTTTGTGTCTACTGGTGACTACCAGATGGGCGCGACAATTTTATCGTCTATTCCCGTATTCAAGCTTCTTGATCACGATATTTTTCTGAATTTTGGAAGAGTGATGTCTCTTGAATCACTGGGTGTGGGGGAGCATACAAATACAGCTTTAGCTGTTAGTCCTGTTGCTGAGATGGCGGTTAACTTTTCATATGCAGGGCCTCTATTCTTTTATTTCTTTCTTGGAATTCTTTCTTTTTGTATGTACAGGTGGTTTAGGTCTTCGAGTAGTTTTAAAAGTGTACCTGTATATATTTGCTTTCTTGTCTGGCTTTTTCTGCAGCAGAGAGGCGACTTTCTAAATGGAAATATGTATCCTGCATATGTCTTCTTTATGTCCTATTTTGTCGCACATTTTTTTCGTAAAACATATAAAACAAAGGCACCTCTAGTGCCGTATGTAAGCCAAACTGAGTAATGTCTATGAAAATACTTCATGTAATCACTACTATTAATCGAGGTGGTGCAGAAAACCACCTAAAAGATTTGATTGATGGTCAGATTAAGCTGGGTGCAGAGGTATCGTGTGCTTATTTAAAAGGTGACTCTTACTGGGCTGATTATCTAAGGGGAAGAGGTTGTAAAGTTTATCACCTAGAGATGAAATATTACGGGCAAGTCTCGCCAATACTACGCATAAGGCGTGTGATTAAGGATTTTAAACCGGATTTGGTGCATGCGCACCTTGCGCCTGCGGAGTTATACACACGCTTTGCGCTTTTAGGTGACGCTAAGGTGCCACTGGTTATTTCACGGCATAACCATAATCGATTTTATTCTGGGCTAGGCGCAGAAGTAGTTGAAAATTGGGTAGTATCCAGGGCGAAGTCCTTTATAGGTATATCTGAATCAGTGAAGCGTCATTTTTCTACACAGATTCCTAGTTTATCGGACCATTTTGAGGTTGTCCCGTATGGTATTGATCCTGCCCCAATTTTCGACGTGTCGGATGGTCAGTCACAAGCGCTAAGGGAAGAGTGGGGCATCGGTGAGAGTACCGTATTACTTGGTACGGTCGCTCGCTTAGTATCTGTCAAAGCCTTGCATGTTTTGCTTGAAGGTTTTGCACGCTTGAGTGCCGAAAATTCTGATTTGGATATTAAGTTGGTTCTTGTCGGGGCAGGTCCATTAGAGGCAGATTTGAAACAGTGTGCTGCAAAGTTGAACCTCGGTAATGCAGTAGTTTGGGCCGGCTTTCGTGAAGATATTGCTATAGTAATGAATGCCATAGATGTATTTGTTTTGACGTCTCTATCTGAAGGGTTCGGTTTAGTGCTGTTAGAGGCTATGTCAGCCTCTAAACCTGTTATTTCAACTAACGTTAGCGCACTACCAGAGATAGTACTGGAAGGAAAGACCGGGTTAATGGTTGCTCCAGAGGACTCTGTGGCGTTAGCAAGGGTAATGAAGCTGATGGTCGACGATACCAGCCTAAGAGAAAAAATGGGTAAATCTGGTTATGAGCGGGTGATTTCTGATTTTCAACTGGGTGTGATGTGCCGCAAAACTATGGCTGTTTATGAGCATGTATTGTAAAAAAATTATGTATTTGGAAAAGGGTGATATATGAAAAAGAAGATATTGATTACTGGTGGTGCTGGTAATGTAGGTGGTAGCTTAGCTCGGCGCTTGGTTAAAAATGAAGATTATTATGTGGTTATCGTCGACAATTTATCTACAGGTTCAAAAACCAAACTCCCAGATTCATCATATGAAAATTGGCGCTTCATAAGGGCGGATGTAAATAATCGTCATGATATTGCTCCTGTAATAGTGTCGGGGGAATTTGATTATATTTTCCATTATGCCGCGGTTGTCGGTGTGCAACGAACATTACAGAACCCAAAGTTAGTTTTGGATGACATTGATGGGGTTCGAAATATTCTTGACCTTGCAAAAAACACGGGTGTAAAACGTGTTTTCTTTTCTTCTTCATCAGAAGTATATGGTGAACCTGTTGAGATACCTCAGGTTGAAGCCACCACACCACTGAACTCTCGCTTGCCATATGCGATTGTAAAAAATGTTGCAGAGGCATTTTGCAAAAGTTATCAGCAGGAATATGGACTTGATTATACAATTTTCCGGTTCTTTAATACTTATGGCCCCTTACAAAGTGATGATTTTGTGATCACACGATTTATCGGCCAAGCATTGCGGGGTGAGGATATAACGATATATGGAGATGGCAGCCAAACTCGTACTTTTTGTTACGTTGATGATAATCTTGATACTATTATTGCAACAATGGAGCAGGGTTTGTGTATAAATGATGTTATGAATGTTGGCAGTGATGTTGAAATGAGCGTCCTCGAGTTAGGGCGGCATATTATCGAATTACTTGGGTCGACATCTAAGATTATTCATCTTCCTACATTGAAAGAGGGTGATATGACTCGTCGTAACCCTGATGTAACGAAAATGAAGGCGATTTTAAATCGGGAGTTGCTACATTTGGACGTTGGAATAAAGCGAAC
>Ga0105353_1001209_pt1 | contig 13036 bp, 13 predicted proteins | sample EN1Hudsemesocosm_2_FD_83657 | JGI IMG/M metagenome (GOLD analysis project Ga0105353, IMG submission 83657) | Methane-oxidizing microbial communities from mesocosms in the Hudson Canyon - EN10B Hudson Canyon | ecosystem: Environmental > Aquatic > Marine > Cold seeps | place: Hudson Canyon...
ATTTTTTCTCTTACAGGTGTTATCTGTCGATACTTGAACCTTATAATTAACCATCAATTGAGATTTCGATTTGGGTAAATTATTGGGTCCAGAAACCAGAGAACAATTGGAATTGCAGCAATTAATTGCCTGTTCTGATTGTGATCTTTTACTGGAACGTAAAGACTTAGCTGAAGGCGAGCGTGCGTCTTGTCCGCGGTGTAATAATACCTTGGATGAACGTAAAAAAGACACGAGTAATAGAACATTAGCGGTCGCATTCGCTGGGCTGATCTCATTCATTCCTGCGACGACTCAACCTTTGTTAGGTCTTCAAGCTGTGGGCTTAACAAACCAGGCTTCATTAATCGAATGCATTGTTTCAATTTATAATAGCCAACTATATTTAGTGTCTGTGTTGGTGACTTTATTCTGTATTGTCATACCTCTAGCTCGACTGTTGATCGTTTGTTATTTGATGATTCTAGTAAAGCGTAATAAGCAATCTTTACTCGGGCTACGGTTATATCGATATTTCCATGAATGGGAAGAGTGGGGAATGCTAGAAGTGTTCATGCTGGGGATGGTCGTTGCCTTGTATAAAATATTAGGCTTGGCTTCAGCTATTTACGGTGTTGGGCTCATTTCTTTTGCTTCCTTACTAATAAGTGCGACGTTGGTAACGCAATTCTTAGACGAGCAATATGTGTGGGAGAAGTTAAGTGGCCAGCGTTAAACTGCCTTCGGCTCGTTCTCAGGGCTTGGCACATTGTCACACCTGCCATATGTTAAACCAATTACCTGAAGGCGATCATCATGGTCAATGTACGCGATGCTTCGCACAGGTACACTTCAGAAGCCATAACAGTATCGAGCGTTCTTGGGCCTTAGTCATAGCCTCATTGATCGTCTTTATTCCGGCAAATATGCTACCAATAATGACCGTAAATTATTTAGGTTCCGGTACTGCTGATACCATATTGTCTGGCATTGTTACCTTGATTAATTTAGATATGGCACCAGTTGCCCTTATCGTATTTATCGCAAGCTTTCTCGTTCCTTTAAGTAAAATTTTAGGCTTAATTATTTTACTGATCACCGTTAATCGTCATTCCAGAGTGGAGCCAGTGCAAAGGACAGTATTGTATCGAATTGTTGAATTTTTGGGTAAATGGTCAATGCTTGATGTTTTTGTGGTGGCGATTATGGGGGCTGTAGTCAATTTGGGATATATCACCTCAATTGAGCCGGGTAGAGGTGCTGCTGCATTTGCCATCATGGTAATTTTAACGATGTTTGCTGCGCATGCATTCGACCCACGTTTAATTTGGGACTTAAAAGATAATGAATGATAAAAACACTGATTTAGGTCAAATTAAAATAGATCGCAAAAAGGGAATCTCCGCCATTTGGATTGTCCCACTGGTGGCGTTGGTGTTTGGTGGTTATCTCGGTTTTAAAGCGTATTTAGAACGAGGGGTCAATATAGTGATTCATTTTGAATCTGCTGAAGGCATCGTTCCAGGAAAAACAAAAGTACATTATAAGGGGCTTACTGCGGGTTCAGTGAACAAAGTAGAGCTTGATAAAGATCTTCAGTCAGTCAGTGTTTTTATTGAGATGGACAAGCTAGCTAAAGAGATGCTGGGTGAAGATGCCCTGTTTTGGATGGTAAGGCCTGAAGTCTCATTATCAGGTGTATCGGGTTTAGAGACGCTGACCAGTGGTAATTATATTGCTTTTCGACCTAGCTCAATTAAAACGACAAAACCGGTGTTAGAGTATTCGGCATTGGAGAATCCTCCCCCCATGCCGAATACCGTGCCAGGTTTGCATATCTCTTTAAAGGCAAATAAAAAAGGATCCATTCAGACAGGCAGTAAGATCTACTATCGACAAATTTCGGTAGGCCAAGTCACTTCGATTAGTTTGGATAACCTACACGAGGGGGTGAAATTTAAAGTTCATATTAAAGAAAAATACGCCGATTTAGTGTCTGATAAAAGTCGATTTTGGAATGCGAGTGGCATTAGTGTGAGTGGCGGATTATCGGGGTTTAAAGTACGTACTGAGTCTGTTGAAGCGCTTATGGTTGGGGGCATTGCTTTTGATAATATGGAAGACCTAGTGCCACAAAGAAAGATAAAAAATAAAACAGAATTTCGCTTATTTGAAGATTTTGAAAACGCACAGGTTGGCTTGCCGATAAAACTTATTTTTCCTTTTGGGGCGGGCATAGAGAATGGCACCAAGATAATGTTCGAAGGTTTTAGCGTTGGACAAATCACGAGCTTTAAACTGGACATGGAAAATAAAAAAATTCTGGCAGAGGGCAGTGTCGACCCAAGGGCTGAACCTTTCTTAACCTCTGAAACAATATTCTACTTAGTTGCACCTAAAGCCAGTATTTCGGGGGTCGCAAATTTGGATGCCCTTATAAAGGGTCGGTATCTCAGTATGAGACCTTCTACGGAAGGTCAGGCCGTTACCGAGTTCTCAGTGCTTCCCCAAGCGCCAGCCCTAGATTACAGTGAGCCTGGCCTGCATTTGAAGTTAAAAACAAATAACGCGGGTAGTCTAAGCATTGGTGACCCGATACTCTTTCGTGATAGACAAGTGGGCTCTGTTCAGCAAGTTCAACTAAAGGGCAAGCAATCAAAGTTTGTGGTCGATATACATATTCAACCTGAGTACCAACATTTAGTGCGCAGTACAACGAGATTTTGGCCAAAGGGGGGGGTTAAACTGAAGGGGAGTTTACAGCGGTTTGAGTTAGAGACCGGACCATTACTGAGTTTACTTAGTGGCGGTATCTCATTTGATGCCATTACTGACCAGCGGCATAAATCAGACAGCGTCGAAAATGGTCAAACATTCCCATTATTTCATGATTATGATGACGCACGATTTAGCCATATTATTTCCATTAATTTTCCTTCGGCAGAAGGGCTTCAAGAAAGGATTACGCCTGTCTTATATAACGGTGTAACCGTAGGGGAGCTGAAATCATTAAATATTGATAAAGGCTTAAAACACTTCACGGCTAAAATAGGCATTGAACCAAAATATAATTGGACCTTAAAAGAGAAAACACAATTTTGGTTAGTGACGCCTTCCATTTCAGAAGGTAACTTTGATGCCGTATTAACGGGTGCTTATATCACCCTAATTCCTGGTAAAGGAAAAACAAAGACAAAGTTCAGCGCACAAGTAAATGCCCCGGTGTTCGACGCTTCTGCACCAGGTTTACAGTTTGTGATCAAAGCGCAATCAGCGGGTTCTATTAAACGCGGCACTGGTATTTCTTATAAGAATTTACCGGTAGGAGTGGTACAAGGTGTTAAGTTGAATAAGCTGCGTGGTGGTGTGGATATTTATGCTCATGTGGACTCGCAATATCAGGGCTTAGTAAAGCGTAATAGTCGTTTTTTTCAAGTGAGTGGTATTACGCTTAAGGGCGATATTTCTGGATTCAAGCTTCAAACTGAGTCGTTATCTGCAATGTTAAAAGGCGGAATAGCGTTTTATACTCCTGAGGCTGAAGTCGACACAAAAAATGCGCAAGATAACGATAATTTTAGTCTTTATGAAGATCTGGATGCTGCACAAAGTTCAGGCGTCAAAATTCAAATTAGCTTTGACCAAGCGACGGGTCTTCGAAAGAATATGCCTATTAAATATCAAGATCAAAAGGTAGGTGAAGTCACTGGTATACGCTTTAAAGAAGACCTGAATACTGTATATGTTGATGCGGTACTACGAGGCCGAGCGATGAAACATGCTCGTAAAGACTCGCGAATTTGGTTGGTAAAACCGGAAGTCGGTTTAACCAAGGTTAAAAATATCGATACGCTGGTTACGGGTACATATTTGGAAATTTCACCAGGAAAGGGAGAGCCGACCTTTGAATTTGAGGGCATCGACCGGAAACCGGTAACTAAGGAACGCCACAATGGCCTAAACATTGTTTTACATAGTGATCATTTGGGTTCTCTTAAAGCGGGTGATGCCATTAGTTATCGTCAGATTCCAATTGGCGAAGTAATTGGTGTTGATTTAGCCGACGATGCAAATGGCGTGCTTATTTATGCAAATATTTATAATGATTACCAAAAACTAATTAGGAATGATTCCGTTTTTTGGAATAGTAGTGGCTTACAAGTTGATGCAGGCTTATTCTCTGGGGTGAAAGTAAATACCGACTCGATAGAATCACTTTTATCGGGAGGCATTGCCATGGCAACGCCTGAAGTAAGTCCGGAGCAAAAAGCAGCTCAACAAGGTCATCGTTTTAAACTCCGTGACGAAGTAAATGAAAAATGGCAAAGTTGGAAGCCTACAATTGAGTTAAATAAATAATATAAATTCTTTTAAAATAAAATGGGAAATAAATGTTTAATAAAATTCAGCATCAGATCATTCAATGCATCGCCTTACTTGTTGTCGTAAATCTATGTTTAGTTTCTTGCGCCTCTAATATTAGTCAGGATGCAGGTAGGTTTTCGGCTGTGTCATTATCAGACCAAACTTTTAAACCGCAAGAAGGTGAGCAGTTTGCGTGGTATACGGATATTTTTGTTAATGATGTTAAATCAGAAATTAAAGTAAATGAACAATCTAAAAGGCACATTTCAGATCTTATTTCTAAGTCTATTAGCGATTCTGGATACCAAGTTATTAACAATATCTTAGGCGCGGATTACTTAATCTCAGCGATGGTCGTGCTAGGGAATGACAATAATCAGCAGGTTGCGCCTTATTTTAAAGCGTTTCCGCAAATAGCCAAATCAGTGAATGATTATGAAAATGGAACCTTACTTATCACGATAAGCCGGCATAGCGGTAAGTATGCAAAACTAATGTGGGAAGGTGCGATACAAGCTTATATATTGGGTGAGGAGCTAACTGAAGAGCAAAAAGCTATACGTTTAGAACAAATTGTAAAGCGTTTAATGGAAGCCCTCCCAAGAAGTAATACAAACAAATAGGTCGCTAATGTGGGAATTTTGTTGTCATGGCCACGGCGCTAATACCGTGTAAAAATGTACTTAATAATACGGTTAACACAATCACCGACATTAACTCCTCATACCCAGAAATACCTAAGTCACTAATAACAATGAGCATGTACAAAATAGAAGCGATACCTCTAGGACCAAACCAGCCAATAAATAATTTACTATAGAGGCTTAAGCCTGTTCCCGTTAAAGAAGCCATCACCGGAATAATTCGAATAAGGGTAAGGCTTAAAGTAGCGTAAATTATAGTATTGGAATTCCAGTAAGGGGCAAAAGAGGGCACTGCCACTAAGCCCAGTAAGAAGAAGATAATAAGTGAAAACAACTGACCTTCAGCTTCGCCGAACGCCTGAATTCTCTCTCGAACCAGTTTTATTTTAGTTCCTAGTAGGAGTCCTGCGACAAATGCAGCAATGAACCCGTTGCCATGAAAAAGTTCCGCACAGGAATAAGCTAATATCGCGATAGATATGGCTGATAGTTCATGGAAAGTGGATCCCATCCAGTTTCGTTTTGTTGCAATATCAATTAGTTTACCGCCAAATATACCGACCAACGCGCCTATTAGTGGCCCAATACTCAGTTGTTTTGCCATAAAGATTAACCATTGGCCGTCACCCGACAAAGCTGCTCCACCCGTTGATAAAATTGCAATGCAAAGCAGGATAGGGGGTAAAGCAATCCCGTCATTTAGTCCGCTCTCAATACTGATAGATTCTTTAATTCGATTTGGAACCTTGTGACTTAATATGACGGCTTGGCCAAGTGCCGCATCGGTGGGGGAGAGAATAAGCGCGAGCATCACTAAAGCCCATATATTGTAATCAGGAAAAAAATAAACGGCTGAGAGCGCGCCAGATAAAACAGTGAGAGGCAGCCCTAATAAAAGAAGTCTGGCAGGAATACCTGCGACGGTTTTGCCTAACTTAGATAAATCTATTAAGGAGGCATCAACAAATAATATGATAATTAACGTGAGTTCAGCGAGTGTTTTAACAATATCAGTATTAAGGTTAACGTTGATCAAACCCAAGCCAAGAGGGCTAGAAATGATGCCGACAGCAACAAAAAACATAGGCCCACTGATGGGGGAGCGCTCAGATAACTTCGAAAATAATCCAAAGATTAGAATTAAAAGAGCAAGGGTAATTAAAGCGGTATGGTTGTGCATAGTATTATGCTTATTATAAGTATAAGGGCAGAAAAATGATCGTTAATGCGTATCGGATCGAACCTAATTTTTCAGCTTCGAGTATAAGTCACGAACAACAAAATATTAAACTAAAACATCTATTTGCGACTCTAAATCGTTGTCAGTACCTACAATACCTTCGATTCGTTCTTGAAGTTGGCTCTGAAGGTTGTTCTGATCACTTTCTAATCGGGTATCGGTAAAGCTATTGGCGACCTGATTCGCCGTTTGTGCATTTACAGCGTCACTGGCACTGGGTAAAGCACTTTCGTTTACTTCTTCGTTAGTGGACGCTTCAATAAAACGCTCAATATTGTTTTGTTGTAACTGAGCTTCAACGAGGTTGACTGTTGTTTGACGTGTCAAGTCTTGAGAGGCTTGCTGAGTCTCCTGAACGCTATTGACTGTGTCTAAGGTTGTATCAACCGCATTGTTTGACTCTTCAAACGTCAGATCCGCTTCAGGTCTGATTGGGCTATTCGCTGTACCTGGTGCAAGTGTAAATAAACTGCCTGTGCTACCAACGTCCATAGCAATCTCCTAAGCGATAAAAAATAAACTTGATTAAATTATAACCGTTTTTATGCGCTTAGTTAAGAAAGAGTTTGTAACAGAAAAAATGAAAAGTTAAACCTAGTGCCTGATGAATTGGAACTACTGTAAAAACATTTAGTGAGGTTAAGCTAAATGGTGTGATAGCTTATGGTATTAATGGACTTTATGGACTATAACAACTGTATATTGAGCAGAAAAAAGGGCTACCTCTAATGTACTTCCTTAACGTAAATAGAAAGGATTATTTTACTATGACAATACTTACAAGGTTACTTACTGTCTTAATGGTACTATCAACAGTTGGCTGTGCTTCTAATTATGTGTCTAAGGAACAGTATTCTGGTTATTTAAGTGATTATTCAAAATTAGAGCAAACCGATACCGCCAGTGGGGGCGTGACACTTCGCTGGGTGAGCAACAAGATTGCAGCAGATGGGTATCACTCGGTTATATTGGATAAAACAATTTTATATCCAGCGCCAAAACCAACAGAACAGGTGAGTGATACACTGCTGCGTCAATTCTCTTGGACTGTTGATAAAGCATTAAAGAATGCCGTTCAAGGCTCGTTTAAAGTGGTAGAACAGCCAGGCGATGGCGTGTTTCATATCAAACCAGCGATAACCGGCGTAGCACATAGCATGGAAGGTATGAAACCTATCGAAATTCTGCCTATTGCATTGGTTCTTGGTGTGGGGAAAATAGCGGCAGGCACTCGTGATCAGGATGTAGAAGTTTTCTTGGAGGTTGCGGTTACAGATAGTCAAACAGGAGAGCTACTCGCGATGGTAGTTCGCAAAGGTGAAGGTGAGCAGCTCGAAAATGACGAAGAGCAACTAAGCATCGTACACCTTGAAGAAATGATCGCTAATTGGGAAATAGATGCAGCAGCTGTTTTTTCAAGCTTGGCAAAATAATTTTTTAATTGACGTACTCGACAATTTTTAACTCGTCGAGGTTTTAAGTTTTTGTATTTCAATTTTAATTTTTGGATTACGGTCAGGTTATGAAAAGAGTATTAATATTCACGGTTCTATATTCTTTAGTATCGAGTGCAGGCGCGGCATCGTATGATAACTGCATTTTGTCGAAAGTTTCTAGGGCAGAGAATCAAGAACAAATTCAAACCGTAAAAGATAGTTGCCGCGTCTTAACTCAAGATGCTAATGAAGACGCTGTTACTAATGGTGCGATTAGTAAACGCTTCTTGGCTGAAAAGCAAACACAGTGGAATCGACATAGTATTACAGCTCACAAGCAAAACTATATTTTACCCTATACACATAGTGACAAAGTAAATCGAGAGGCTTATGAGGCATTTGGTGGTTGGAAAGATGAGTTAAAGCATTATGAAGCCAAGTTTCAACTTAGCATTAAAGTACCACTAACGAGTGAACCTGTTTTTACTGGCACCGATGCTTTGTATTTTGGTGTGACCTTACAATCCTGGTGGCAGCTATACGCCGGTGATATTTCAGCGCCTTTTCGCGAAACCAATTATCAACCGGAAATATTTTACCTGACCGCCACAAATTGGCACCCATTTGGTGGCAGTACCGGTTTGATGCTGGGTATTGAGCATCAATCGAATGGTCGTACACAGCTTCTTTCTCGTAGTTGGAACCGCGTATATACAAGCTTTTTGTTTGAGAAAGATAACTTTGCTTTTTCACTGCGACCTTGGTATCGGATTAGAGAAGATGCCAAAGAAGATGCCGACGATACCAATGGTGACGATAACCCGGATATTGAGAAATTCATGGGGCACTTTGAATTACGATCAGCTTATCGCTGGAATAACCATGAATTCAGTTTGATGGGGCGAAATAATTTGCGTTCAGAGAATAAAGGGGCGGTTGAATTAGGTTGGAGTTTTCCTCTATCAGGCCATCTAAAAGGCTATATTCAGTACTTCAATGGCTATGGTGAGAGCTTGGTCGATTATAATCATTCAACAGAACGTTTAGGTGTAGGAATTTTATTAACAGACCTATTATAAGAAGTGGTTACACAGAACTTAATATTCATATCTCTAATGAGAATAAATATCATTTACATTTAAGTTTGTTTCGGCGATACTAATTGAACTCATAATTTTTAATTTAATAATCTATTAGTTAACTAACTGAGGTGATTAATGAATTTAGAGATCGATAAGTATTGGATGATTATTTGCTCGCTGGGTTTAGCATTAGGTACATATTTGATAGTGGCCATGGTGCATACGGTCTAATTTAGAATACTCTTAGCCCAAAAGTAGAGAGCCTAGAAAAGCACTGTAATAAGTACGGAATATGTAGCTGGCTACTTGTTCAATATGTAATAAATAAGCCCGCTCAATGACACGATCAGGCATAGGTTGAAGATCACGATTAAGGTCATATAAAATTCTCTAAGCCGAAAAACTCTTCCTCCACATTAATCTCATCGTTCAAATTTTACCTTATAGCCTTCCTCGTTAGCTCTTTTTGGGTACACATACATTTCTAGACTATTTGACTTATCCGAAGCGCTTTCCACAGTAGCGGTCTGATTTTCGTTCGCCATACTTGCACAGCCTGATATGAGTAGAGTGAGTAGGAGGGGGGTCAGTAAGTGTGCCTGCTTTTTCTTCTGCATTTCGGTGCTCTTCATTGTTTAAGTTTATTTACTTGATAGGACAAACTGACTTAAGTCGGGGCGTATTCAAACGTATCTTGTATTTTATTGCAAGTGATAATGATTCGCATTATTGTTTTTGTTTGGTGGCTCAAGTATAGTGCGCGGACTAATTGAATTGTGCTACTTGAACATTGGGGAGATATGTTTTGCGACAAAGTTGGATAGTAATGCTGATGTTATCTGTTTCAGGGCTGGTGTCGATGCAAGTTTCAGCGGAGGCGGATAATCATGTTACGGCATCGAATTTAGTGTCAGTTTTAGATGATTATTATGCCGAAGTGAATAAGCAGCTGGATAAGCGCTTGAATCGAACTAGACAGCCCTTTGTGTCTCAAATAGACGAGGCGGAGAAAGTTTCTAGGCGGCGTGAAGTTTCTGCTCCTAAGCAAAAAAGTAATACCTTGTCAGGTGTATATAGCGAAGAGTTGCGCCGGCCCTTAAATCTCTCATCTGGGTCAATAGATGGCTTACCGGTGTTATCAATTAAAGGCTTTTTGGAAAACGACGGTCATAGGGCGGTCTTGTTGGAGATAGAGGGGCAAGGGGTCTTAATGGTGCGTGAAGGCGATAAAGTCGGTTTGCAGCAAATGACAGATGCCGGTTCAGTCTTGCGGGTGGTTGAAATTAATGAGTTAAATTTAACGCTTAGAGCTGATGCTTCAGGTAAAGAATTTGTCGTGCAGTAGTGGGTGATTTATCCGGGGGCGTATGTGATTGTTAGGTGTAATAGAATTTTTAGTTGGAACAGCTGTATGGTAAAGAAGTTTGTCGTAGCAATCGTGCTTTATTGTGTGACTTTTTCGCTGTCTGCGCATATCACGCAGGTCGAATTCAAAGATGCCAGTATTAAAAATGCTGCACGTATTCTAGCGAAAATGGCGGGAGCCAACATCTCGGTAACTTCTGAGGTAGCGAACCTTAAAGTGGACCTCCTGTTGAGTGATGTCAGTCTTAAGCATGCCGTTGAGACGATGGCGCGTATTTCCGGTGCTTGGTATCGCTACGACAAACGTAATAACAGTTATTTGATTATGACGGAGAAACAATATCAAGACAGTATTGTGGTTTATCGTGATGACATTATTAAATCTTTCATACTCAAACATCAAAATGTAAAAGCGACAGCCTTAACGATTCAAAGCTTGTTTGGTGACCGAGTGGTGTTAAACCTTCAGGAAGAGTTGGATGATTTTGAAGGGATTCCGGATGACTATATGCAAACACTTGATGAATCTTCAGAAGGTGATTCAGGTAGTTCAGGCAGTAGTCGTGTTTCGGTTTCCCGTTCTACAAACGGCTTGATTGGTACCGAAAGCTTTACCCTAATTGATAAGTCTGCATCGGTTGAAAATGTGCTGGCAAATGAAGATTTTATCGGTAAAGAGATTAGTGCGGCTCGATTAAGGTCACTCGGTGGAAATGTTGAGATCGATGCAGATAAAAAAGGCAAGTCTTTGGGCTTGAAAACGCCGGTATTTATCACGGTTAATCGCATTCATAACTTGATGTTTGTGCGTACCAGTGATGAGCAGGTAATGGAAGATATTGAGCAGCTGATTGAAGCGAGTGACAGGCCGACACCTCAAGTTTTGTTGGAAATGAAAATTGTAAAAATTGGTGATAGTGAAGGGTATGACCAAGACTTCGATTTAAGCTTTAACGATTCTTACAATGTTGATGGTGTTAGCTATGAAGAAGATAGTTTAATTTCAGATATGCTTTCAGGTGTAGCGAATCTTGAGTTTGCTGATGGCTTAGGTATTGGTGGGGTGACGCAGGCGCTGAATCAGATTGCGGGTAATTCGATCACCAAATTTGGCTTTAATGCCGCGCAAGGTGGGTTTTATGAATTTTATAGTAAATATATCAATGCCAAAGTAGCGTTTTTAGAGACCAATGCGGTCGCTGAAACGATTGCTAAGCCGATTTTGCTGGCTTCTAATAATCGACCTTCTCGATTATTTATTGGGGAAGATCAAGTAGTGGCAACAGGGATCGATGGCGGGTCGATTAATCAGGTGGATAATGGCAATACCACCAGTACCACTGAAACCGAAACTGAGCTTGAAACTGAGATCAAGAAAATAGGTAGTACCCTGGCTTTGCTGCCAAGTGTTAATGAAGATCGCACTGTCACGATTGATATTTTTCAATCAACCTCTTCGTTAAATCGCCAAGGTATGAATTTTCCTTTTTATAACACTGAAACAGGCTTGATCGATTCGGTGTTGCTCGACACGGTTGAAGAGTCAACGATCAAAACAATTGTGGTCGCGAAAGACGGTTATACCATTGCTTTGGGTGGCATGATTAACGAGTCTGAAAAAGAAGAAAGTTCTAGTGTACCTATTCTAGGTGATATCCCTTTTATTGGGGAGTTGTTCAAAACTAAATCTGATGCTCAATCCAGTGACCAGTATGTCATTCTTATTACGCCGCACATTATCATGACGCCCGGAGAGGCGGTGGCGAAATCGAAAGAAATAGATGAGGTAGATTTTAACCAGTATGGTGATAACAGTTCCACTGCGGATACAGAGGTTGCGCTCGAAAATAATAAGTCATATCAAATATCGGATTATATATATCTGAGCCGTTATGCGGCGAATGATCAGGCAGGGCAGGTGGCTTACGATGCGGGGGTAGATAAAATTCCCGTTTTACCGGAGCCGATTTCTAATGTATTTGAAAGTGATCTTTTGTTCGCTAAACCTGTGAGTAGTTATCGAAAAAATGGCCTGTTTGTGACGGTGGTCAAGGTGATTAATACCTCAGATACTCAGCAGCGTATCGACCTAAAGAGCTTGTCGGGTGTTTGGCTGGCGGTTACCCAAGAACAGCCTATTCTGGCTGCGTATAAACAGCAAATAAGGCTTGATGGGGTTGAGTATGGTGATAGTACTGATCTGTATCTTGTCTCAAACAAATCCTTTGAAAGAGTGCTTTCGAATATTCGCTAAAAACCTTAAAAATCGCTTGACTCAAATGCAAATGCAAATGATAATGAATCTCATTAGCGATAAGCGCATTCATAGCAAGTAGATCAAAGGTTGTTGGAAATTATGTCAGAGATAGCATCAGGAGCAGTGTCAGAAGTTACAGTCAGCAAGCCAGCAATAGATCTAAAAAGCCATAAAGAGTTTATGGGAAAACTAATTGAATTATATGGTGATTTATTTGTGCACGATGGTTATGGCGATATGCGTATCGAAATGAAAATCCTTCGACGAGGCCAGAAAGAAGTAATTATTCATTGTGGCAAGCAGTATCGTTATGTGATGGATTGTGATCAGGCCTTAAGTAACGAGTCGCCACTTAAGGCCTTGTTAAAAAGAGACATACTAGCGTAAAACAGCAGTAAAATTTATTAAGTTTATGGTTGGGCTTAGGGTAAGTCAGCCAAAGAACTTTGAGGTCTTGTGAGCCTCAGAGGGTAGGAGCAAAAAGGAACTTTGCTCTGAATTGGTAGCCAGTTTGTTTGGGATTTCTAATCATCATTCTGAGCAGTCTGGTTACCAACGGAAGCGTTCTAAATCGACTAGGTATGGTGTCACAGCTCCTGTGGGAGGGGTCTGCTCTTTACACAACAGTCTTATCCCAAACTCTGTTTTGGACTCTTTATTTAAAAATG
>Ga0105353_1001219_pt1 | contig 13004 bp, 11 predicted proteins | sample EN1Hudsemesocosm_2_FD_83657 | JGI IMG/M metagenome (GOLD analysis project Ga0105353, IMG submission 83657) | Methane-oxidizing microbial communities from mesocosms in the Hudson Canyon - EN10B Hudson Canyon | ecosystem: Environmental > Aquatic > Marine > Cold seeps | place: Hudson Canyon...
ACGAATCGGATAAGAGCCTAATACAACCCGAAATACTAAAAAAAATAACCAGTGATTTTTTTACATTTGAAAAAACGAAAATCGTAATATCTCAAGGCCAATGGCAAGGCAGTAAAGTTGTTAACCTGACCAGCAGCCCATACAAACAATTAAACCAATTAACACTACTGGATTAAAAATAACGTTAAGCATAGGCAAAGTTTTTAAATAACTGTATGAAGCATTACAAAAAACAATTAGGTATGACTTTAATAGAAGTATTAATTGCTTCTGTTATTTTGTTTGTTGCAATTGGCACCGTATCAGGTGTTCACCGAGTATTAAACCATTATCAGCGGCTTAATATGGCTGACTATGCTTTATTATTAAGCCAACAGTCTTTTTTTGATTATCTTTCATACGCTTTAGATCAAAAAAAGACATCAGGTACTTATGATATTGGTGAATATCAACTAATTTGGCAGAGTCGGTTAAATAAGAAAGCACCTGTAGTAAAAGGCTTTGACCCAGAGCTAGGACTTGAGAACGGTTATTCAAACTTTGGTCATGTTTCATTACACGATATATCTTATCACCTTAAACAATATCCGGAAAAGAAATTTGAGATTACAAAACTTGTCATTAAACCGGGTCAGCAGTCAGCAGGGTTTTAGTTTGTTAGAGACATTAATTGCCTCAACGATTTTTGCTTCGGTATTATTACTCTCTTCTTCCGCGTTTAAATTTTTTATGTCGGTTGGTGCGCGCCCGGTTAACAGTGATTCAGTTATGCAAGAAACAATGGCCTCAATAACAGTAAGAGACGCTATTAAAGGTTTGTATCATTATTATATTAAAAATACGGCGGTGGCCATAGGTCCAGCAAAGCTATTCTTTTTAGGTGAAAAAAATGGATTTACCGGCATTAGCGTTAATTCCTTAGACTTTTCACATCAACCGACACGAATTACGGTATCTGAAAAAAAAGATCAGGCGAATAAGTCAAACCTAGTTTATTGCGAATATGACAACAGTAAGGTATTCCCTATATTGAACATAAAAGCGGAGTGTAATGACCCTAAAATAATTGCCTATAACATTAAGCAAGCAAAATTTTCTTATTTTGGATGGTCATCACTCAATCATTTATATGGCATTACCTCAGCATCAAATAGTTTAGTTGATACCAAAGCTTGGTCAACCACATGGGATGCAGCTAAGCGAGACATTCTCCCCCAATACATTAAAATAGAGTTCGCCTACAATGAAGGGCAAACCAAATATCAGCCCACCCAATTATGGTTTAATATTTCAGACGCCGACCCAGTGCAATTTAGCGTTAATGGTGCCAGCAATGAATAAACCCTCAAAGGGTGCCGCTTTAATCATGGTATTATTTATTGCCGCTATATTAGGAAGTGTTGCCGTTTTATTAATTGTAAAAACTAAACAGCACATACAGCGAATCACCATTGCTAAAGAATTCATGCAAGCAGAACGAGACCTTATTACCGATCTGAATCATTTTATTTTTATGACACAGTCATCACCCTATGCCATTATGGGTGACAGTTCGAATATACCCTTTTCAAAAAAGGATTTACCCAAAGGTATTAATTTACAAAACTCTCCTTTTACATATAGAAAATCACAGTTTAGTATTCAAGATATGGGCGGATTAATATCAATTAGTCCACTAGACCGCACCCAATTTACCCGCTATCTTGCTCAAAAAAACTGGCCTAAAGATCAAATTTATCGCTTTATAGATGTACTTGAGGACTGGCAAGATGATGACGGTTTCCAACGAGTGAATGGTGCAGAAGCGCATAAATATAGCGTTTATGGCTACCCTTTAAACCAGTCAATACAATCAGTCAAAGAACTGGGATTATTAGCCAATATTGATCCTTTATTACTAAAAGATTTAGCTTCCGATAAGAACTTAATCATTTATAGCGCAGGCAGACAAACATTCGATTATGTCCCCGATGATTTACTACCGGTATTCAACTCTGGGTCTGACGCTGATAGCTTACAACTTGCTAGAGATAAAAGTCGCCAAAATGGTAAAAGCTTACTGATGACAGATTATTCTAGTGGAAATTGGATAATTAAAGTAAATACTAGCTATAAGCAAAGTAAATCAAGTAAAATGCTGCACTTATTACGACGATTTGGTGAACATCGTCCATTTGTAATTAGCCATTGGCAGGAACGAGCAAAATAAGCCCCCCGTTTATTATTTGTAAGTCTTGGTATTAAAAGGTTCTCAAGTGAATAAACATCCCTTGTTTTTGAGTTTAAATGGGCTTTATCATTTATCTCATCAACAGCATGCAAAAACAATAACGGCTAATTGGAGATTATCTAGCTCACTTTGCTTGATATCTCGAGATTGTTATTGGGAACATGTAGCACATTACCCAACGGCAAATATTGTTGAGGTGTACAAGATTATTTCAGCAGAAATAAATCAAATATCACCCCTGCCCGGTAAAACCCATGCTTTCATTATTAATTTGTCTCAAAGCCAAGCCGTCGTTTTATACTGTTGCTTTTCAGATAATATTGTAACGAAAGCAGCCAGCTATAATTTATGGCGTTTAGTACCAGAGTCATTACCTTTTTATCGTACTTTATATGGTGATAATCAGCTTTATTATACAGATGCGACTTTTTCAGCGATTAACTTAAGCCCTCTTAGCATTGAACATGAAGAAACCGCTTCACTAGATACAGAATCAGAAACCAATAAAACGTTAAATCATCAGATAATCATTAAAATAGAGACTAATAAATTAGCATCACTTCCTCACATATCTAATGCAGACATTCCCCTTTCAGACTCTGCAATCAGTGACGCTCTATTAATTAACAATGAAAAGTATTATCAAATTTTAATGGATTTTCGAGTTCTAGATTCTTTAGATTTAATGCTGCAAATCACTGGCAACATTAAAAAATCAATCATACGCAACAAACACCTTTCCACTGCTGCCACTATGTTTTGCGCTAGTTTAGTTTTGACATTTATATTAGGTAAGTCAGCCTTCTTACTTTGGCAACATGATTATTTATCCAATGAAATTTCTTCAGCGAAGGCTAATGCTGTTAGTGCAATTAAGCTTTCAAACAATTTAAAAAAAACCAAATTAGATATCAATAAAATCAACCAGCACTTAAGTGAGCACAGCCCCAAAACCCAATTGTTAAGAATTTTAAATACAGTATCCAATCACGATAACAAACTAAAATTCCAAACCATTAATATATCTCCCGTCGACATACAACTTCAAGGAACAACAATCAGCGCCGCAGCGTTGCTTGCTGACTTATCCAAAGTTAAAGGGTTTAGCCAAGTAGAATTTAACTCTCCTCCTGCGACGATAAAGAGTGTGGGTGAGCGTTTTAATATTAATATCACTTATGATCAGAAAATATACCCAAATAAATCGAATCAGATAACACCATGATACAAAATAAATTTGTCTTCACTTTATTGGCTGTTTTACTCTTATTAAAATTCGCATATGTACCCTGGGCTGATTGGGCTGATGAAACACAACAAAGTGTTTCTCAATTATCTGCTTTTCATGAGAAACAAGCGCAAGCAATCAATAATAAAGGTTTATTAAAGCAGAAGTTAGATGAACATCAACAATATATATCTTCGTTTAAAGGTTTAATGCCCACGTTAAATAAAAATGAAAAAGCCAATACACTTTGGTTTACATTAATAGAATCACTAAAAAACAAAGACATCAAAGTGTACAACCAAAAGGTGGAGTTTGAAGACCTTGTTACCAATGATATTGGTTATATAACGGGCTCTCTTTCAATATCAGGTAAAGCAAAGCATGTTATGCAAGCTTTTTTAGCGCTAGAAGCTCAAGCGCCTACCGTTTTTTTAGATAAGCTTCATTTAAACCGAAAGGGAAGAACTGATAACGAGTCGATGGTGGCACAACTTTACATTGGTTACTGGTTTTCTCACACTAAAGCTATAGCGCCATGATTAATAAAAACAATATATTATCAATAATAATCGGGGCCTCTATGGGAGCCGCTGCATTAATCATTAGCTTACTTTTTTCAGCTTTTAAGGACGATACCTCCGCTAAGAAAGTTATAGATGACTCGGTAACAGTTTCATATTTTTCAGTCGAGAATAAAGAAAAATTGCTTGTTACGACACTCAATTTATTTGGTATTAATGACTCCGCCCCCCCTTTAACCGATGACAATGTTAACTTGTTATCATTGTCAGAAGATATTACTGTAAGAATCGTTGCTCAAGCTAAAATTGGTGACATTCATAATACCATGTTAGAAATTATTTCAGCCAATGAAACTAAGCGTATACAAGTAAAAGAAGGTAGTGTCATAAACGGTTTATTAATTAAATCAATTACCGACAAACAACTTGTTGTTGAAAAAGATACTATTGAACACATTATAAAACTGTTCCACCCTAAAGACCTTAACTCAACTAATACAGAACAAATAAATGACATTCAGCAATAACTCTATGAAGTACCGCTTCCCTATCATTGCTTTATCTTTATTGATAAATGCTTGCAGTACGCTTAATCACTCAAGTAATGAACTTACAATTCAAAAACCTGATGAACTTACAATTGAACCATCTATTATTGCAACGCCTCTTGAAGCAAGAAAAATCACACAAGAAGAAATAATTGGGGGTGAGATTAAAGCTTCAAGTAAGGCACAAGCAACAGAAAAAATTACAAACATAGGCGGATTTGGTGCCTTAGAACAAGCAGCAAAAATCCCACCTTCTTTTGAAGATACCGAAAAAGTAACAATAAGTGTCGATACCATGTCAGTATCACAGTTTATTCATTATGTATTTGGTGACTTACTTAGTTTGAATTATGTTATTTCATCTCAGCTGGAAGGTAATACTAAGAAAGTTTCTTTAAACCTTAATGACCCGATTGCTAAAGAAATATTATATACCACCAGTGAAGAGTTACTTGCTGAAAATGGTATTGCCATGTTACGTAAAGATAACATTATTTATTTTCAGAAAAAGAATAAAGATAAGCGTTATACAAACGCCCTTGTTGGTATTGGTCGTACACAAAGTGACATTCCTCAAAGTACAGGAAAAATAGTACAGATTATTCCGTATATTTACACCAACAGTCGAAGCTTATCGAGCGTGATTAAAAAATTAACAGGGGTTGAGGTTAAAATTAATGCCAAGTTAAAAATCCTAACGGTAGAAGGCAGCCAAAATGATATTTTGGAAGTCATGCGTGTTTTACGCCTGCTTGATGTTCCTAGTTCTATTGGTAAAGAAATCAGGTTGATTGAGTTAGCTTATATCGCACCAGATACCCTCGTAGAGAAGTTAGAAGAACTGCTAATTAATGACGGTTATGCGGTTGGAAAAGATCAAGATATTACGTTCGTAACCATGCCCCGCCTTGGCGGCATCGTTGTTTATGCGGTAAGTATAGATGCTGTAGAGCGAGTTGAATTGTGGAGTAAGAAACTTGATATAGCGATTGCCGGCAATGAGCCGCAATATTATATTTATCGCCCTCAATTTAATAAAGCTGTAGACCTACAAGCATCGCTGGCTCCTATTATTAATACGCTATTAGGTGTTTCAAACAATGCTAGCGCCAACGCCTCAGCAGGAAGTTCACAAAACACTGACGGGAATGGACAAACTCAGCCTTCGTCATCTACCTCTATGACTGTCGATCCGATTCAAAATGCGCTTATCTTTTACACAACGGCTGATAAATACAGAAAGGTCATACAGTTGTTAAATAAACTAGACCACTTACCTGGGCAAGTAATTTTAGACATTGCAATTGCTGAAGTAAGTTTATCGGATGAAGTTTCGTCAGGTATTGACTGGTTTTATGACTCTAAAGGACAAAGCGGTGCTCCTAGCAGCGGAACGAGTGGAACGGCTGACTTTTTTAGTACAACTGGTGGATTAAATTTGTCGGCTATTCATGGTGATTGGCAAACTGCTTTAAAATTCTTAGAGCGGAAAACCAAGGTAAGGCTTTTAGCTAAACCTTTTATGATTGTAAAAGACGGAGAGAGCGCCAGCATTAATGCTGGAGACCAAGTTCCCACTATAACGCAGTCTAGCACCAGTGATACCGACAACGTGACCAATTCAATTCAATATGTCACAACAGGTATTCAAGTTGCAGTCACCCCTACGATTAACGCTAGAGGACTTATTAATCTCTCCATAACCATGTCAAGTAGTGCATCTAAACTAACAGAGGGGTTTGAAGTAGCAACACCCACAATTACCAACCGAACTATATCCACTAATATTTATAGCGCTGACGGTCAAACTGTGGCTTTAGGTGGGTTAATTCGAGAAGATTTAGATGGGACCGGTAATCAAGTACCATTCCTTGGCAGCATTCCTTTTATCGGTAAATTATTTCAATCTGATTCAGATACTTATTTAAAGTCTGAACTAGTCATGCTGATAACAACTAGAGTCGTAAAAAGTGTTAACGAAATTGACGAATTTAGAAACAAAATTTTAGATCTTTTAAGCTTTCCTTTAGCTAAAGACTTGGAAAGAACAGACCCAATAAAGGTGAATTAAATATTATCACCAACACTATTTAATTCATTATCAGAGAGTAAAAATACAATAGAAGGACCTGTTTACTTTTAACTCTCTTGAATTTTTCTTTTTATTTCGCGGCTATTCAGCATCAAAACTTTGACCGTTTTTTTGCTTTCAGATATTACCCTGCTTGATCATCATACCTCGATTACCCTAGCTATTTACACCTTAGGGTAACGCTGATTAATAACTAGACAGTTAGGTATTATCTTTTAAAACCTTGTGATACAAGTCTATATACTGATTAACAACCACTTTACTGTCAAAGTCTCTCATTACTTTGTTTCTTGCATTTATACATAGCTCTTCGTAACGTTCATTATCCAATATCCATTGTATGCCATTCGCTAGATCTAATGTCTCAAAAGGTTTTGCTAAGTAGCCATTTTTCTCATGAGTAATTAAGTCCGAATTACCACCTACATCAAAGCCAACAACAGGCGTCCCGCAGGCTAAACTTTCCATTATAGCATTCGATAAGTTTTCTTGTTTCGACGGCACCACCATTACATCAACAGCATTATAAAGCGTCACTAGACTGATATCGTCAGACAAACGACCAATATAATGAACTTTACAACCAAGCTCAGGGGGATCTGATGGCATACTTGAGCCAAATACAACAAACTCTATATCTTCCCTACGAATTTTTAATAATGCAGCACTTAATTCAGTAAACCCTTTATTTACATCACTTGTAGCATTCATAGCACCAAAAAGTATTAATTTTTTATTCTGGGGTAACGACCAAAGCTCTCTAGCTTTGTTTTTATCAATTTTTTTATAGGTATTCGTGTTAATTAGATTTGGTAGGTTTATATGCGGTTTCTTACCTAATAATGAGCTCTCTTGAGAACAATCATTAATCCATTTAGATAAACCGACTATTGTTATGTTCGTAAGCTTAGAATAAGTTTTATTTTTTCTTTTCCAAATTTTTCTACTCAAATCATTAATATTTTGGCTTCCTAAGGAAGGGCAAGCACCGCAGGCATCTTTATATTTATTGCACTCCCATTTTATATGACACCCCCCAGTAAACGCCCAATTATCGTGTAAACTCCATATTATTGGTGCTTTAATTTTTACCAAGTCTTCAATGCGAATCATTCCAAAATTTATCCAATGCAAATGAACAACATCAGGGTTTTGTTCATTTATTCGATCGATGATTTTATGTGAAGGAGCCCATGAAGGGCTAAATAATGTTTTGGATTTGTTTTTATAAAAAAGAACTGGCAGTGCATCTACACGAGTCTTCAACCTATTTATAATGTTGTCAACTTTTGACTCTGGAGACAAAACAGTAAAGTCATCGCTACTCTTAGTTTGAACTAGTATTTTGCTATTAATATTTTTTGCCAGTAAGGCCTGATGTAATCTATTGGCTGCCCTTGCGGCACCGCCATGAATGTCTAAGGTATTTACGATTAATATTTTCATTAATTATCTCAGATAGCATTCATAACAGCTTAAATCAAAATGATTAAAAATTATGAATAACCGCCCCTGGCAATCTGGGATTAATCACAGGGCTATTTAAAAACTTAAGCTTACAAACTCCAAATAGTCATAAGCAAAAGAATTATTACCAATGTATGTTCGATAGCAAAGATTCTTAAAGGAATTGGGCTTTCCATCTTTTGATATTATCGATTGGTAACTCAATGGCGGTAATAATGTCTTTATTTATTAAAACATCAAGATCGTCGATATTTTTTCTGTCTATTACATTGAGATTAAAATCACGTGACTTTTCTAAGGCTCTATTGTCAATACCAATAATGATAGTGCGTACCTTTAATTGTAAGGCTCTAACCCCTGCATGGAGACGAGTACCTACGTAGTCTACGCCACTGAGAAGTAGCTCTTCATTTAGGCATGTGAGATTTGGGTTAAGCACCTTAACATCACGCTTAAACTTAGAAGCCAACGAGTTGAAATAATTCATATCCCCCGTTCCTTGTGGCCAAAATGAAACAGTAGGGTAGTTATCCAATAACGTATTAACTAGCTTAATATCCGCACCAGGATTTTGATTGTAATCAGTTAATGTAAAAATAACTGAATCACCTTTTTCAGGTCTAATTTGGCTACAGTGCTCAGGCGTTAGCCCCCACATAGTAGGGCATCCAGTATTAGTAACATTATCAAAACCCATCGACTTCAAATGTTTTTCTGTAAATGAATCACGAACAGAATGCAGCATTTCTTTATGCAATACTCTTTTCCATACCATTTTTGAATATAGGTCAGGTTTATCTTGATATTGCCACCAGCCTACTCCCATTAATACTGTTTTTTTCAAACAGAATAAATCGCTTAGGTTAAATTTCCATTGTCGGTATTTAAGTAAGTGAGATGAAAGCAGATTCGTCCCCCCAACCAATGAGAACTCAGAGCTTTTCAATAAGCCCCACCCTTTACGAGTAATAGGCAGGTGGGAAGGTATAGTAATAATTTGTTTTGATGGAATTATGCCTGTTATTTGTTCTTTAACAGCTTCCATAATAATTAAATCGCCAACATTTTTTGTTGCGATACTTGTATCAAATAAAGTAATTGGTTTCACTTAATTGCGACCTTCTGTTATATGCTATGTAACTCATTGGTATTTTTTTCAACCAATTGGCAGTAAATTTTATTATGTGCGAAATGCTATGAGTTAGAGAATAATTTGATTTTTCTAACTGGCCATAATATAGATTTACTTTGTAATTTAAATGTAATAAGTAGTTTTTTATGGGTTAAATTAAATAGATACGATGCAAATAATTGTGCTATTAATGTTGATATGGCAGCACCTTTAATTCCATACTTTGGGATCAGTATATAATTTAAACAAATATTTAGTACAGCACCTAATAGTGCACGGTAGAACAATACTTTTTGCAAATTCTCTGCGATAAACCATTTCGTACTGGCCAAGCCTAAGAAGATAAAAATGCCTGTCCATATGTGAATTATCAACACTCCTGCCGCTTCACTATATTCATCTCCATAGAGAAGATGAATAATAAATTCACCAAAAAAAGTAACAGGGACAGCTATCACAATAGCCAGCCATAGCATAATATCATATAGACCTTGTAAACGATCTTTATATAATTCGTCAGTGACTTTCTTTGCATTTAAAATAGCAGGAAATAAAGAAGCGGATATTACCATCGGAATAAAGTACCAGGCTTGACTAATTCTTACTGCAGCAGCATATTGACCAACTGCACTTGAATCCAACATGCTTTTAATCATTACTTGATCAATATTCATGTACAAAGAAACAACAAAACCACTCAATATCAACGGCCAACAATCTTTTAATAATGAATATATTGAATTCACTGATACTTTCCAGTGAAAGATCGAAAGGCTCTGCTTAAAATAAAAACAAATCAAACCACTCATTAGTACAAAGCTGTCGAATAAAATGACATAGGCAAATGCAATCAAGGGCGCTTCATTTAAAATTAATACAACCTTGATAATAGATGACAGTAACAAAGTAAAAATATTGCTATATACAACATACTTACTTAAAACCTTACTTTGAAAATAAAAATCTATAACATTAAAACTTTGAAAAACTGTCGCTGAAGCAATGATAAAAATAAGCGTTACGGTTGTTAAGTCATTGTCGTTAAATTGCATTGATATTGCTATCAATATAAGCACCAATATAGAGCCGGCTAGCTTAAGAATAAAGGCGGAACCTAATAGCTGCTCTCTTTGATCAGAATGATTAACTAACTCACGGACAACGATCCCATCAAGTCCCAAGGTTGCAATAGCTAAAAAAAGCCCTACAAAACTTTGTGCATAGCTAAATATGCCAAAGTTTTCTGGCCCTAAATATCTCGCAATCCAAATACCAATAAAAAGCCCAACAACTATCCTTAAAATTTTTTCGCCTAAAAGCCATGACGTATTTTTTAAGTATTTCATTGCGCCATGATTCTTTTTAAGATCAGCGATTTTTTGAACTAGATTCATTGTTAAATTAACATCCAAATGAATTTTGATTCTTATTTAACCATGAATATGTCAACGCGAATCCATGCTCTAATGATGTTGAAGACTCTCAACATCAAGACTTCATCCGATTAACATTCATCAATTGTTACGTGATGATCCATCAGACTTGCATATTGGGAGTCTTTATCAGAATGCACAGCCAACCCAGTATTTTCCAATTAACAAATGAGTCCGAAATGACTAAATTATTCAAGCTGTTTTTGTTTTGTTCAAAAACTAACTTAAATAGCCTCAGTCGTTCTTTTTCAGTAACTCAGCGGGCTCATTGTCACTCATTTTAAATGCAAATTCATCTAGTGTTTCAAAAGAAATTTTGGTTTCAAATTACTACCAACATCAGGAAGTGATTTAAGCATACCGTAATGCCTCATCATGCTTTATAAGGGTAAGTTTTTTGCTGCCCTCCTTTCTTAGATAGCGCTTTGTGTGTTTTATGCAGAATGGTTTATTTATAAGTCATTAGAAGTATGGAGCGAATCGTTCTCTCCATAACACGTTATTGTACGATCGATAGCTCATTTATAATTAAACTAACTTAATTGGTCTTTGATACCCGAAAAAGTTGCCCTTAATTCATTAAGGAACAATAAGTCGAACACAATATCTCCCCCCCAGACACAAGAAAGCCCCGTAAATTACGAGGCTAATTTGTATATCCTTACCGCTAATCCATAGCTTGACCGTTATCCTTGTTTACTCACTTCTTATGAGTATATATCCCTTTCAATCATCCTTAATGGCCAAGTCCTTTTTGCCGAATCCTTTATTCCCTGCTGTCCTAGCAATGAAATATATAATAGAGACCACATGCGAAAAAAGATACGGCGGATCACCCTAGTTTGTGTAAGATATCACTCACAAATATTTTTTAGTTTGATCAGACATAGTAATAACCTTAACCTCTATAGCTGAAGCGCATACCAAGCACAGGAATATCGATGCAATTCAATTACTTTAAAAAAGAAGACTTCGCTTACCAAGCAGCCTACTGCGAAGAAAATATTTGGCATCTATGCCAACAAAATCCACTTCAAAACAGTTATGTGGTTTTTATCTTTAGTAAAGGGGATGCGTTTCCAATGTTAAATCAACGCGCTTCACAACACCCTTCATTACCCATTTTTTGGGACTACCATGTTGTTTTGTTGGTTATGACTGAAAACAATCAAATATTCGACTTTGATACAACCCTGCCATTTAATACTGATATCGAGACTTATTTTCGCCAATCCTTCATCGATGAAAGTTTACTTTCAGACCAAGAAACGCCTTTGTTTCGATTAGTACCCTCCGGTGAGTTTGCCAAGGTATTTTCTTCAGATAGAAGCCACATGAGAACGCCGTCTGGTTGGCTTGCTCCCCCCCCAAACTGGTCACTCATTGGAAGTGTAGATACCAATTTGGCGGAGTTCATTCAAGCTAACGATAATAACTTTGGTGAATTATTAACTTATGATGCAGTGATGAGTCGCTTTACTAATATACGTAAAAGTTCTCCGTAAATAACCAACTATACGACCTAAATCTAATTTTATACTCGCTACTCTTCTAATAAAAAGTGCGCGCGAGCTAGAGCTATCGGTTTATCTTTTGATTCTTGCCAAGCGTGAATCTCAACATTGGCAACACGCCCGCCTTGCCTAGAAACCTCGCAATAAGCATAGGTTTCACGATCAGCACCACCTCGGAGATAATCAATGGAAAAATCGATAATTTTTGGAAATTTAAGCGTCGTTTGAGAAACAAGTAAATGCAGTGCCGCCGATAATTCCATGAAACCACCTAATACACCACCATGAATCGCAGGCAATATCGGATTACCAATATTGCTTGGCTTTTTTTGCAGTTTAAAGGATAAACCAGGCACTTGTTCGTCAATCATTACACCTTGTTGGTCAAATTCAATCCCAATCAACTCAGCATAAGGAATTACTTTGATCAAATCAGCATAGTTTTGACTCTTCCTTACTTGCTCAACAACTTGTTTAAAGTCAACCGCAGTGTATGACTGTATATCTCCCCCTAAGGGAGGAATTTTGATTCCACTGGTCATCGCCTCTAAAGATGGAATTCCCTTTTCCCCCATACGCATAAACGCCGCGACACAATGTGCAACCGTACGATCAACCTGATAAGCCTCACAGCGCATGAATAAAATATTTTTTGTACTACGATAACAACTTGCCCGCGCAAAAACTGACTGGCCAGGCTTAGCAGAACGCATATAATCAACACGTAGATCTAAGGTAGGGCATAGTTCAAACTCAGGCATTGCACATAACACAGCGGCACCGGCGGTGGTATCCATCAACGTCGTAATCGCGCCACCAAGAATCACCCCAGACTCTGG
>Ga0105353_1001223_pt1 | contig 12990 bp, 7 predicted proteins | sample EN1Hudsemesocosm_2_FD_83657 | JGI IMG/M metagenome (GOLD analysis project Ga0105353, IMG submission 83657) | Methane-oxidizing microbial communities from mesocosms in the Hudson Canyon - EN10B Hudson Canyon | ecosystem: Environmental > Aquatic > Marine > Cold seeps | place: Hudson Canyon...
CATAACTGCTTACACGCTACCGTTTACTCTGCCTTGCGTGCCTACAAGGATGCAGGTTTGCTTAACCTAACCCGTCATGCACAAGCTGATTTCATTAAAAAAATTCAACAGCTTAACTGCAATAAAGATACCGAGCGTTTGTATCAGAGTGTGGCAAAAGATATAAATGACTTTTTGCCCAACGTCGAAAGCATTCGCATTATCATCAGCCATAAAGATGATGACAGTATGCAAGTTAAAGATTTAAGCCCATCTTGTGAAAACATGATAGCGAAAGAAGACGAGTCTTTTACTCATATAATGGCAGAAGCCAGAGAAGAAAATGCTACCGTCCAAATTAAAAACCAGATGCTGTTTCGTCACGATTTAAATAATGATGTGATTTTTCAGCTTTATGTCAAAACCCATAATGATCTGTCGGATATGACCAAGTCTATGTTTGTGTCTTATGCGGCCAATGTATCCGCTATTTACGGCTTTTCTCAGGTGGCTTAGGCGCGGCCTTATATTTTGTAATATGATTACACGGCATTTGGGATATCTTTTTGATCCTCTTGTGGCGCAATGTTCATGGGGATAATGATTTCAAAATGCAAACCCTGTTCAGCTCCCTGCCTGCATTTAATATTGCCCATCAACAATTGTGTCACCAGGTTAAATAGGATGTGGGCGCCTAAACCACTGCCGCCGGACCCACGGGTGGTGGTGTAGAAGGGTTCAAATATATTGTCGATAACTTCCTGACTGGCCCCCACCCCATCATCCTCAAAGTTAATCACCAGATCATCCCCTTGGCTTGAAAAATCAAAGGTCATTACTCCGCGCTCTTTATTAACAAAGCCGTGGTGCACGCTGTTACTGATAAGTATGCTAATAATCTGTGCAAAGGCCCCTGGGTAGTTATAGAGCTCTAGGTCTTGGGGGCAACTAACGTTTACCGTATGTTTGCCCTTATGGGTTAACGAATGGGTAGACACTATAACCTGCTCGATATACTCGGCCAGATTAAAACGACGTTGGTCATTGCTGGATTGATCCACCGCCACTTTCTTGAAGGTTTGAATGAGCTCGGCCACCCTTCGAATGTTGGCCAGGGACAGCTCGGTGCATTGGATGCTATCGTCCAGGTATTCAGCCAGGTTTGCCTGGGTGATCTCTCCTTTGTTAAATACCTCTTTAATCTCTATGGTTCGCTCCAGCAAGCTGGAATCTGCGGTTAACACTATGCCGGCAGGGGTATTCACTTCATGGGCAATGCCCTTAATTAAACCACCAAGCGATGCCATTTTTTCGGACTCCAGTAACTGTTCCTGGGTGAGGGTTAATTCGCCCATGGTTTTTTCCAGCTGAGTATTTTTTTCTTCGATAAGGGCCGATGATTTTTTCTTGGCCAGGAAGCTGCGATACAATACCACCGACAAAATAATGACCAAAGAGACAATGAGGCTAAATACCAGTAAAAAATATTTTTGCATTGTAATGGTGGATTTTTGCTGGGTGACGGTTTGACCGATAATATTAATTTGCTGTTCTTTCTCTTTTAAACTTTCTTTTTGCTTAGCTAATATGTCTACATTGGCGCGTATTTTTTGTGCCAGAGTGAGGTTTTCTGTTTCCTGGCTTAGTAATGATTTTTTACTGCTTTTTAATTTTGTTTCAATTTTGTCCAAAATGGCCGAGCTGGCCTCTATGGTTTCTAATTGGGTATTTAGTTCAATTTTAAGCGTGTCTAGCCTAGCCTCTTTTTCGGTGAGCTCCTGGTCTTTATGTTTAATTTGAATTAACTGATTGGCCAGCAGTTGTTTCTGTTTTTTAATTTCCTGATTTTGTGTGTCCAGTTGTTGGGTTTGCTGGTTTAAACGCAATAGCTGTTCATCCAGTTTTTTGTCCTTAACATCCAAGATTTCCTTGGTTTTGGTTAAGTCAGATACGGTTTCCTTGTAAATTTTAGCCACATCTAATTCAGAGCCACCGGCTAATACGATGTCCTTGGATATCTTTAAACCTTCCAGAATAATATTAGAGCGATTGATTTCGAAACCCACATCCTTGCTGTTGGGCTGGGTGAGGTTAATCATGACGTGGCGTTTTTCTTTACTGCTTTCCGAGAACACCAGAATATGTCTGCCCTTGGTGGCCTGAATGATCTTTACCAGTTCCTTTATCTTATTTTCGCTAACCAACAGGGCGCTGATGTCATGGCTATCTTTAAAGGGATTATAAGGCGCCACCTTAATGCTCTTGCCCCGTATCTTTTGTTTGCCGTAATAATTATTCAAGTCGGCGATGTAAGCAGAGGATGCGCCATATACACCAAGATCAAACACGCTTAAATTGGCTTCATTTGGCCAACGACTAAGCTGAATCACCTTGTAAATCACCACCGCCTTCAGTTGACCTGCGGTGGGCGCCTGGGCTGATGCCTTTATGGATACGCCAATAAACAGGCACACCAGCAGTCCAAGCAAGAATAGGGATGCAAGAGGCCTGAATAGTGTGGGTTTATTGTCCATAAAAACCATTTAATAAGTCTAAAGAATGGGCAAAAATGGAACTGCCCATTATTAGAATAGTAGCGGCTCGGGGAATGACAAAATGCCTTTTACTAATAACAAAAGATGATGAGTAGGCGTGTTTTAAACTTAAGATGTAATAAGCGTATCCCTTCTCCACTCTCACCCTAAATATTGCCCCTGTACAGCAGCCATAACTTCAATAGATTGCTAAAGAAGCAGGGCATTTAAGGTTAGTTAAGTTTACGCAGGGATTTTACCGCGACCACAGTGACCACCGTGAAGGCTATATAGATGCCAATGCTAAACAGGAAGAAGGCGATATCGCTTATCCAGTTGGAGTCCGAGGTGAAAGCCAATCCGCGGGCATTTGGGAAAATGGGGTCCAGCTGGGAGGCAATCACTATGGTCCAGGCCACAATGATCATGGCCACCGATAAACGATAAACATTTTTAATCGATACCTGAATCACGGGTAACAGGGCGGCCAATAACCACAGCACCATGCCGTTCACTATGCCTTCCATGTGCGCCATGCGCCACGCATCATAGGTGCCGGGTAACTGGTACTCAATCACCCAGGGAAGTGGAAAGACTTTAATTTCCCCCAGTAAAAAAAATAGAAAACCCATGCCAGCCATAAAGCCCACTAGTAATACCAGTGCGCCGTGGCCCAATAATAATCGTTGTGCCTTCTTAAGATCGTTCATCGTTATTGCTCGCTTTTATTTTAATAGGATTGTTTGGCGCTTAACATATCAGGGATACTTAGAGCCCATGTTGCCGGTATCTAACAGTGCCAGTGAGTGATGGTCGGATTCGTATTTTTTAAGCCAGTCCAAGCACCACTTTGGGTCGTTTATTTTTGATGGATGGTGGTTGGGCAAACAGGCTTCCCATACATGGGGAATCATTTTCCAATAGAAGCGCAGAATCATTTTTTGCAGTTTCCATCGAGAGCTTAACTTGCTCCATAATCCATCCTTTGTGAGCATGGCTTTATAGGCTTTTCTGGTGTGTTTTATCACATGCATAGTGGCGTAAAAAACACCATATACCCGATAAAAGTAACCCCCGTAAACGGCATTGTAGGCATCAATGGCCACATTTTTATGTTCAATCTCTTCCACAAAATGCCAAAGAACCAAGGAGGCCACTCGCGAGTCAGAATTGCCAAATAAAAATTCACGGTCTTCGATTAACCAGTGCCCAATGCCTAACGCCATGGATTCAAAGCCGGCGGCATAGGCTAGGTTAAATTTTTGTGAGCGTTTTTTTTCGAAGTCATCAAACTCTTTTTTCATCTGCTGCTCTATGGCGATCAGATCTACGTGCCCGTGTTGAATAAGCGTGTCATTGAACTTACGGTGCTGTTGGAAGTGTTGCCCTTCTTGCGCTATATAACCTTTTACATCTTGTGTTAATTGAGTCGACTCAATCTGGGAAAGAGACTTACGCAAAGTGCGAATAAGAAAGGGCTCCAAAAAAGGCATGGCTAAGGATGCCCCGTTCACCATATGGCTCCACTCCGGTTTTTGTTTGTTCCACTGAGGGTCAATATCGTCGCTGAATTCGAACGGCATCTTGCGCGCCACTAAATCCACCTGTGACGGGTTTAGGCGAGCATGGTCACTGGCCGTTGAGTGTGTGTCATTGTTTGTCATGTCATTCTCCAAGGTTGACCAATAGGCCTCGCCTAAAACCGGTAAACACTCTACCGGGTCAGTTGTATGGACCTGTTGAGGATAATAAATAGCCACCAGGGGGGAGTCGCCACCAAGTATGGTGGTTTTCCACCCCACCAGAATGGGTGGGTTGCTTATAAGCCCCATGAAATACAATGAATGGCTGCAAAATACGGTTAATAGTGATGAGCCTGGTAATTGCCATAATGTGGCTATCAAGCTTGTCTATCTATGCCAGACTAATGACAGGGCCTTAATTTAATGGCCATTACTAAGGTTTTTTTAGCCACATGAATCAGCACAATGTGAACCTGATGGTCAATCTAGTGAAGACACGGCCACCTCGTGTGGCTGACAAGCTAGTGGCCCGTGGCTGTCTTGCATTGCTAACAGACGCCCATGACAAACCATCCATTAAGCTCATGCTGATGGAGGCCGCCGCCGGGGCCGGTAAAAGCACTCTGTTATTGCAGTTGTACCAGCAGTTGGAATCACAAAATAAGGCCCTGGCCTGGTTGTCACTGGGGGCCCACGACCTGGACCCTGTTACGCTATTAAATGGTATTGCCAGTGCGCTGCAGTGCCAATTGCCTCAAGTTGGCAGCGCTTGTTTGGCAATGTTACGCGCTGGGGCGGGCATTCCACCGCGTACTATGCTGATCACCTTGTTTAACGAAATATTGGCCTATGGGCACAGCATCACTGTGTTTTTGGATGATATTCACCTGTGTGCCACTGTGCAAAACAGGGATCTTTTGCAGTGCATCCTGGAAGACAGCCCAGCTAATTTAAGACTGGTGATGGCCGGTCGGGCATTACCTGAACTTAGCCTTAATAAACTGGCGGCAAGGGGGCAGCTGTTGCACTTAACCACCCACGACATCCGGGTCTCTCACCAGGATGCTAATACATTGTTTAAGGACTGTTATGGCCTCACCCTGGATGATGAGGATAGGGCGGTACTGCTTAATCGTACCGACGGCTGGATTAACGGCTTGCAAATCGCTGCCCTGTCGCTGGCCCGTTGTGATGATAAAAAAGCCTATATCAGTCATTTGCAAGGCTCACAGCGGGATATGTCCGACTACATAGAAGAGGATATCTATGCAAAGCTGCCCGTAGAAATTCAAACATTTTTAGCCTGCACCAGTGTGCTGGAGGTGTTTAACGCCCAGTTGTGTGACGCCATTACCCTAAACGCCAATGGCCAGGAAATGATTAACCAGATTAGTCATCTGAATCTTTTTATCATTCAGTTGGATGAACAAAATAATTGGTATCGATATCACCATTTGTTTAGTGATTTTTTACAACAACAATTATTGTCTTTGCCCAAACAAGATATTCATGACATTCACCTACGAGCCTATCGATGGTGCCTAAAAAACAACTTGTTCAGTCAGGCAGTGGATCACGCCTTAACGTGTCAGGATTGGAGAAGTGCCAGCATCGCCATCGAAGCATGTCGGGTGGAGTTAATGATTAATAATCGTTTGGCCACCCTGGCAAACTGGATTGATGGTTTACCACAAAGTGTGGTGGACACCCGGCCCATTATTTTGTTAATTCTGGGTTGGCACTATGCCATGCAACGTAACTTTTCCTTGGCAAAACAATATCTGAAAAAAGTGAATGCCCTCTGGGCTACCACTCAGCACGACACTCATTTTCAGCCCGCCAATTTTGAAAAAGAAATCGCGGCGCTGGGTAGTGTGATCACCATCAATCGTGACGATTGGCAAGAAATGTTGCAGCTGTCAGATAGCACTGTTGTGAATGAATCAGACAGAGATGACGTGTTTGACAATGTCTATCACTCGGTGCTGATTTACGCCCATGTATTTGTAGGGCGTTTTGATAAGGCCCATCGGCTGGCGGTGCAGCAGAGTTTGTTGGCGAAAGACAATAATATGCTGGCGTCGGTATATTGTTTTATTTTTAGTGGCTGGGGTTATCGCCAGTCTGGGGATTTACAAAGTGCCCAGCAGCAATACCAACAGGCGGGTCTTGCGGCAAGTAACATGTTTGCCGATAAATGGGGGGCGTTTTGTGTGCCCCAGGCCCTCATGATGGAATTGTATTATGAGTGGGATATGCTTGAAGAGGCCTTGAAAAATAAACCCAACTTACACGACCTGGTGATTGAAGCGGCCTTTATTGACCCCATTATTTGCAGTCATATCACTCACAGTCGAACCTTGAGTCTTGCGGGGGATCATGAAGGGGCGTTGCAAATTCTGGCCGAAGGGGAGGCCTTTGGTAAACGTGAAGCCTGTACTCGTATCATCATTAACATGTTAAGTGAGCGAGTGTGGCTGTTACTGAAGATGGATCGCCTGGAAGCAGCGCAGCAATCGGCCAGTGATCTTTATGGTATGGAGACGGTTTCAAACGTTACACAAAAAACTGAACAGCGTGTGTGGCTGGACAGCCATTACCAGCGAGATATTACCCGAGTGCGCCTGGAACTTTTTAACCTCAGCATTAAGTATTCCCTCGCGTTATTGGCGCCTTATATCGAGCAGGCCAAACGAGAAGCCAGGCATTACCCCTTGGTAAATTTGTTGATTCTAAAATCTCTGGTATTGAATCGCCAGGGTAAAACCAAGACGGCCCTTAAACATATGGCGGAAGCCATAAGTTATGCATCCACCGGCCAGCTTATTCGTACCTTTAAAGATGCGGGCAGTGAAGCTCATGAATTATTCACGGCCTGTTTAGGGCAATGGGAATTACATGCAGGCGTATCAAGCAGGGACGTGGATGGGGGTTACCTTAAAAAACTAAAAGAGAATTTTTCGGTCACTCAACAAGACTCGGAAGAAGAGGCAGTTTTATTTAAAAACTATGGCACCCTTACCCATAGAGAAAAAGAACTCATGTTGCACCTCAGTCACGGCCTCAAAAATAAACAGTTGGCACAAAAACTCTCCCTCAGTGAAAATACAATTGCTTGGCATCTAAAAAATCTTTATAGCAAGCTGGGGGTGTCTAACAGAACCGCCGCCGCCAACGTGGCCAGAAAGTTAAATAAATTGTAGAAACGCATCAAAAAACTGGGCTCATGGCCAAAATCCTAGTAATGGCGCTCATGAACAGGTAGCAGAACGATTAATCTAGTAAGGCTAAATCGTTATAACTGTCGCTAGCTAAAAGTTTTATTGAATAAGACAACGATCGAATAGTGCGTGACGATGATCACCTTCTTAGTGGGCTATACTCTTTGCATGCCCAGCTATCGGGTTTCTCAATCTGGATTGCTTTACCAAAGTCAGCAAGAAAGCGTGGGTATATGAGAAGAATATTATTAACGTGTATTTGCATGTTGCTGGTGTTGAAAAATAATCCTGCTTATACAGAGACGATTAAGGTCGCGACGATTGACTGGTGCCCGCAAATTTGCGCGGATAAAGAATATCCGGGCTTTGCCGTAGATACGATTAAAATGATCTTTGAAGACAGCCCATATGAATTGGATATCGAGGTCTATCCGTGGACAAGGGCAATTGATATGGTCCACAACGGAGAAGCACATGCGCTATTAGGACCGGTAAAATCAGAGGCCCCGGGCCTTCACTATCCTGACAATGAAATCGGCCGGCAGAGAGTCTGTTTTTGGACTAAAACGGATTCACAATGGAGATATACGGGTATTGACTCACTCAAAAAATTACAGATAGGTATTGGTTACGACATCACCCTGGCTGAGTTAAATAGTTATTTTGAAAAGAATAAACATCAGTTTCAGCCCATGTCTGTGAACGATGAATACATAATAAAAAATGCCAAAAAGTTAGAATATGGCCGAATCGATACATTTGTGGCCACTTATTTTAATGCAATGTATGAATTGAAGGCGGCGCATATGGAGTCCAGGGTGCGTGTGGCAGGGTGTACCAAATTCGAGAGATTTTATATGGCTTTTTCGCGAAATATAAATCAGTCGAACAGCATAGAGAAGATGGTTAAATATTTTGATGAGAAGATGAACGATTTAAGAAGAAGTGGAAAAGTCGCACATATCATGCAGCGTTATGGTCTGGAGGACTGGCAAGAAATTAAATGAATACTCAGAGACCCGCCAAAACGTGCCGCTCTGGTAAGAGCGGCACTTATCATCACCTTGCCTGGTAAGGAATCTTGTAAACCAGGGTATACAGCACCGGCACCACAATCAGGGTAAGGATAGTGGCAAACGCCAAACCAAACATGATGGTCACCGCCATGGATATAAAAAACGCATCAAACAAAAGCGGAATCATACCCAAAATGGTGGTGATAGCCGCCATGGCCACCGGGCGCATGCGACTCACTGCTGAATGGAATACCGCCACATATGGCTCCTTGCCACTCTCCATTTCCAAACCAATCTGATCCGCTAACACTATGCCATTTTTAATGAGCATGCCGGTTAAGCTCAACATGCCCAGTAAAGCCATGAAACTAAACGGTGCCTGCACCACCAATAAACCAAAGGCCACACCAATCACCGCCAAAGGCACGGTGGCCCAGATCACTAAGGGTGTCTTTAATGAATTGAACAGCAATACTGTGATGGCAAACATGACCAGGTAACCCATGGGCAAACCACCAAACAGTGCCGCCTGTGCGTCGGACGCCGATTCAAATTCGCCGCCCCATTCCATGTGGTAACCGGCGGGCAATTTAATGGCCTCAATTTCCCCGCGCACCCGGTTAAAGACGCTGGCCGGGGTTTCATCCCCCAACACATCGTGATCCGCTTTTACCGTGATTGTGCGTTTGCGATCGCGGCGCATAATGAGGGAGTCTTCCCAGTCGGTATCGAATCCGTTTACCACCTGAGTGATGGGCACATATTTTTGCGCCACCTGGCTGTAAACTTGCAAATCAGGCAGGCTGTCCACATTGAGGCGTTCGTTCTCAGGCGGTCGCGCCATGATGGGCAATAATTGCGTGCCGTCACGATACAGGCCCACCTGTTGACCTGAAAAACTGGTGAGTAATAGCTGATCCAAATCCTGCTTGCTGATGCCCACACGTCGCCCCATGGCTTCATCAAATTGCGGGCGAATCACCTTAGTGCGTTGCCGCCAGTCGTGACGAATATTATGCGCGCCGGAATCCTGTTGCAGCACCAACATGGTTTCGCTGGCCAGTTTGCGCAATACATCCGGGTTAGGGCCGCTGAAGCGCGCCTCTATCTTGGCATCGGTAGAGGGGCCAATTTCCATGCGTTTAATCTTAAATTCGGCCTGGGGGTAGTTGCCCTGCAGGTGATTTCTTAAATCTTTTATTACCGGGTTAATGGCCTCACGATCTTCTACCCGGATAATTAACTGGCCGTAGGCGCCATAGGATTTTTCCGGTGTGTAGGTGAGCATGAAACGGGGCGCGCCCCTTCCGGTAGTGGCCGTCACCTGCTCTACTTTTTCATGCTTGCTCAGATAAGTCTGAATGCGTTCCATATCTTTTTGGGTTTCACGAATATCCGACCCCTGCACCCGCCAATAATCCAGATAAAACATAGGAGTGTTGGACGCGGGGAAAAAAGATTGCTTAACCAGTCCCATGCCCAGTACCGCTGAGATGAATAACACCACCATCAGCAACATGGTTTTTACGCGGTGACGCATGCACAGATCCAGCAAACTCTGGTAAGCACTGAAAATGGCCCCCTTATAAAGCGCTTCATCATTATCGTTTTGGGATTTTGTTTCCTGCTCCTTGAACATGAGGTCAGCAAAAAACGGCGTGAGGGTGATGGCCGTGAGCCAGCTTAACAGCAAGGAGATGAGCAGTACCCAAAACATGCTACCGGCAAACTCTCCCGTAGCATGGGACGACAAACCGATGGGGGCAAAGGCGGCCACGGCAATGACGGTGGCACCCAGCAAGGGCAGCTGGGTTTGTTTTACTATTTCCACCGAAGCCTGCAGCTTGCTTTTTCCCTGTTTTAAGCCGATTAAAATACCTTCGGTCACCACGATGGCATTGTCCACCAACATGCCCAGGGCAATGATCAAGGCCCCCAGGGAAATTCGCTGTAAATCTATGCCGGTGAGTTTCATGAAGATGAAGGTGCCCAGTACCGTCAGCAATAAAATCAAACCAATTAACAAACCACTGCGCAGGCCCATGAAAATCAGCAAAACCAGAATCACGATGGCCACCGCTTCCCCCAGGCTGAGCATGAAATCACTCATGGATTTAGCCACCTCCAAAGGTTGGTTGTAAACCGTGTTCACTTCCATGCCGATGGGACGCATGTACTCCAGCTTGTTTATGTATTGTTCCAGGGCCTCACCCACCTTCACCACGTTGACACCACTGGCAAAAGAAACGCCCAACAGTAAGGCTTGTTGTTGGTTATAACCGGTAATGTTTTTGGGCACCTCGGCATAATCTCGGCGCACGGTGGCCACGTCACCTAGGTAAATGAGTTTAGAGGCCCCTGGATTTGAAATAATTAAATTTTTCAACTCACTCACATCCGCAAATTCACCACTGGGGTGCAAGCGAATGTATTCACTGCCAATCTTGATACTGCCGGAATTAGACACCTGGTTTTGTGTTTGCAACAGCTGGTAGATACGGCTGGGAGCGATGCCCAGGGCCGCCAGTTTATTGCGGGAGATCTCCACCATCACCTGTTCTTGTTGCTCGCCACTTACCGTGACCTTGCCCACCCCTTTTACCAGCACCAGTTCGCGGCGTAAAAAATCAACATAGTCTTTTAATTCTTCATAAGAATATCCATCACCTGTGATGGCAAGCAATACCCCAAATACATCGCCAAAGTCATCCAGTATTTCGGAAGGCATCACACCCGGCGGCAAGCTGGGAGCCAGGTCATTTATTTTTCGCCTGAGTTCATCCCAAATTTGTTTAAGATCCTCTTTGCGAAAATTATTTTTCATCTCCACCGACACTTGAGACAAACCCGCCGAAGAAATGGAGGTGACATAATCCACATAGGGCAATTGTTGCAAGGCATTTTCTATGGGGTAAGAAAGCTCCTCTTCCACTTGGGCAGGGGAAGCCCCGGGGTAGGCGGTAATGATCATGGCGGTTTTTAAGGTAAACTCAGGATCTTCCAACCGGCCCAGGCCATCGTAAGAAACCATGCCCCCCAGCAGTAAAATCAGGGCGAACATCCAGCTCACCACTTTGTGTTTAATGGAGTAATGGGCAAGGTTCATCTATAGGCCCTCTTCTCTGTTCCACGGGCGAACCTGCATGCCTTCGACCAAAAAATGCACGCCGGCGCTGATAATTTTATCCCCTTGGGCCACACCGCTTAATACTTCGATGCCGCCTGCTTTAATTTCACCCACGGTCACTTCTACTCGCGATACGGTTTTGTTAACCGGATTGAGTTTCCAAATGTAGCGAGTAGGGTGCGCTGAAGAGCTATCCTGTGAAGTGAAAACCGACTCCACCGGTAGCTGGAAACGGGTTTGCGGGTAGTCGGTGATCTGAAATAAATCCGCGCGAAGGTTGGCGCTCATGCCCGGCAAGATATTGATGTCGCTGGGAGTGGCCATGGAAAATACCACCTTGTAGGTGAGGGTGATGGGGTCGGCCACCGTGTCCCATTCCTTCACCTGGGCCAGATAGTGTTTATGAGGGTAGGAGGCAAAGCTCACCGAGGGTTCATAGCTGGTATCCGGTTTAAGGTGGGCGATGAGCCGTTCGGGCACCTGAATGGAGATATCAATACGATCATTGGTTTGCAGGGTAAATACGGTTTGTTTGGCCTGAATATTCTCATGGTTCTCGGCCACCCGTTGCGCGATGGAGCCAGCAAAAGGCGCACGTAAATAGGTGTAATCTAAATCTACCCGGGCGGCATCCAGGGCAGATTGTGACACCCTAAGATTGGCCAGGGCTTCATCGTACTGAGACTGGGCGATGAGCTTCTTGTTTAACATGGATTTGGCCCGTTCAAACTGGGACTTGGCCAGACCAAAGCGGGCCTGGCGGTCATCCAGGCGTAGCTTAAAATCCTTGGGATCCAGGCGCGCCAACACCTGCCCCTGTTTAACATTTTCACCGGCTTTTATCGGTAACTTTATAATTTGGCCGCTCACACGAAAGGCCAGTTTTGAGTCGGCGTTGGCTTCCACCTGGGCGGGAAAATTACGATGCAGGGCTTGGGTGTTTTGCCCCACCTCAAATATCTTGGCCGGGCGCAGTACTTTTTCTTGGCTACCCACATCAGATTCGTTTGTGCAGCCCCACAGGCTCAGGGCGCTCAACAACAGCGCGCCGGTTTTCATCATTTTGGAAAGTTCAAGCATGGTAAAGCCTCATCTAGCGCCGTTTACAGCAAAAAAACAGGTCAGCATTACGCAATGGAGCTGGTGTCCATTCGACAGGGATTTTTTAAAATAGCCCAGGCAATGCCACGGTTACAGGGTGAATCTTAAGCAAGGCCTGACATTCTTGCGTGCCAGTATTTAGCGGGGAACGATTAAGATGGGTGAATTTTAAGCAAAGACAGGCTAAAATTAAATTTATATTAATTTTGTATCTTGCTAAATTTTATTTATATGACATTGGAACAATTACTCATTCTCACGCGCATCGTGGAATGTGGCAGCATTAAGAAGGCAGCCGAAAGCCTGCACAAGACCCAGCCGGCGCTCACTATGGCCATCAAAAAGCTGGAAGGGGAGTATGGGTTTGAAATTTTTAATCGTGACCAGTACCGGCTTACCCTCACCGCTGCGGGCAAGACCTTTTATCGTAAATCCCAGACCCTGTTGTTAAATGCCGACCAGTTACGCTCCATGGGGCAACACTTAGGC
>Ga0105353_1001226_pt1 | contig 12966 bp, 13 predicted proteins | sample EN1Hudsemesocosm_2_FD_83657 | JGI IMG/M metagenome (GOLD analysis project Ga0105353, IMG submission 83657) | Methane-oxidizing microbial communities from mesocosms in the Hudson Canyon - EN10B Hudson Canyon | ecosystem: Environmental > Aquatic > Marine > Cold seeps | place: Hudson Canyon...
AGTTATCTCTATCAACCTCGATTATTTTTCTATTTTTTATCGTCGCAACATCATTCAGCTGACGATGATTCCTACCACTAAAGTCTGCAAGAATCGCAATATGACAATCCTCTCCCCCGGTAGAACCCTGGGAGTTATGCTGTTTATGGCGTTCATCATTTAAAGAAAAATTTCCTGTTGAAATCGTAGCCCGAGACATATTTTCTTTCCTTAGTAAAATAATAGTTCGGTCATTGTAGACGTTGAATAACCAAAGATTCAGCATTTATCGCACAATCTCTCTAAAATATATACGAGATATCTTAAAATTCATCCAACAGGCTCTAAACAATTAACCTAGTCATGCATAAAAAACTCAAATTAAATAGACTTTCTCTCTATCAACACGCTAATAATCGATAAAAAACTAACATAGCAACCTATTTGGAGACGGTTTTCAAGGAGGTATTTGGCAAAGTTATACCGATGTTGTGGTGGGCTACTGTGACACTAATCCTGGCAAGGTCGGTAAGTTTATTTCCGACACTGGCGCAGATATAAGAGTTGGTGTTCATATTCTGCCAGAGAAATGGTCAAGGTCGCTAAAGCGATGGACAAAGGACGAAAAGTGTTCGTCACGGATCACTCATTAGACAGCGGATTAGCGCAAGTTTGCGCTTGTAATGACACATAATACGGCGCTGTTTTGGACAAGTGAGTGTAGCCAGTGTTTAATCAAATATTTGAAAAGAATCCAACTTACAACTATTATATACTGTTTATACATACAGCTGATAGTAATTATGAACGTTTCCCCTATTTGCATTTTACGCCCTGAAGCCAACACTGAAGTTGATGCACTATGGGTGCTTCAGTGTCGGTTATCATGCGGTTTTCCTTCGCCTGCAGATGACTATGCAGAAGCTTTACCCAGCTTGGACGAACTACTGATCAAGCACCCTTCAGCCACGTTTCTGGGGCGAGGCCAAGGAGATTCAATGATTGAGCGCGGGATTATTAATGGCTCCCTACTCGTCATTGACCGCGCAATAACCCCCGAACACGATAGTACGATTGTGGCATCCATTGGTGGTGAATTGACTGTAAAGATATTGGACCTTAAAAATAAGCTATTACGCCCAGCAAATAAGCGATTAGCTCCTATTCCTTTGCCTGAAGACTTGGACGTGGTGTGCGAAGGCGTGGTCACGTACTGCATTACACCTCAACACAATTTTGACTTCACATGTTAGCTCTGGTTGATTGCAACGCCTGTTTCGCTTCTTGTGAATCGATATTTCGTCCAGAGTTAAGAGACCAAGCGGTGGTCATCGCGAGCAATAATGATGGCTGTATTGTTGCACGTAGTCCAAAAGCCAAAGCCTTGGACATTCCCGACTTGATTCCTTTATTTAAAATCCGCAATGTACTGGAACAACATCAGGTACATATTTTTAGTAGTAACTATGAATTGTATGGCGATATTTCTTCACGCATTATGTCGTTATTATCCAGATTTTGTGTAGATATGGAGGTGTATAGTATTGATGAGGCTTTTCTCGATTTATCTGGATTTGAGAACCTTGTACGTCGTGGCCACGACATAAAAAAAGCCGTATGGAAACAACAGCGAATGCCAGTTTGTGTAGGTATTGCACAAACCAAAACACTCGCCAAGTTAGCCAATCACCTCGCAAAAAAGTCGAACAAGCTACAAGGCGTATGTGTACTCGATGACTTAGCAATGTGGGAGCCTGTGTTTAAAAAAATTTCAGTTTCTAAAGTTTGGGGCGTGGGATCCCGTTTATCAAAACACTTGGCATTATTAGATGTACTCACCGTTCAGGATTTGCGAACTCAGCCACCCAAGCGTATTCGTAAAGAGTTTGGCGTGACCCTAGAGCGTACAGTTCGAGAACTCAATGGAGAGCGTTGCTTTGACCTAGAGACTCAACCGCCTCCAAAAAAAGAAATCTTTAGCAGCCGATCTTTTGGTAAAAAGGTAACTTGCGTAGAGGAGCTGAAGCAAAGTGTGGCGGCTCACGCAGTGAGAGCAACCGAAAAGCTCAGAAAACAGAAAAGCCTGGCGAAGCGCGTTTATGTCATGATTCAGACCTCTCGATTTCATGAACACCGCTATAACAATAGTGCAAGCCTAGTACTGCCCTACCCAACGAATGACACTCGAATCATTATTCGATTTGCTCAACAGGTTTGTGAGCACTTATTTAAATCAGGTTATCTTTATGCCAAGGCTGGCGTAGGTTTATTCGATCTATCAAATGTTCACTATAAGCAACACGATTTTTTTGAACCGGGACAATCGGATCAGGCTTTTAAATTGATGAGTCTGATTGATACAGCCAATCGACGCTATGGTAAGGGGAAGATGTTTTTAGCCGCACAAGGTACTCAACAAAAGTGGGCAATGGCACGAAGCTTTAAGTCCCCCTCATATACCACACGATTTTCTGACCTTCCTATTATAAAAATATAATGATATATGCTTAGTATTTTTCATTACGATAAAATCGAAGAACAAAGCACCTTTAATTATATCGGATCGATACTAGGCTTTATATTTGGAGTTTTTATTACATCCAGCCCCTACAATGCTACGTAAACTCAAAAAAATCCTTTGTTTAGTTAATTTTATTCATAAGCTAGCCTTAACATTTGATCAGCTGCTTATGACTAATCCTGCTTTAGATTATTGTTAGATTTACCTTTTATTCAGGTTAAGAGTTTCTCAACCAGATATCCGGATTCACTGGCGCTTTATTTTTGCGTTTTTTCTTACCGCTACCTTCAGGCTTTGTCACCGGTTTATCTGCGGCTGAAAATGCACCACTAATAACTTCATCGGCCTCAAAACCCACTATTTGCTCACGCTCAAGCCGAATCTTATTCTTCTTTTCGATTACTTTGAAATGATGATAATCTTCATGATCGATAAGTGATAACGCTAGGCCCACTTCACCGGCACGGCCACTTCGACCAATACGGTGCATGTAGTCTGATGGACTTCTTGGTAAGTCAAAATTAATCACCACGGGCAGTTTTTCGATGTCTAGACCACGGGCAGCAATATCCGTTGCAATTAAAACTTCAATCTTGCCTGCTTTAAACGCTTCAAGTACACGACTACGGGCGCCCTGGCCTTTATCGCCATGAAACACTTCTGCGGTAATACCCCGCTTGGAGAGTTTTTCAGCTAAGTGCTTACAGCTGTTTTTGGCATTAACGAAAATAAGTGCTTGTCGCCATTGATGCAGCTTAATCAAATGCGCTAATAAGGCTGTTTTCTCGCCTTTGTTGACGGTAAAAACACGCTGTACTAAGGTGCTGGTATCAGCACTTTGCAATTGTATTTCAACCGGGTCGCTGAGCAATTCTTGGGTTAAAGCTCGTACTTGCTCAGGAAAGGTCGCTGAAAATAATAAAATTTGTTTTTTCTTTGGCAATAATGCTAACAATGCAGATAGCTCGTCAGTAAATCCTAGACTTAACATCCGATCGGCTTCATCTAGCACCATGGTTTTAACCCGGTCGAGCTTAATGGCATTACTTGAAATCAAATCGAGTAATCGACCAGGCGTTGCAACCAAAATATCAGTGCCGCCGCGTAATGCAAGCATTTGAGTATTCACTGATACACCACCAAAAACAGCCACCGTTTTAATCGCACCGTTAAAATGCACTGCATAAGATTTAATACTGTCAGCAACTTGCTTGGCAAGTTCACGGGTAGGCACTAAAATCAGTCCAGTAACATAGTTACCTTTACTGCTTTTGTTACTCAATGGTATTTCAGCGTGTAAGTGCTGCAATATAGGCAGTGCAAAGGAGGCTGTTTTACCCGAACCGGTATTTGCCCCTGCAATTAAGTCACGCCCCGCTAATACACTTGGGATAGCTTGTGCTTGAATGGGCGTTGGCTGCTGATATTTCAGTTCAGTTAATCGAACTAACAAGGGTGAAATAAGGCCAAGTTCTGTAAAGTTGGCTGGCATTGTGGCATTAGTCATTAATATAAAGGGCTCAAAGCTAATTTAATAGCCCATTATTTTAGCCTATTTATGCCCCGAAAAGTTAATGAAATCCATTGGTTTCAGATCTTTACACTTTAATACCTTACTTTAACCGTTATAATAACGGGAGCGTGATCTGAGCATTCGGCATCATTTTCGTAAATAGGATTTTCTAGGTGTGCGTTACTCAGCTGATAATTAGTCACTTCCGCTAAGCTTTGATCGTTTCTTGCATCGAAGTCTTTTGACATTAAAATATAATCCAACGTACTCCCCTTATTAGCAAAATAATGTGTCGGCTGGCGAGTGCTCTGATTATAATTTGTATTTAGTGTAAACGAATCATACAAAGAGAATTTTGCAATAGGTCGACGCTCCTGACTATTCAGACTAGAAACAAATTTTGTGCCTATTCTATCTAGCTCACTGCCCGCAACCAGCAACTTCAACGTAGATGATTCTATCGTATCATTTAGGTCACCTATCATCACAACGGGCCTTTCATTCGACCTCATCTGTCGACATATATCTTGATATATTAACGATGCCTCGGTTCCTCGCTGTATGCTTGATGCCCACCCTCCTTGAATATCGTCAAGCAAGTATTGCTCAACAGCCGTCTCATCACCAATATCTACATTAAAGTCTCTATCGAATTTCGATCGTTTAGATTTCAAATGAACAACATAAACAACAACTGTTGCGAAACCATTTACCCTAACTTCAGCTCTAATTGGCGCTCGACTAAACTTGAATCCGGGTTGAATGTGCAGTCGACTGATTAATGATTTATCTACGCTAACTTCTTCAGCAGAAATAATGGGAAACTTCGATGCCAGCGCGACGACTGGTTTGTTAAAGATATGGCCAGGCTCACCTATTGAATCATTACCTGGCTCCTCAACAGTCTCAAAGTAAGGAAAACCATGCTTGCCTACCAACTCTTTTAATGAGTCAGGACTGAAGACCTCTTGAAAACCAATAATATCGGCTTTAATGTCCGATAATTGGTTATTAAGCCATCTTTCTTTTTTCCCCCATTGTGCTTCTGAATAAATATTGTCTAACTCATAGAATGCATTGGGTGGTTTTATATAGTTCAATAAATTGAAAGAACATATTTTAAACTCAGAGACGAATTCGTCCATGAACTATTTCCTTATCAAGACTGTACGACTGTTATTACTACCAACTACCTTAACGTAAACGCACTTGGTAATTTGCATAGCTTTTTGCCACAATCTCACCACTCATATCTTTAATTTCGCCTTCTAGCACAAAAGCACATCGGCCATCATTAATTGTATCCGTTTCAAGTTGTTTCAATTGTTTCTCTAATATTTCAAATTCAACGGTTACATCCGTTTTGGCCACTTTCAGAAACTCTATTTTTAGATCTTTTAGGATCGGAAAAAAACGGTCATCGAAACTTAGAATCGAAATAATACCACCAGGTAGTTCAGCCACAGTAAATAGCGCCCCAGCATACATTGCGTTAAAATGATTTTTATTCGGTTTAAGTGGAATAAACGCCTTAACATAACCCAGTTTATAGTCGATAACCTTAAAACCATTCCGTGAAGCAAAAGGAATCGATCTCCCCACAAACTGAGTTAATAGCTTTAACGCTGCCGACATTTTCAACTTATCTACCGTCGAACCAGTTTTCTGAACCTTTGAGACTTGATTTACCCAGTTTTTTACTTTTTTCTGAAGCTGGTTATTAATTGTTTGAACTGCACTATTCATAATTCATAGCCTTTTTTATTTGAGTAACATCAGGCCAGTCAAGTTCTTCATCACCGTCCAAAGATAGCCATTGTTCATCCATTTTATCATCAGTGATGATCCATTCATTTTTCCTTAAGTCCTGCCCACTTAGCTGGCTGAATACCTTACCTGCGATCCGTGCTAGCTCGGGAATCTGCATTTGTTTGACTACCCAAGGTAACAATGGCTTTTCTTTCATTGCACCGACGGCTAGCAGAAGATATCGTTCGGCATTCGGACTATTTTTTAGTTCACCCATCCATTGTTTAGCTTCACTTATTTCTAACTGAGAAAAAGCTAATTCAAGTGCTGATTCGCGATGATCATTGTCGCTCAGCACAAAAGTTTTTAAATGCAATAAAGCACTCTGGTCACCCAGTTTCAGGCGTGTTATAAGTTGCTGAAATGTCTTATCATCAAGCATACCTGTCATGTTTTGCTGCTGTAGAATAGGCAAAATTGTCACGTCGTTATTTTTTCGTGCGATGAATAACAGTAGAGGTAATTCAGTTGGACTTTTTTCACTTAATGAACGGATTAACAATTCGTCAAAACGGATAGGCAAAGGCTTTTTATGCGTATTGAAACAAAACAGACCAACTGCCGCCATCGAGGTTTGCTTCGCTGAAATAAATTTTGCAGCCCAAAAACCACAAAGTTCCCATGGGTGCCAAGCTAAACCACAGGCAACAGCCTCTAATAGTGGCGCACTGACTTGAGCAGCTTCTGCTAAAGGTTTGATCTTTTCTAAATCACCAGCCTGAAAAGCCAAATAGGAGGCCACAAAAAATTCACCGGAATCGTCACCCTCTAGTGCGGCCTCACAGTATTCAGCTGCTGCTTCGGCATTGATCGCTAAGCCTTCGAGGTTGGCCTCTATTCTGGCTACCACGCCTTTTAAATAGATGACATCTGGCTTAGGTGCTTTCACCTCGGCTTGAAACTCATTATATAAATAAGCAGCTTCGTCAAAATGCGCGTTAATGACTTCGGGTATAAAGGTCTGTACATCGGCCATATTTAATTTACCTGCTAGTCGCACTATCCCATGATGTTCTTTTTATTGTGAAACATCATATCACCCATACGGCAGGCATTTTTCCCTTCAAACTTCACATCAAACGAGTAGAGCATAAATTCTACTTCACCCTTATTACAGCCACTCACTACGCCACCCGCAGATCCAGGCTCATCCCCCATTGATTGGGCATATTTCGCCCCTTTCACCATCGCCATTTCTCCATCAACTTTCACTTTGGTCGTGCCACCTGAGGTATCTGACGCCTTACCAATATTAGGATATGGTATTGGAACGGGCCCTGCGGGGCTCGGTGTTTTACACACGTCAGGAAAAGCAATACTCATACCACCACTTCCCTTATGAACCACACCACAACAATTCGCATATACTGTACTAGCCATTTGCTGACTCCTTATTTTTTGAAATTACGACAGCGCCACGCTGTTCGTAATCTGATGCACACCACACAAGCAGTGGACCTTGATAATACTCTTTTGTTAAACCAATCGCAGATAAAGCAAGTAATGTGGGCGCTGTCGCAGCCCCTAAATCACCGTAACATTCAGCGGGGTGTTGAAGATTAAGATTATCACCAAACGCTTGACTGTTTCTCACCTGAGAAGTACCCCACTCTTTTACATGAGGTGGCTCTCCATTCATGCTACAGAGCACTGTTTGAATAGGCGATTTAATGTTAGTCACGGCCCCATTGACCGCACTTGAAAGTCCATCTCCCAAACAAACATCATCACTGTAGTAATGTCCCGGCTCTTCACCTGTCACGGGTTGGCCAATAACTACTCCAGGCTCCGCTGTTTTTTGCAGCACCACAAACGCAGCCCCTTCACCCGGTACAAACCCACGCATAGTCGTACTTGACGTTAAGCGGTCTTCGGCATCTAAAGCGCTCAACAACATAACATCTAAAAATGAATCAACGCCGCCGACGATAATGCTTTCAAGCGGTGTGGTTAATAATAAATTGACCGCCTCTTCCATCGCATTCATCCCTGCCGCACGGCCTAGGGGAAATACACGACTGGTTAATAAATCTATTGAAAAGTCGACCTCTGAGGTTAGATCTTTCAAAATAGGCTCTAATGCCGGAAATGGTCGACCACAACGCTGTTCAGGTGTCGCCAAAAATATCGGGATAGCCGCTTTAATATTCGCCGCCTCACACGCTTCAGTCAACGCCACTTTCCCCAGCTGTAACATGCGCCGATACAATGCATTATTATGTGACCGTGATTTTGATGCGGGATCATCTGAATTTAATTCAGGTAAACATTGCTCAGGTACCAGCGCCACTTTATAAGGCTCACCTGTCGACCTCACGAGTGCTGAATCAGCATATTGATTAATACCTGCACGTACAGCAGCGGCACAGGCCATCGCACCAACCCCAACAGGGTTAATCATCCCAAAACCAGTGATCGTTATATCTAGACTATTCATTTGTCTTTTTTCTCACCGCTATATCCATCCCAACGCTCAGGAACAATAAACTTAACACCTTTAATTCCTGCATCCTCAAATATTTTATTGAACTTATCTTGAATAATTAAGCCCCCGTCCTCCCATATAGTTTCAAAACAAGAACCATTCTCAGTTAGAGTAATACTTGGTGAAATTTCAATATCTGGGCACAGTAATAATTGTGTCACGTTTACACCCTGAAAGTGCCAAGTCTAAAAACGGTGTTTGTCATTCCAACCATCAGTGGGTTTTATTAATAACCCAGATAATTTTGCATCTTCTAAAGCCTGCTTCATTCGTTCAGAAATCATAATGGCTAATGGATAACCATGAACCCTAAAAAGATCTAAACTTACTTGTGTCGTATCTAAAACTAAATCAAGAATTCTCATAATACGACTTTTGTACATTTGTAATTCACTGGCATCACGATCTATACAAGCCACTAAACCTACAATATTCAAAATATAGTGCCCTGCTAGTTCTTCATTTGGAAATTTCACAGTAATAGGAAATACCTGGTAATTATCAACTTGCAGTGTCTTCCAGACATTTAAAAATTTCTCGCTTACAATTGGAGTCCCATCTAACTCAAAGTAGTCAGGCAAGATATCATGATTAGAGTCAAACCTTACCACTATGTCGCCCCCTCCAAAATTTGGGTCTAAGTGGCTTCCTTTAGTGAAGGTCAAACCCCAGCCCGAATCAGGATAGGAAATCATACCAACGAGTTCATGCTGTTGGCTTTCTAATATATGAAACATTTTAACTTACCTTTATGAAAGGGCCTGTATCAAGCGAAGGTGCTGGGTATTCAATTAATTTATCTACATTTCCCTTACCAAGTTCAGTGCGGCTAACGTTATTCGCACCTCTCACGGTAAAGCTTTGTATAGCAGGGGCTTTATATATTGTTTCTGCTAACTCTCTCTCTTTCTTATGGAGATCCCAGCCACTATCCTCAAGTGAGCACAGTTTAATAAATGCATAATTTTCTGCGTGCTCAATTAGTTCTTTAAGCTCATTTTCCATTTCTTCATGCGAAGACTCTTCACATATATCCACATCAGTAAAGACTGTCAGCAGTTGAGTCATTAAAGCATTGCATCTTAAAAAATATTTTTCATCATGACCTGGCCCATGAAGTTGCAAGGGTTTATGTCCATCCAATGCATCCCAAAAAGGCTGAAATGCCCCATAACTTTTGCGAGCAGGAAGGCCGATACAGTTTTTATCCCTATTAGGGAAGAATCCTACTTTTTTTAGAAAATGATTTAATTTTTTGTTTTTATCTCTAGGTGAGCTGCCATTAGAATCAAAAGTAAATGCAGACAGCGCTAAACAATGGTGACCTTGATAAGCATAACTAGGCGGAAATTTATTATCTGGATAGATACTTTTTTTAGCCCCTATTTGCTCGAATATCCCTTGCATTGACTTTCGTTTCCAATCCTTGTCATTTGGTGCAACTTCTTTAATTTCTTCAGTTTTAGGCTCTTCATGGGAGCCTTCACAGAAAACACACTTATCGCCGTCTACAGTAATAACACTTACAGCAACCGCTTCTCCAATATCAGTCACATTACACTCCTTCACTCATGCTTTGCATTCCATTATTTCCTACCACTTGAGGGCTGCGTTTAAAATCAACACGTACATCACTCACTTTGAGTGGTTTTTTATTACAGTTAAACGCTGTTTTCCAAATAATAAAGAAGCGATTTTCGTCCGGTTCAATCAAAATTGTTTCAATCGCAACAGGTGAGTCGTGCCACTGCCCCTTGAATTTAAAAGCCGCCTCTAAAGGACAAACAGGTAAGTTAAATTGCACATCCGCTTGCCCCTGCATGAGATTATTCAAACGAACGGGTTCGCCACCTATAAACGTACGTCGTTCAAAACTAAGTCCTGTAGAACCATTCAAGAAAAAACGTTCATCAAAATCTAAGGGTAGAAACGGCGCGCGTGTTTCAGTCCAACGCTCATCATAGGTGCCTGCATAGCTTTTGCGTGGCTCCCACGTTGCAGGGAGATAACCATAGTTCATAGGTGTAGGCTGATCTTGAGGCGTGCGAATCAGAAACATAGGGTCCTCAAGGTTTGGTAACCGTTCACCAATCATCTCGTTGTTTTTTCGCTTTCCGATAAACCCTTTTCCTAAGGGATTGGTAAAAAAAGCGACAGCGGAATCTGGCCCTATCGGTTTATCGGTCTGGTAATGATGGAGACCACCGAACGCGTTTTCATAAATTAAGGGCATCTTATCAAATGACGCGGGCTCTGATTGTCCACCATGTAGCCACAAGCGATCACCAAAAACTCGTACTGTTTTAGACACATCACCTATCGATATCCGGGTATCTATCACACCAGCTTGTTGTCCTTCAGGCACATAAGCATGTCCATTTAAAATGATGTCAGACCCTGGCTTTGGTAATAGCATTTCAGAGGCATAGCGTAAGCTTGATGAAGCAGGGTCATCAAGGTGCTCATCTTCCATACGTAATGGTATTTGTTCAGCTGCCACAGTAACGCTGGGAAGTAAGGTAAAAGTGGCCTTAACAGCCAACACAATCACATCCCCTCCTTTTGGGTTTGTTGTCAGCATAATTTGACTGTCAAAAGGGGTTTTATTATCAAGCTGAAGCATTTAGTTTCCTTGTCAGTACGCTTGTTAAACCATTTATTAGATGACTAATTTAATTGAATCGAGCCACTTTTAATTTTGTATGAACCAGACGTTCTATTCAGCATATGCTCACCTTTGATGAGTATTTTGCCATTTTTATTTAGCGTAATGCTCGACTTGCCACAACGTAGCGTAATTTCATCCGCAGCAGAGAGCTCTAATTTATTGCCATCTACTAATATTTCTGGCTTCCCACTCCCTGCTTCCGGTTCATCAATAACTTTGGGTGGCTGAGCGTTATCAGATTGCAGGTTTAGAACATCATCTAACACTCGCCTAATAACGCCCATAACAATGGGGGTGCCACCTTGATTTTGAGCAAAAGAAACCGCGACATCTTGACCGATTGACGAAGTATTTAATGGCACGGTTGTTAATGCTTCGATCGGTGAAGCTTTAGTGGCTTCATCATACGCGATCAAGGGATTACCATGATCGTTAATCGAAACCACTTTACCAATCAATAATGAACCATGACTAGCCTGTTCAGCGCTAGATGGTAAGTTAGGTGCAAGTTTCATTGACATCTTTTCTACCTTTAATTCTGGGTAATCTTGCTGCCTTTAATCGCAACAGCCCCTGAACCTTTCACATTAATTTTGCCACCACTTATCGTAATGTCACCATTCTTTTTCATGGAAATTTTAGCGCTACCTACTTTTATAGTGATTTCATCATCCGCGGATAATAAGATTTTCTTGGCACTCAATCCATATTCTTTAGTGACTTTTTCTGAGTGTTTACCACCCACGCTTTCTGTTAAGTCTTTAGTAATGTCCAGCGTATAACTCTTCCCTACCGACTCTGTTTGATCTTCTCCGACGGTAATCGATTGATTCTTCGCAACATCAAGAGAACGATCATCACCCACCGTGATCGCCATGACCTTACCGACTGACTCAGTATGGTTGGCTTCGACAGAAAGCGTTTTATCATTACCTACTGACTGACTGCAATCATTTCCGATATCCTCTACAGAGTCATTCCCCACACTGACATTTTGATCGTTCTCGACGACTTCTTGCTCATCTTTTTCTGAATGAATATAAACCAGTTCTTTACCTTTTTCGTCTTCAAATCGTAATTCATTATAGTTCTCGGTGCCCGCACCCTTGGTTGAGCGCGATTTGATACCACTAATCGCTTTGTTGGCAGGTAAATCATAAGTTGGCATTTGGTCTGCGTTATATACACTTCCCACAACAATCGGACGGTCTGGGTCACCTTCCATAAAGGAGATAAGCACTTCTTGACCGACACGAGGCAGAAACTGTGCGCCCCATTTTTTCCCGCTCCATACCTGAGCAACTCGAATCCAGCACGAACTATTTTCGTCTTTTTTACCTAATCGATCCCAGAAAAACTGTACTTTTATACGTCCAAACTTATCGGTATAAATTTCTTCAGCAGAAGGCCCCACTACCACCGCAGTTTGAGAACCTGCAATATAAGGTTTTGCTCGTGTTTTTATCGGTCGAAGTACATTCTCTTCAGGTGCACACTGAAAGTCATTACTATAGCTAAATGTACCGTTATCACCTGCTCTATAACTTCCCTCGTTTGCATTGTGTGTAATCATTGAAATCACATACTTTTTACTTGCTTCGGCATCATCGCTATGGCGCCCAACTTTAAAGCTATAACCTGGTGCAAAACTGGGATAGTCACTACGCGCTGAAACTTTGCTATGCGTTGCTTCAAGTGATTCCATACGATTACGGGCAATTAGATCACCGTTAGATTTTTCAGTATATGTACCCGGAAAGTCATAATGCTCAAACTGTTTGATGTTTGGTAAATCAACAATCGTTTGCTGCTCAGACATTAATGACGCTGCAGGCATCTGAAAATCATAATCAGTATGACTCACCGCTCCACTACAAAAATTATAACTGTGTTGCCACTGACTAATTTTATGGTCAGTATGCGAGCCATCAATCACATCAATAGGCTCTAAACTTACCTTTTCGTAGGCTTTAGCGTAATCAGATAGAATG
>Ga0105353_1001227_pt1 | contig 12966 bp, 10 predicted proteins | sample EN1Hudsemesocosm_2_FD_83657 | JGI IMG/M metagenome (GOLD analysis project Ga0105353, IMG submission 83657) | Methane-oxidizing microbial communities from mesocosms in the Hudson Canyon - EN10B Hudson Canyon | ecosystem: Environmental > Aquatic > Marine > Cold seeps | place: Hudson Canyon...
GGATGCCATAAATTTATTTACAACCGCAGAGTATTCATCAAGGTTACTTGTTCTAAGCGTCATTTGGTAAGAAAGTACCTGTCCCGTTAATTTAAATGAAAAATTACTGACATCCATTTTATGCTTAATAAGTAATTGCTTAATCTGTTCCTCGGACCAATAATGCTCGCGAGAAAAACGCACAATTAATAATGCATAATGCCTCAATGGCAGTAAATTAATTAAACGATTAAATATTGAGAGTGTTACTAATGTTAATAACGCCGCAATTAGTGCTGCGCCATAAAAACCCGCCCCAATGACGAGTCCTATTGCCGCAGTTATCCAAATAGATGCTGCAGTGGTTAGGCCTCGTATTGTTTGTTTATCTTGCATCATGGCGCCAGCACCAAGAAAGCCAATACCTGTCATTACACCTTGCGCCATTCTGGCTGGGTCTATTCTTACCATTTCTTGATAAGCTATAGGCATAGTTGTCCATTGATGATTGGTCATTATCATAAGTAAGCACGAAGCAAGGCAAACCAGTATATGTGTTCTAAACCCTGCGGCTCGCCCACGATATGCTCGATCAAGGCCTATTAGACCACCCATAAATACCGCGATAATTAAACGAAAATATGGTTCGAACAAAAGATGACTAAGCATGCAATCACCCTATTTAATTTGACTTTAATTAAGTATAGAAGAATTCATGAGTTCAGTTATATCCGTGAATTATAAAACCACGCCTATTAGACCAATTGGTATTAATAGCGCTGATCAAGTGGATAAACGTCTATAATGTCATTAAGAGGTAACCATTAAATGGGGGCTGTTATGGGAGAAGTAATCAAATTTCCATCGAATGCTCAACAAGGCATGGCATTTCTTGAAGAAGGCATACGAGAATTAATGATATCAAAAGGTGAAAGTGAAGAATCGATTACGGTCACACTAAACATTCTAAAAGATGTTTACCGGCAGTATGGAGATATAGGAAAACAGTATTTTCAACTTAAGCTTCCGCCTTACATTAAAGATGAACATATTCAACTCATTAGCCAGCAAGTTACTGATGGAATTCAAATGCTCAATAAGGAACATGCTAGAATCATTAACAAGCTTGCATCTGAACTAGTATTGACTAAGTTGAAACTGTATCAGTCATATTTGAGTCGAAATAAAAACAACCCTTAATCAATATCGCATGGTAATAATACACTCAGCTTTGTAATTGTAAGACTTTTAACAAATTTTAATGATGCGCATCATCCATATATGCTTTTCTTACTACTCAAGGTGGCTAATTTACGTTAATGTGCAAAGTTAAATATAATAACATTAAGGGTTTGTAGCATGTTTCGTAAAGAGTTAAAGGTTCTAGATTGCACCATCCGTGATGGCGGACTTATCAATAACTATCAATTTAGCGATGAGTTTGTTAAGGCCGTATATGCAGCTACCTGCGAGTCAGGGGTCGATTATATGGAAATTGGCAAAAAGCTTTGCGTTAGTGATACCTATACGCGTGAAAAGTTCGGTAAATGGAATTTTTGCGATGAAGATGACATTAAAGCCGTTGTCGACTCATATGATGGAGATAACCGCCCTACACTAGCGGTTATGTATGATGTAGGTCGAGTTGATACAGCAAGTCTTGCTCCTGTTGATCAGAGCGTTATAGGTATGATCCGAACAGCATGCTACGTTGCAGATATAGATAAGGGGCTAGATTTAGTTAAGCGCTCTAAAGATCATGGATATGAGACAACTATCAACATAATGGCTCCATCTGCAGTAATTGAATCGGATTTAATCGAAGCACTTCAGCAGGTTGAAGAGTCGCCTGAAGTAGATTATCTCTATTTTGTGGATAGCTACGGTGCTTTTTATTCCGAACAGATTACATCCTATTTAAACTTATTTAAAAAATATGCGCCAAGTAAAGAATTGGGCTTTCATGGACATAATAATCAGCAGTTAGCTTTTTCAAATACCCAGCAGTGTATTATCGAGGGCGTTAACCTTCTTGATGCAACGGTAAATGGGATTGGACGTGGTGCCGGTAATTGTAATTTAGAGCTATTACTAAACTTCCTTAAAAACCCTAAATTTGATACTCGACCGATTTATAAAGTCATTCAAGAGCAAATGATACCTTTACGAAAAGAGATTGAGTGGGGGTTTAATGATATTTATGGAATAAGCGGTCATCTAAATAGGCACCCTAGAAATGCAATGAAGCAACGTGCAGATGAAGAAAATAAAGATAACTGTTACGACTTTTTTATAGAGAGTTTAAGTGATAGCTAAATTCTACGAAAAAAGTAAATGATGCCATTAGTAGAGTCAAATAGACGCTATTGTAGAATCATCTACGTTTGGTAATAGTAACTTCAGAACGGGATCTGCATAAATAAGCAAGCTAGACGCGTTGTACGCTTTACAAATCGTCTAGCTATTTAATTTTTAAACTAATTAGCTTGATCTAATCGATCTAATGTACCTTTCATTTTTTGCCAGCATTCATCCAGCAGCTGACTACTGTCATCCAGCGTCATACCCGTTGTTGGAATAGGTTCCAATACTTCGATATTTACTGTTCCACTATTTAGTTTATTAAAGGATAGCTTTCCTGAATAGCTCTGAATACAAATGGGTACGATCGGTACCCCTGCTTCAATTGCCATTCTAAATGCACCTTTTTTAAAAGGTAAAATATTATCACCATTATTACGCGTGCCTTCAGCAAACATCCAAATAGAGCGATTACCTTTCGTTAGAGCTTCGGTTGTTACGTTAAGTGTTGAGGTAGAATTCTTCTGGTTGCTTCGATCAATCAGCACATTGCCAGCTAACCAATAAATAAGCCCAAAGCCTGGTAAGAGTAATAAGCTTCTTTTGCCCACGGAGACTGTTCTTTCCGGAATGACTGCACCACAAATTACGAGATCTAAATTATCCTGATGGTTAGCCACTACTACAGACGGCGGCATCCCTTTACAGAATTCTGTCCCTTGGATATTAATTTTAATACCTAGTATTTTTGTCCCTAACCAGGAAAAAGAACGTGCTGCTAACCTAGTATTATCTGGGTTGAAAGGCCTAAATAAAAAAAAGAAAGCGCCTACAATGGACACACCAATAAAAGCAATTAGTGCAACTGGAATCCTAATTAGATATAACATTAACCTTGCTCATTAAACTCAAAGCATGAGAGCGTACATGCGTATTTCTAATATTTCAATCAGCAATAAGTATAGTGTCTTAAATTTTTAGTGATATCAAAATCTGATTTAAGGGACTTTAAAATTACCACGCTAAATTTTCTTATTAGCAAGATCGTTAAAAGGTAAGTGTATGTAACAGTACTGTTATGTTCTGTTGAAATGTGAATTTGTTTTAAACTTTGCAAGACGGAGGACACTGTTTAATTTTATTTAGCATCGTATAGTTTATTTAAGTCATTAAATGTTTGGAGTCTTGAATGAACGAGAAAATACCCACTAAATTTCTTAAATTAAAAAAAATAACTGATGTTCCTAGATCAGAATATATAGATGGCCCTTCACCTAAAGAGCTTCGCGATGCAAAAAAGAGAACAAGTTTTCTAAGTATGTTGCGTAAAGCACCTGAAAAGACTAAAACCTCGAATAGTAAATTACCTATCACATTAACATTTAACGCGGCAGCTTGGGTGAAAGTTCCTAAGAGCTTAAAGCAAACAGTATCGCTCGTTATTTCATATAAAGACGCCTCAGGAGAGTATGCGCTTGTTATAGATGAAGATGAAATTAGTGATGGTTTTTCGCTAATGTTAACAGGATGTATCACGTTAAAATCTAAAGGCACACCCGAATACATCCATGTTTCTATCGCAGGTTTAAAAGATAATCAAATAGCAATCGTTGATGATCTTTTTGTACAAAAAGTTAAAACTGAAGTACAAAGTAAAAAAATCGCATAAATTAATTTTCGATTGTTCTAGCCGTCAGATTATTTAAACATAGTCATTATGTGTAGTCCGTACGTGCTTTAAATTATTGCCATGTATGATCATTCCATTTGGTAGCAAGTTATGTGGGTATTCGCTCCATGTTAAGTTGGTTAGCTTGTTTATAGCTTCAAGTGCTTCACTCGGTTTTAGTGTTTCAATTAACTTAATATTTAAATTTTTCATGATCCGCCCTACTCTTTACTTAAAAAGGTCAACGAAAAAAACACATTTCTTATTAAAGAATAAGCGATTATTGTGCCAACTATAAATTATCAATATAATCAACCAGTTAGAGTGAAATGCATTTCATCTCATTTAAAAACTGACAGTTTTGGTCAGGTTTTGACCTGCAATATCGATGTTTGTTTAATTTCGCCTTCATCAAATAAATTTTATTTATATCCATATTAATGAAGTTTAAATTCATCATTAAGTTCAGGAACGCACGTGTTCCATAAAAACTTATCTTTAAGTTTAAGTCTCATAGCGTCAGCGGCAGAACGCTCTCCATGAGTTACAAAAACTCTCTGAGGGGAAAGGTTCGAACGTTCCAACCAATCAATAATTTCTGCATAGTCACCATGGGCGGATAAACTATCATTGTGATGAATTTCTGCTTTGACTGGGTAATACTCTCCATGAATTTTGATTTCATTAGCACCATTAACCATGGCATCCCCCCTTGTACCTGGAGCCTGATAACCAATAAATACGATACTATTCTGATGATGAGTCACAAGTGATTTTAAGTGATGTAAAACACGACCGCCGCTCGCCATACCACTCGCAGAAATAATTACTGAAGGATAACTACTGTTGTTAAGTTCAATTGATTCTTCCGATGTTCGAATGTACTTAGTTCCTTGTTCAATTAGATTACATTGTTCATAGCTGAGTTTATGCTCTTTACTATGCTTGCAATATATTTCAGTCGCTGAAATAGCCATAGGACTATTTAAAAATATGGGTAGATTAGGAATTCTATGGCTCTGTTTGAGTATTTGTAAAATATGCAAATTGATTTGTGTTCGACCCACTGCAAAGGAAGGCATTAAAACGATACCGCCACGTTTACTCGTTTTATTTATTATTTCTTCAAAATACTCAAAAACATCTAGCTTTCCATGTAGGCGGTTGCCGTAAGTTGACTCAACAACCAGATAATCTGTTTCATTTAGAATTTGAGGTGGTTTCATGACAAGATCATTGCTTCGACCAACATCACCGCTGAAAGTTATAGACTTGCTTTTTGCCGCTACGCGTATGGCTGACGCACCTAAAATGTGCCCGACAGGCGTAAAAGTAGCGGTGATTCCTGATGCTATCTCAACTGTTTTATTCATCGAAATGGGTTTAAATAACCCCAGTGATTTTCTGGCATCTTCTTCTGTGTATAACGGGACGGCTGGTGAATGCTTTGAAAAATGCTTTTTATTTGCATAGCGGGCATCTTCTTCCTGTAAATAGCCAGAATCAGGCAGGAGTACTGAGCATAAATCTAAAGTACCACTACTTGTAAATACAGGTCCCTTAAAACCTGTCTTCATAAGCGCTGGTATATAACCACTATGATCAATGTGTGCATGTGTTAATAAAATTGCGTCTATTTTTGAGGCGTCAATTGGAAATATCTGCCAATTTTTACTTCTGAGGTTTTTAACCCCCTGATATAAACCGCAATCAACAAGTATTCTTTTATCATCAATACTCAACAAATATTTTGAGCCGGTAACACTACCAGCTCCGCCTAGAAATTTAATTGTCATCATCACAATAAACCTTATCAAGTTAACGAATATTGCTTGTCCTTAAATGAAGTTTAGTTGCTTAATTGTTAGTTAGGTATGAAAAAATTAGTTCTACCTAACCTAAATCAAGTCGATGACTAATAAATATCAAAAAACACGATTATAGATATCAAAAGTGGTACTTTTCATTCACTATCTTTAAGTAATATGTTTCACAAAATAGAGTTGACTCCCCCCGCTCTCCTCTCTAAATATGGGAGATAGACAGTAAAAATGAAACAAGAAACAAAACAATTTAAGAAAGATATTAACTTTCTAATGTTGAGACGTATGTTTATCGATACGCATCAAGAAGCCGTTATCTATATGCGCAAAGATTGCTACGTATGCAGGTCTGAGGGCTTTTATGCTCATAGCCGGGTCAGGATATCAACTGAGCAAAATAGCATTATTGCGACAGTCAATATGGTGACTGATGAGTTTCTTTCTCATGAAGAAGTTGGATTGTCAGAATCTGCTTGGAAATTATTAAAAGCACATGAAGGCGATAAGGCCTATTTTAAGCACACAAAGCCTGCTGATTCGATGAGCTATGTACGAGGTAAAGTCTATGGCGCACCATTAACTGATAATGCCTGTCAGCAAATAATTCAAGATATTACTTCGGGTTACTATTCAGATATACAGCTAGCAGCTTTTGTTACGGCTTGTGCTGGTAATCGATTAAATATAAAGGAAATAATTTCTCTTACTAAAGCGATGATCAACGTTGGAAGTAATTTAGATTGGGGTAGCGATAAGATAATGGATAAGCACTGTGTTGGTGGCTTACCTGGTAATCGTACAACACCTATTGTGGTGGCTATCGTATCAGCTGCTGGCTTGATCATGCCTAAAACTTCATCACGTGCTATCACTTCACCTGCGGGTACTGCAGATACAATGGAAACACTCGCTCCAGTAGCTCTTAGCATTCCTGATATCCGCAAAGTCGTAGAGAAAGAAGGCGGCTGTATTGCTTGGGGTGGATCTGTCAGCCTTAGTCCTGCTGATGACATATTAATAAGAATAGAGCGCGCGCTTGATCTAGATAGTGAGGGGCAATTAGTTGCATCAGTAATTTCCAAAAAAATAGCAGCAGGATCAACTCACGCCTTAATCGACCTCCCTGTTGGGATTACTGCCAAAGTTAGAAATCAAGAGTATGCTCAAAAACTTGCTCAACAACTTGAAGTAACTGGTGAGGCATTAGGTATCCATATCACATCCTTGTTTAGTGACGGCCTACAACCAGTTGGGCGAGGTATTGGGCCGGCGCTTGAAGCAGTGGATATTTTGTCTGTATTACAAAATAATCGTAATGCTCCACTGGACTTGCGTCATCGATCCTTAGTTATTGCAGGTAAAATTTTAGAAATGGGTGGAGTAGCGTCTACAAACACAGGGGTTGAGAAAGCAACAGCAATACTAAGTACGGGAAAAGCTTGGGCCAAATTCCAAGCAATTTGTGAAGCTCAAGGGGGAATGCATGTACCTCCCGTATCAAAATTCACACATCAAGTTGATTCGCAACAAGCCGGTATTGTTTGCTATATTAATAATCGATTTATCAGTAAACTTGCAAAGCTAGCGGGTGCACCAGCAGCGCCAGCTGCAGGTATTGAATTACAGATTCGTTTAGGCGATATTATTGAGGTAGGCAGACCTTTATTCTTGCTTCATGCTGAAACACAAGGTGAATTACAGTACGCAATTGAGTTTTTAAATACACATCCTGACGCAATCAAAATTGAAGAGGAAGTATTTTGAAATCACTTATATTTTCACATGAAGCATCGTCTGATTTTTTTGAACTGATGAGCAAACAATTAGATGCTGAAATAGGTGACCAAGTTAGTCATATTTTTCCTGATGGTGAAAGCTATATTCGTATTAATAGCGAATGTATTGACCGTGAGGCAATTATAATCTCAAATTTACACTACCCTAATTCTAAAATTCTCCCTCTTATTTTTCTTTGTGAAACATTGAAAGAATTGGGTGCTAAGTCAATCATGTTAGTGTGTCCGTATTTACCGTATATGCGACAAGATATTCAATTCCGCTCAGGTGAAGGGGTTACCTCACGATTTTTTGCAAAATTAATGAGCCAATACATTGATTCATTATTCACGGTTGACCCTCATCTACACCGTTACAAAAGTCTAGATCAGATTTATAAGCTTAAATCAAAAGTTCTGCATGCCACCCCTTATGTGGCTAGTTGGGTTAAAACAAATATTGAAAAACCAATAATAGTAGGGCCTGACAGTGAAAGTGAACAGTGGGCTGCTTCAGCAGCTGAGATTATTGGTTGCCCGTTCATAATTTTAAAAAAAGAACGAAAGGGCGATAAAGATGTTCTAATTTCCCCTCCTAATGCAAAGCAATACAATAACCTAACGCCTGTTTTAATTGATGATATTATATCGACAGGTCGTACAATGATAGCCACAGCCGAAGCTTTAAGTTTTGAAGGCTTTCAAGCAGCGGTATGTATCGGAGTGCATGCAATTTTTTCAGGGAATGCTTATGAGGATATGAAAACTCCTTATATTTCCGACATAATTACATGCAATACGGTGCCACATGAAACCAATAAAATTGATTTAACGGTATTGTTAACAAAGGCTATAAAATCGGATAGCGCCTTCTAATGGCAGTGCTCTAGTGGTTTTCTAATGATATGAATAGGGTTTTTCTATAATATCATAAGGGTTACCATGCCCCTGTACGGCAGCAAATTCTTTATCTGTTAGCAGTCTAACTTTACTACTCATCATTGAGCCGAGCTTTGATAAACCATGCGCCCATGTACAGCGATTAGCAAATAACATACCTTCAGTATCAAGCGTTCCACCCTGATTAATATAGCCTATCGCTTTAGTATGATTAGATCCTAAATCTAGTGGACGTAATACCCCCAAAAAGGATTCAGGCCGTCCATGACAAAGCAACAAGCGAAACTTTGGTGTACCAAAAATATTAACGATCGATCCGTTACTTAATGATTGGTTTATAAAATCTAACTCCCTACTGTCTCTAGCTTCTCGAAACTTCCCAGGCTCGGAAATATAAATCAAACTAAATTTGTGCTCAAATTGATCTAATCTTTCTGCTATTTTTTTGGCTTCTCTAAGTTGATAGGCTCCGATTGCGATGAGTTGAATTTCTTCATCACTAGTTCCAATCAGTCTTAATGCGCCATACTTAGCTAATTGTTTAGCTTGAACACTATCTAGCTGGTTTGGCACCTTACCTTTTGGGACGACCATGGTATAAATTTGCCCATTGGTTTGATAACACTGTCGCATTGCTTCGACAGCACTAGAACTGTCTGCTGGGAAAATAACACGTGAAACATCAGACATTTCAGCCATCATAGCTTCACAAAAGATGGAGTCTTGATGACTTTGCTCATTTTTGCCATTTTCCCATAAATGGGATGTTGCTAAAACGGGGATGGACAACCATGGAACACTACCTTTTTTTTCTAGAGCGTTTCGAGAGAAAATAATTTTTTGTCTCAAAGCTCCTAGCATTTTAGGGGCGAATGCTTCATAAGAAATTGCGACATTAATCCCTTTTCGATTAGCTAAAACGGCAGAAATTACGGCTTCCTCATTGAGTGCGGTCACAACGGCCCCATTTTCTGATTCAAACACACCATCTTCTGGATCAGTCACACGATGTTTGAGATAAGCTAATGTTTGATTGAAACGATTAGAACTAAGTTCATCTGGGTTACCAACACGTGGGCGTAAATTTGGGTTTGCTTTTACTATCTCAACAAACAGTTTGTCTAAACAAGCCATTGGTGAGTCAGACGTCTTTCCGTAAATTTTATTTTGTGCTAAATCAGTTTTTTGATCAGAGGCTGTTTCAAATTTAGGGACTATGGCTTCTATAGGCTGTGGATCTCGATAAATATCACGTTCTTTAAGGCGTCCATTATCTTCATGGTTATTTAAAACTTTTACAGCCTTTTTCCATTCATATTCATTTACTAAAAGTTTTGCTGCATATTTATTAAATAGCGCACGTGATTCTTCATCTGTTCGAGGGTTATCAGGCAAAGGTGTGCCATGAGCGGGGTTTGTTCCTTCACCGTAAAAACCAAAACCTTTATCCGTTTCAGCTATACCGTAGGGTAATCTTACTGGATACTTAGCTATCCCAGATTTTATTGAATCAGCAGATTCTTTTAACAAAAACTCTTGATGAATAATATTAATAGCAAACGCAGAAGGGTCTCTACCATCAAAAATATTCGGTTCAAAATTATGGGCGCGTAGATGCTTCATTAAATACGTGACGCCACCCAATTGCTGAGCGGTAGTTCTTTGATCGATTCGCCTACCATTGGCTATCATGATGGGAGTTACAAAACCTGTATCTTCCGCTCTCCACCAACGAGCAGACCAATCACTACCTCGCTGTTCCTCAAAAGCTCCGTCACTTAAAAAGGCAACGAGTTTCTCACCTGGTAATGGTTGATGGACATAATGCAAGCCAGCAAAACCTAGGTAGCCACCTTCAATACTTGCGCCAGCAGTATTTACGTTTACATGACTACCAATAGGAGATTCTGGCTGCCCATGCTGGTTAACTGCATAAGAATAAAAATCACGAGATAGTTTCGTTAATCCTGCATCATTGAGCGGGTATCGTTCCTCATGAGCAGATAAGCTATTACCAAGCAATAAATTAACCGCATCAATGGCTGCAACACAATGCCCTTGACCCATCAACCATTCACGACTTTCTCCTGTTAAGGCATTGGCAGTTAAATAACCAACGTAAGCAGGTACCATGTTTAAAGCGCCCCCCGTATGACCTTGGGGCGATTGTTTAAAATCATTCGCGTTTAATTTCGCGCCACTTAGTTTAACGTTTTCAGCATAGGTCATATGAATCACTAGCCACATTGCTTGACTACAAAGTCTATCGGCAGCTTTTAAAATTGGTAAAGCAGTTTCTAATTTGATACCAGAATTATCCAGAGTGGACGTCATAAATTCTTGAGTATCATGGCTATGCTGAATTACACCATAACCTTTCGCCCATTCTGCTAAGGCTTTGATATTTTTTGCTAGTGTGTGTGGGGTATTTATATTTTGAGCCATATTCTTGTACCTCCATTTTCTTAGAAAGATAAAGGCGCCTATAGTTTATGAAAAAAAGCGAATAAATAGCCTCATGTAATTTATATCTCATAAGTTAGGTTGTTTTAAAGGCATATTTAAAAAAAATACAGCACAATTGACGAAGATCAAGCCAGTTAAATAGGAATAATAATCACCTTGTAATAATTATCACTTAGATGTTTAATGTCGATCCTTAAATACCACTATAAGCACCTTGTAATTAATTATGCTGAAGTACTTTATTACGACATTAAAACAAAAAATACTAAACGCTATAAAGCTAGTTTACACCCTACTTTTCTTAATTAATATTATAGCGATTTTTATACCGGCACATGCTAACCAGATAGTTGAGCAAGTAATAGAGCTTAAAATAGAATTAGGTAAGCAGCTCTATTTTGATAACAACTTGTCCTTCAACAGGACGCAGTCTTGTGCTACATGTCATGCTCCAAGTCTTGGCTTTGTAGATCAACAAAATACAAAATTTAAAGGTGCGGTTTCGCTCGGTGATGATGGCAAATCTTTTGGAGATCGTAGTGCGCCAACAGCTTCTTATGCAAACCAAATACCTAACTTTCATATACGTAAGAATGGAGAATACATAGGCGGCCAGTTTTGGGATGGCCGGGAAGCCAATCTTGAAGGGCAAGCGGGAGGACCACCCCTTAACCCGATAGAAATGGGAATGCCTAGTAAAGAATTTGTATTAACTCGCCTAAAAGAGAATGACATTTACATCACAAGTTTTAAGAAAATATATGGAGAAGATATCTTGGATATGCCTGATCGAGCATATCAAGCATTAACTGAAAGTATTGCTTTATTCGAAAAGACCGATTTTTTTTCTCCTTTTAACTCAAAATATGATCGATACCTAGAAGGGGCATATCAATTAACTGAGCAAGAGGATCTTGGTATGACTTTGTTTTTTTCTGATCAGTTTTCCAATTGTAATCACTGTCATCAATTAAAGGCTAGACCGGGCATTAAAATGGAAACATTCAGTGACTATACCTACCATAATATTGGTGTGCCTGTTAATGCTGCGGTAAGAGCGTACAACAAAACACCTGACGACTATCGAGACTTAGGGCTGTTTAATCACCCAAAAGTAAATGACAAAACTCATATTGGCAAGTTTAAAGTGCCTACGTTAAGAAATGTCGCAGTTACTGCACCCTACATGCATAATGGCGTTTTTAAAGAGCTAGAAACTGTCGTTAGTTTTTATAATAAGTACAATTCAAAAAGTCAAAAACGGCAAATAAATCCCGAAACTAATGAGCTTTGGGCAAAGCCAGAGATCGAAGAAAACATATCTTTAGAAAAGCTACAATCAGGACCTGCTCTTGATGACAAACGTATTAAAGCACTGGTTTCATTTATGAAACTATTAACGGATCAACGTTTTGAGCACTTAATAAGCACTGAACCAACTAGATAGTTAACTTCTCTGAAATTGAGAAAGGCAGTAACTTTAACTGTTAATAATCTAATTGCTAATCATTATCGTTTATATTAACATCGTTTCTTTTTTTAATTGAAAGGCATCCTTAATGCAATTAATCAGTACATTAAAACCGATTCTAGGTATCGTCGCGGCAGGCACAATGTTAAGTGCCTGCAATTCACTGTCCAATTCAGAAACTCAAAAAAAGATCGAAGTTACTAGCCTTTCAGTTATTGATACCTATATTCAAATAGCTGAGACTAATTATCAAGACTCCTTGTCTACAGCTCAAGCTTTAGATAAAGCCGTAGATGCTTTTTTAAATGCGCCTACGGAAGCTACATTAACTCTAACTAAGCAAGCATGGGTTGCTGCACGTGCACCCTACCAACAAACTGAAGTATATCGTTTCGGTAACGAGTCTGTAGATAACTGGGAAGGTAAAGTAAATGCATGGCCTCTTGATGAGGGGCTCATTGACTATGTTGATGCAAATTATGGGACTGAGTCTGACGAAAATCCATTTTATAACGCTAATATCATATCTAATCCTACACCGACTATTGGCGGAAAGGTCATTGACGCAAAATCAATTAGTAA
>Ga0105353_1001231_pt1 | contig 12950 bp, 10 predicted proteins | sample EN1Hudsemesocosm_2_FD_83657 | JGI IMG/M metagenome (GOLD analysis project Ga0105353, IMG submission 83657) | Methane-oxidizing microbial communities from mesocosms in the Hudson Canyon - EN10B Hudson Canyon | ecosystem: Environmental > Aquatic > Marine > Cold seeps | place: Hudson Canyon...
CCAGTTCTGCTGCTTCATCACGGATTTAGCAACAAACGGGCCTGCTAGCATAGAAGTATGAATTTCATCACCAGTACGATCTAGGAAACCAGTGTTAATGAAAACTACACGTTCAGAAGCAGCACGGATACACTCTTTCAAGTTAACCGTTGTACGACGTTCTTCATCCATAATACCCATTTTAACGGTAAAACGAGGAAGACCTAATGCATCTTCAACCGCAGCGAAGATGTCGTTAGCAAAAGCAACTTCTTCAGGACCGTGCATTTTAGGCTTAACGATGTTTACAGAACCGGTAGTCGAGTTCTGGAACGGTGCATTACCTTTAAGGTCGTGCATCGCAATCATAACTGTCATCATTGCGTCCATGATACCTTCAGGCACTTCAGCGCCATCAGCCAACAGGATTGCTGGGTTAGTCATCAAGTGACCAACGTTACGAACGAATAACATAGAGCGACCTTTCACAGAGAAAGTCTCGCCATTTAATCCTGTGTATTGACGATCAGGATTCATCGTACGAGTGAAAGAGCCAGCGCCCTTCTTCACTTCAACCGACAAATCACCTTTCATAAGACCTAACCAGTTGCCATAAGCAACGACTTTGTCTTCGCCATCAACACACGCAACAGAGTCTTCACAATCCATGATGGTTGTAAGAGCAGATTCCATCGCGATGTCTTTCATACCAGACGAATCAGTAGAACCGATTGGACTAGTAGCATCGAACTGAAGTTCAAAACGTAAACCGTTATTCTTCAAAAGAATGCCAGTCGGCGCTGCTGCATCGCCTACAAAACCTTGTAGCTGATCAGTATCTTTAAGACCTACTGTCGAACCGTCTTTTAATGTAACGGCTAAAGCGCCATCAACGATTGCGTAATTTGTGCTGTCAGCGTGATCGCCCGTCGCCAAAGGTGCAGATTCATTTAAGAATTTACGCGCATACGCGATAACCTTGTCGCCACGAACCTGGTTATAACCAGGACCTTTTGTAGCGCCATCTTCTTCAGAGATTGCTTTTGTACCATAAAGAGCATCGTACAAAGAGCCCCAACGTGCGTTAGAAGCATTCAATGCAAAACGTGCATTCATAATTGGCACAACTAACTGTGGACCGGCCATTTGAGCAATTTCTGGCTCAACATTAACAGTCGTTGCTGAGAAAGCTTCGCCTTCAGGCACTAGGTAACCAATTTCTTGCAAGAAAGCTTTGTATTCAACAGCGTTATGCGGCTGACCAGCACGTTCTGTGTGATACGCATCGATTTTAGCTTGTAAATCTTCACGCTTAGCAAGCAAGGCGCGGTTTTTAGGTGCTAGTTCGTTAGCAATTTTGTCGAACTTAGCCCAAAAATCATTAGCTTCGATGCCAGTACCTGGAATCGCGCTGTCATTTATAAAATCGTATAGCTCTTTAGCAACTTGGATGCCACCACTTTGAACGTACTCAGTCATTTTATAGCCTCAAAAACTCAATTAAGTCAGCCCCCAAAAAAACCACTTGGGGAACCAGGATAAAACAGTGTCACCTATTAAACGTGATGACACATGAAAATTGTGGCGCAAATTATATAGCAAAATAACAACAGCATCCATTACAGAGCTTTAGTTTCCGCTGGCTAAGCTGCTTTGCACAAAAACAATGCAATTATTTGTAAATACTTGAACTTTTACTAAGGTTGAAATATAGACAACCAAAGAGTGAAGACTATGAGAACAAAAATACACTGGGCACCATCTCTTTTAGCAATTGCTATCGCCTCTCCTGCTATGGCTAGCGACCTTAACGTGAATGGCTTCCTTAGTGTTGGCGCAAGCATGCTTGACGACAATAAAGCGTCAATTGCAGGTGCTGATAACCAAGGTGGCTTTAAAAACGATACTGTTTTAGGTCTACAAATTCAGAAGCAAGTAAACGACTCTACTACCGCCACGGGTCAATTAGTCTCTCGCGGCAGTGATGAATATGCGACAGAAGCCGCTTGGGCCTTTGTTACCTATGCTGCAAACGATGACTTAGATCTACGCATGGGTCGCTTACGCATTCCATTCTTCCAATATTCTGATTTCCTTGAAGTTGGTTACGCATTTAACTGGGTTCGCCCCCCAAGCGAAGTCTATCGAGTCCCTTTTTCATCACTTGATGGCGTAGATCTAACTCAACGCTTCAGTTCTGGCAGCATCGACGGAAGTGTCCAAGTGTATTACGGGCGTTTCCAAGGTGACTTCAACACAGGCACTGACGTTTATGCTTCTGATTATCGTAATTTCGCTGGCCTAGCTTTCGCAGCCAATATGGGCAACTTTGGTACTCGCCTCAGTTATCATCAAGCTGAAATTATAATGAACACAACTGATTTAACGACAGCTCTTGGTGCAGCGGGGGCAGCGGCATCAGCCATTGCTACTGGCTTAGGAGATCCATCAGCAGCCGATGACTTTAATTTTACGGGTCAAACCAGTCAATTCGTAGAAGCAGCATTTACTTATGATGATGGAACATACAGCGCTGTAGCTGAATGGACTGCACTAGATCACGAGTCTTCATTATTCCTAGATGACCAAGCATGGCTAATAGGTGTCGCAGCTCGGTTTGGCGATTATACTCCTCACGTAACTTATACAGAGGAAAAAGATGAATTTGATTCGGGTAATGAAGGTGTTATTCAGAAAACACTTCCACTTCAGTCAGAACAAAGCAGCATCATTGTTGGCCTACGTTACGATTATGACTCAGGTACCGCATTGAAATTCGAAATTCAAAACAATGATGAGAACACGAGCGCTGGCGTCGATGGCGATTCTGCAACTTTATACAGCGTTGCTGTTGACGTGGTCTTTTAAGGAGAAACACTATGAAAAATATAAAATACGTTTGTACAGCACTCCTGATTAGCTTTGTTACGATTGCCAATGCAGAAATCTCAGTCATTGTCAGTCCCTCTAACCCTAACGGAACTCTTGACCAAGCAACTGTAGGGAAAATATTTTTAGGTAAAGCGAAAAGCTTCCCTGATGGAACACAAGCAGTTCCTGTCGATCAAGATGATGGGGCAGCAGCACGCGAAGCTTTTAACTCAACGATTCTAGGAAAGTCAGCTAGTCAGCTTAAGTCTTACTGGTCTCGTTTGATTTTCACGGGTAAGGGCACACCACCAAAACAATCCGGAAATGACACGTCAGTGAAGCAGCTAGTTGCAAATAACCCAAATATTATTGGGTATATCGACTCTTCCGCTGTCGACGCCAGCGTTAAAGTTGTTCATAAGTTTTAAAAAGAATTAGGGGTTCAATTGAACCCCTAATTACTTAATAGAAGGATTAAAAATGAACAAATTAATATTATTATCCGCTGTTACAACTGCGGTAATACTTTCACCTACAACTCAAGCCAATGATTTAAACATCAATGGTTTCCTGAGTGTTGGCGTCAGTATGTTAGACAATAATAAAGTTACTCTTGAAGGTTATGATACAACGGGTAATTTTAAAAATGATACTATTCTAGGCTTACAAATTAGTAAGCAGGTTAACGATAAAACAACCGTTACAGGACAACTAGTATCTCGAGGCACTGATGAATACTCAACTGAGTCAGCATGGGCTTATGCAAGCTATGCAGTATCAGATGACCTAGATGTAAGACTAGGTCGCATTAGAGTACCTTTCTTTTATTACTCGGACTTTTTAGAGGTTGGCTATGCCTATGACTGGGTTAGACCCCCATCAGAAGTTTATAGCGTTCCTTTCTCATCAATAGACGGTACAGACCTAAACTACCGCTTTTCTCTTGGTGATTGGGACAATAGCATTCAAGTTTATTATGGCCGCTACTCGCGAGCTGGGTCCGGTGTAGACCTTAAGAACTTCGCTGGTTTAGCATTAACTACAGCTACAGGTGACTTAACCTTAAGAGCCTCTTATCACAGACTAGAAATTGAAACTGATGGTACGGGAAGTTTCGGTACAGCAAATGCTGGGGCTGCTGCAGTTATTAATTCAACATTAAGAACCGTTCTTAATCCGACAAGCAATGCCGCTCTTGATGCTAACATTGACCAAGCCGTAGCTGATTTCACCTTAACAGGCCAGGAACTTGGCTTTTATGGGCTCGCTGCAGGATATGACAATGGAGACTTTAGCGCTATTGCAGAATACACTCAGAGTTTCTCGGCGTCACCATTCTTCCCAACTGTTACTACTAATCTAATAAAAGTAGGCAAACGCTTTAATGAATTTGTAGGCCATCTTACATATGCATCAACTGAAAATGAATTAGATAGCGGACTTGATGGCAACATACAAAAAGCCTTAGGGTTTGAAGATAAGCAAAATAGTATCATTGCTGGATTACGTTATGATTATGATACGAGTACTGCTTTAAAGTTTGAAGTACAACAACACGATGAAGAAATCGTAGGTGGTGCTAAAGGCAAGAGCGCTATGCTTTACACCGTTGCTATTGACTTGGTCTTTTAAGGAGACACTCTATGATTAATATTAAAAAAACCTTAACAGCCCTATTACTAGTAACAGCATCAGTGATTACAAGCGCAGAAATCGCAGTGATTGTAGGTTCTAGCAACGGTAATGGATCCTTAGATAAAGCAACTATTAGTAAGATTTTTCTCGGAAAGAGTAAAAGCTTCCCTGATGGAGCTCAAGCTGTCCCAATTGATCAAAATGATGGAACTGCCGCAAGAGAAGCTTTTAATAGCAGTGTGCTAGGTAAATCTGCAAGCCAGTTGAAATCTTATTGGTCACGTTTGATTTTTACAGGAAAAGGCACCCCTCCAAAACAATCTGCTGATGATGCCGCTGTAAAAGCTCTAGTAAGCAATAATCCAAATACGATTGGATATATTGATGCTGGTTCAGTTGATAGCTCAGTAAAAGTTGTGTTTAAGTTCTAATAATTTTCAGTTTTGAAAATTGATCTACCTCAGTGGCGGTTTACGATAAAAGTAACCCGCCTTTCTCATTTCTGCAATTTACCTCTACAATAGTACTTTGATTTTTTATTAAGGTTTTCTTGTGTCGAATAAAACACCACCCTTTGGCGTTCTCATGGTTAACTTAGGTACTCCTGAAGCCCCTACTCCTAAAGCAGTTAAAGCATATTTAAAAGAATTTTTATCTGACGTTCGTGTTGTTGATGCTCCGCGCTTCATCTGGTGGTTTGTTTTAAGAGCTATTCTAATAATCCGGCCGAAACCTGTTGCTAAAGCTTATAATAGTATTTGGACCGATGAAGGCTCACCTCTATTAGTTATTTCAAAGAGACAAGCCAAAGCATTAGAGGAGCGTCTCAAGAACGACTTCCAACAGATTATCCCTGTAGAGCTCGCGATGACATATGGACAACCGTCCATCGAAAGTGCATCACAGAATTTACGTAAAAGGGGAGTTCAAAGAATACTGATTTTACCTATGTATCCACAATACTCATCTTCAACAACCGCAGCTATTTACGACAAGCTATCCGACTTGTTAAAACAATGCCCTCATCTCCCAGAAATGCGCTGGATTAGAGACTACCATGATCATGATTTATACATTTCTGCACTGGCAAATTCAGTAAAAAAACAGTGGGCAATGAACGGACAATCTGAGAAGTTATTAATGTCGTTCCATGGAGTACCTGAACGCTACACACTTAAAGGCGATCCCTACGAGCACCAGTGTCGGAATACAGCTCAACTTTTAGCAACCAAGCTTCAATTAAAAGATGAACAATGGGCTTGCTGCTTCCAATCTCGCTTTGGCCGTGAGGAGTGGGTAAAACCCTACACAGACTTTACGCTGAAAGAATGGGCAGAAAATGGTATTAAATCGGTTGATATCATAAGCCCAGCTTTTGCAGCTGATTGCTTAGAAACACTTGAAGAACTACAAGTCGAAAATAGAGAAATATTTATTGAAGCTGGTGGTGAGCAATATAATTATATCCCAGCATTAAATGATGGCGATGATAACATTCATACGTTAAGCCAGCTTGTACTGCAGCATAGCCAAGGCTGGTAGCCTTACCTGAAATAGCTAAATCAAAGTCACAAAAAAGCCGGCATCAAACCGGCTTTAAATTAATCAAAGATAGACCGAATACAAAAATTCATCTATTTATTTTTGTTGAAACACTTTTCTATCCAATAATCCAAGCTCACAACCTTACCTGCTCCTGTAAAGAATAACGTTAATAACATAATAAAATATGTAACACCGAACTCTATTCCATTATTTAGAATTACAAAATTACCTTTATCAGTAAGCCAGTCATAATTGCCATGCTCCTGTAAAATTCCCTTTGCTGCAGAAACTCGTTCAGCCACACCAGGATCCGCTGCACCATCTGCGATTGCGGACCAACCATTACCCCAATGAACGGCAAAAATGGCTACAAGCATAGTCACCATCAATGGCACGGCTATATAACGAGTAGCAAAACCAAGTAAAAGGAAAACAGCTCCTAAAATCTCAGTCCATGTTGCTAAAAATGCTAACAGCATTGGTGCTGGCAAACCTAAACCCCAATCAGCATTACCAAACCAGTTAGCAGTGTCTTGAAAATGAGCCCATTTATTTGTGCCAGCCATCCAAAATGGAACAAATAAATACAGTCTAAGCGCTAGGGGAGCAATTGCATCCACTTTACGGGTTATATTTAATTGCTCATGAGCCCAAAGCCCAAGGTTTGTTATCGACATGCCCTTTCCTTATTCTAAAATTCAGGTTTTATGTATATGTAAAGATTAGTACAGATTAAGAGCACATAGTTCCATTTTTGCTCCATATATTTAGGCTTACCTGCCACTCCCCCAAATTATGCCGAGTTCTTGCCAGCGTTTTAGTGTCTGAATACCACCGTCATAGGCCACTTGATGCCCTTCAAGGCCATTCTGCTGAAGTAGCTTTGTCAAAGCTTCTACCCCTGTTCGACCTTTCTCTTTCAACAAGGCTAATAATTGCAATGTAAATGGATTGGTTTCAGCAAAACCTACTTCGTCGTTACGAGCACGATAAACAATCAAAGCACTCTGTCTTGCTGCCGGAGCCGAGTTTTTAATCGATATTTGATGCACAGGATATTGGTAAAGAAAGCCTTCAACCACGGGAGATAGCACGGGCTCTGTCAATAAAATGTCTCCATCACTTTCAAATAAAGGTTCAGATCCCTCAGGTTCAACATCCACAAACAGCTCTAACCATTCATAATGTGCAAGCTCATATAAATATTTAGGGTCACTGTCTTTAGCAATATATTCATGCTCTAGAAAAGTAAGGAATTCTTGTGAGATTTCAAGGAAATAAGGTGTTTTACTATGATGATTTGAAAAGAAATCACGACCAATTATTTGCCAGCGTTGCTCACCAATAATTTCGGCTAAAACAGGAAATGCCCCAGATAAAAAACCCATAACATTTTTGAAAAACAAATCCCGATAAATGGCCATATGGCGATCATCCACATCACTAGGACGTGCCGCGCCATCAGGATCTTTTATGTGATTTGAAAATTCTTGCTGTATTTGAATAAAATCAGGCTGTTCTCTGGACACTTAAACCTCCTGCTAATCCCTGCGCCTGTTTAATCAACCGAATCTCACTCAACAAATCATCAACACTCGGTATATTGAAATCACGCTCTAATAGCGTAGGTATCACGCCATGAAGCTGATACGTTAAATCTAATAAGTCCCAAACATCTTGTTTAACCGAAGCCCCATGGGTATCTACCAGTAAATCAGCGGCTTCTTCATAATGACCCGCAATATGCAGATAGGCTATCTTGCTCGTGGGTATTTGCCTAAGGTACTCTTTTGCATCAAAACCGTGATTAGTGCTGTTTACGAAGACATTGTTAACATCTAGTAATAAGCGACAATCAGATTCCTCAATAACGGCATTCAGAAAGTCTATTTCGTCCATTTGCTTACCTGGTTGGGCATAAGCCGAGACATTTTCGATAATCAAAGGCTGCTCAAGAATATCCTGCACGACTTTAATCCGCTGGGATACATGCATTACTGCTTCCTCAGTGAAAGGAATTGGCATTAGATCGTACATATGCCCTTCATTACTGCAGTAACTCAGGTGCTCACTATAAGCTTTTATATCGTGTTCCCTCATGAAATCACGAACTTGCTTAACAAACTCAATATCCAGCTTATCAGGACTACCGATAGACAAAGATAGCCCATGACACATGAAGTCAAAGCGCTCTGTATACGAACGAAACTGCTTACCTAACCGCCCGCCAACGCCTATCCAGTTTTCTGGGGCAACCTCCATGAAGTTAATATCTTCGGCCTCTATAGACGACAACGGACCCAAAAGGGCCCGTCGTAATCCGAGACCTGCGCCACTAACTGGGTAGTTTTGCATATTGATCTCCTAAGAACTAAGAATGACTAACCGCCACACTTACCTTCGCCACACTTGCCTTCACCAGCGGCTTTCTTATCACCAGCAGCTTTCTTATCGCCGCCGCATTTACCTTCACCACATTTGCCTTCACCAGCCGCTTTCTTATCGCCGCCGCACTTTCCTTCACCACATTTGCCTTCGCCAGCTGCTTTTTTCTCGCCGCCGCACTTACCTTCTCCGCATTTGCCTTCGCCAGCTGCTTTTTTCTCGCCGCCGCACTTTCCTTCACCACATTTGCCTTCTGATTTAGCCGCTACTTTATAGCCAGTTTGTAATTCTGTTGTTGCAAATGGGTTTTCTGCAGCTTGAGTTGCAGGAACCTGCGTCATAGCAGCAACAAAAGCAGTACCCAATACTGCAGCTAGTGGTTTAGTCGTAGAGTTTGTCATGATCAAGTCCTTAAAATTTCTATCTGAGTGTTATTATATGGAGCTTATAATGCTCCTTATGCTTTGTTAGTACCGCTTCCAAAGAATAGTTCAAAATTAATTCCTAAGAATAAAATTAATACCTCTTTGAACCCTTTTATCTAGCCAACAACTACAAAGATAGAGCAATCTTGATTTCATTCCAACGTTGGCGCAAGCGTTTATTTGAAACTGGCTCACTTGTACCTAACGGCTGGGCAAATAATGACATCCGCAGTTCTTGAATCAACCAATAGAAATGCAGCATCTCAGTATTAGCGTAATAAGGTATCGCAAGCTGCTTAACCCCTGCTTCATGCAGCTGCCTAATCTCATCAACTTCTGCAATACGTAATCTATCTCTTTGCATTTGCCCTTGTAACTTATCCAGACGATACAAAACCCCTTCCAAATATCTTGGATAGCTTTTCAAGTATACCCAGGGTGTTTGGATGATAAATTTTTCTTGAAACAACTCACCTAACTGAACCTTAATATCACTATAAGCATAGGCCCGGTCGATCGTTGTATTACCCTTCATTTGCTTCATTATTTTATGTCTTAAAGGCAAAACCCGCTTAAGCCATTCTATAATTTTTACGAGTGTAGGATACAATTCTGAACGCTTAGATAGACAATCCTTAAAAGCCTGCTCATCTCTTGGTAATTCATCGGCAGAGAGCATGCAAAGATTATAACAAGCATCAAGAATATCATTATAAAAAGCCGGTTTAGCCGCCAATCCCTGAGCATAGGGCATTACTGGATCTAATAACTTAAGCTCTTTACGCAACTCTTTATCTTGCACCGCCAACGATAATCGCAATAACCGAATAATTCCTTGTCGACTTGATAGTTCTGCAAAGTCCTCATCAGCATGAAGAGTCATATCAACATGACCTCCCTGATCGATCAGCATTGGGAACATACGAACTTTTAATCCCTGCAGATCCCTTTCAGTAACCTGAGGCAGCTTAGAAAAATCCCATTGCGTGATATTCGTTCGGTCAAACTCTTTATCAGTTAATACTGTTGCCTGTGCTTGCCCAAGCCCTTCAAACTCTTCCTTAAGAAGAAGTAAGTTACGGCCTTGTCCAACGATACGATCATTGTCTACTACTTGATAATTCATCTTAAAATGATTGTCTAAATTAATAGATCGTAAATCATCCAGTTCAACTTTAATTCGATACTTGGCGTATAGAAAATTCACCAACTGTGAAAACAACCCACCTTCACTAACATTGGCGACTCGTAAAAAATCATCAACCGTATTAGGCACAGGAACTAATAGTTTTCGAATGGGTTTTGGCAACCCTTTTAATATAGCTACGCATTTTTCTTTTATAAAACCTGGCACCAACCAGTCAGCTTGATCTATGGAAATCTGACCCAATACCGAAGCTGGTACCGTCATCGATACGCCATCGTCTTTCGCTCCTGGAGAAAACGCATACGCTAAAGGAAAGCTAATGCCTTGATAGTTAAAGTAACCTGGATACAAATCGTCAGTTACATTGTCTCCACTTTGTTTTAACAAATAGTCTTTTGTTAGAAATAGCGCTTTCCCATCATCTGCAGATTTTTTCAACCACGACCGCAAACTAATAACAGAAGCAACGTCTAACGGCAGGTGCTCATCATAAAAATGTCCTACAACAGCATCTTCAACAACGTAACTGCGAGTACGAGTTTTTTCTTCTAATTCCGCAAGTTCAGCAATCAATTGAATATTGTGCTGATAGAACTTAGCTTTCAGATCAATCTCATTCGTTACTAAGCCCTGCTGAATAAAAAGATTGCGCGCTTCCGGCAAGTTTATGCGGCTAAAATCGATCGCTTTTTTAGGGTTGATTATCAGCCCATATAAACTTGTTTGCTCGAACGCAATGACTTGCCCACGCTTTTTGCTCCAATGTGGTTCAAAATAACTTTTGCGTAACAAAGGTTTAGCAAGCTCTTCCAACCATATAGGATCGATTTTTGCGACGACTCGCGCATACAATCGCGTTGTTTCCATTAATTCAGCAGAGACAATCCACTTAGGGCGTTTTTTATACAACCCAGAAGCTGGGAATATTTGCAGCTTACGCTGACGTGCACCTAAATATTCAGGGCCTTCATCTTTTTGAGCAATATGACTTAACAAACCTGCCAATAAAGATTTATGTACATTTTCATAGCTCGCCGCATCACTATTCAATACAAAATTCATCTCACGACATAAGATGTGAAGCTGTTTATGTACATCGCGCCACTCACGCATACGCATATAATTGACGTAACGCTTCTGACACCACTTACGCAATTGTGAATTTGTAAGCTCTTGTCTTTGTTCTTCAAAAGCATCCCACAAATTCGCAAACGATAGAAAATCTGACTCTTCATGAGCCATTTCTTTATGCATTTGATCAGCCGCTTGCTTCTTATCTGCAGGTCGCTCTCTTGGATCCTGGATACTTAAAGCTGATGCAATTATAAGCACTTCGCGCAAAGCATTTTGCTTATTCGCCTGAAGAAGCATACGAGATATTCTTGGTTCAACGGGAAGGCGTGACATCTGCTTACCCAGCTGAGTTAAAGAATATTGCTCACCAACTTTATTAGAACTTACAGCTTCTAATTCTTGTAATAGATTGAATCCGTCTTTAATAAACCGGGGATCCGGTGGATCGACAAAAGGAAACTCACTAATATCCCCTAGTTTAAGCGCAATCATCTGCAAAATCACAGCAGCAAGATTGGTTCTTTGTATCTCTGGCTCAGTGAATGCTGGTCGCGATAGAAAATCTTCTTCTGAAAATAAACGAATGCATATTCCATCTGCGACACGACCACAGCGTCCACGCCTTTGATTAGCGCTCGCCTGCGAAATAGCCTCAACAGGCAAACGCTGAACCTTAGAGCGATAACTATACCGACTGATTCTCGCTACCCCTGAATCAATAACATAGCGAATACCTGGAACAGTTAGTGATGTTTCCGCAACATTGGTCGCCAGAATTATTCGTCGCCCTACTGACTCGGTAAAGATTTTTCCTTGCTCGCTCACCCCTAAGCGAGCATACAAGGGTAAGATTTGGCTACTACGCAAATCTTTATCGTGCAGCGTCATCTTACGTAAATACTCTGCGCACTCACGAATCTCACGCTCGCCGGGTAAAAAGATTAGAACATCACCGGCCTGCTGATTAATTCGATCTTGCCGCGCTAGCTCTTTCAGACCATGTAATATGCCCTCTTGAATTGTCAGGTCAGTATCATCTTCACTTTCACGTACCAGAGGTCTAAACCTATCCTCTACAGGGAAAGTCCTCCCTGATACCTGTATAACAGGGGCCTTAGAGAAATGATCACTAAAGCGCTGAAGATCAATGGTTGCAGAGGTAATAACAACTTTTAAATCCGGGCGCTTTGGTAGTAACTGTTTTAAGAAGCCTAATAAAAAATCAATATTTAAGCTGCGCTCATGAGCTTCATCAATAATGATGCAGTCGTATTCAGAAAGAAACTTGTCGTGCTGAGTTTGGGCTAATAAAATTCCGTCTGTCATGAGCTTAACGCGAGTACGCTCAGTGGTTTGATCACTGAAGCGAACCTGACAACCCACTTCCTGCCCCATTTCTACTTCGAGCTCTTGTGCAATTCGATTAGCTACCGATCGTGCGGCGAGCCGCCTAGGCTGAGTATGAGCAATGGTTCCAGCTTGGCCTAGACCTAATTCTAAACACAGCTTAGGCAACTGTGTGGTTTTACCAGAACCGGTCTCACCAGCAATAATTACAACCTGATTAGCCTTTAACGCTGCCAGAATGTCCTCTCGCTTCTGGCTGACCGGAAGTCCTGCAGGGTACTCTAGTTTTATTTTCCCCTGCCGAGCAATAACCGTAGCTTGACTGCGTTCGATAGCTTTCAAAAATGCTGACAGTTTTTTATCGAAAGGTTTTTTTTGCTTAATAAGGTTTTGGATCGTGCTCAAGTCACGATTAAAACGGAATTTATCTTTGGCTAAGCAATACTGCACTGCTTGCTTAAGCGCTTTATAATCAAGCTCGTTACTCTGGCTCACATCAAACCCAACAATCTATTAATACAAAAAATTAGACGGACACTAAA
>Ga0105353_1001237_pt1 | contig 12882 bp, 12 predicted proteins | sample EN1Hudsemesocosm_2_FD_83657 | JGI IMG/M metagenome (GOLD analysis project Ga0105353, IMG submission 83657) | Methane-oxidizing microbial communities from mesocosms in the Hudson Canyon - EN10B Hudson Canyon | ecosystem: Environmental > Aquatic > Marine > Cold seeps | place: Hudson Canyon...
CGTCTTCAGGCAAAGACATAAAATAACGCCTCAAATGTGCCCCCTTAGCTCAGTTGGTTAGAGCACCCGACTCATAATCGGTAGGTCCCCTGTTCGAGTCAGGGAGGGGGCACCATTTATTTCTATTAGTGGATTTTTTTCTGCTAATAAATAAAGAAGTCCTATTGCTATAACTTCTTTATAATCAATACCTTACCTATATGTCGCTCACAAATCCCATAAAGCAGTTTTAATAATCGATTAACAAAACCGGTAGTCATTCCAATTTTGGTAAAAATTCGGGGTTACAGCGGGGTTACACTGCAACCAAAAACTCTACACTAGCAAGGTAGCCTATATAAAATGAATTTGGAAGTGGTTGTCCAAATAGCGCTAGTCTTCCAAGTCACCATTTGGAACTTATACTATCGACTCTACCGTGTAATAGTTGTAAACATCGTCGATGTTATTATTGAGAATATTTAGAACATCCGGCCGATTATCCACGAGTTTGTCGATAATACCTTTCACTAGATGTTTTTCAGCATGATGTATGGCACGGTGGCAATAAGGGCAAAGACAAAAAATATTCTCTTTAATATCTAAAGAAACAGAGGTCTCTTTTTGAAGAGACATAGGGAGAAGATGGTGAGCCTCAAGGTATGGCATGTTGCTTGAGTATGAAATAAAGAGCTCATGGGAGGTGTCGAATTCACATTGATAACTGGATTCAGCCATTCGCTCCAGGGCCTTATTTCTATCACGGGCAAATATATCCCTAGACTTTAACTTGTTGACTTTTATTTCGTCTAGTTCTTGTAAGGAATCCTGATAAGTACCATCTTCCTGATCATAGATAAGTATTTGGTTTTCATTTCTCCAGATATTCTCTGGCATAGCTCCAATCCATAATTCATTCTTAAGAGCAAAGATAAACCAAACGCTTTCAGCTAGGGGTTTGAATCCGGCTCGTTCAGATAGATAGAGGCGCAGTTCGGTTTTAGCAGGTTTGGGATACACGAGATTTAAATTAACTTCGGCCCCGTCCGGGTAGAGTTTGAATGTTTTTCTTGCCTTGTCTGGGTTTGATCTGACATTGCCTACCTGAATATTATCGGAGCCAAAAAAGCCCATAAGCAACTCAGCTTCATAATCAGTTGCTGTGATTTGGGAGTCAACGAACTCTCTATCAGTGACGAGCGAGTATGCGCCTGCATTTGATTCGAACCTGGTTCTTTGGCTGGGACCAAACTTCATAGACTGTTCCAAGAAAATTCTGTAATTATTTAGTGTTACTATATCAGGGAGGGTTGTTATGGGCTAGAGGGCCCTTAAAAGCCGTTTATTCAACATTTCCACTAATCTCACAAGAATCTTTCCCTGCCTCTAACCAAGTCACAATAGTTTCAATACATTCCTCAAATGGAGGTTTGGTCTTACCCTTAAAGCAGCACTCCCAAACAGTTAGAACACGCCAACCCATACCTTCGATTTCTGCTAGTTTTCGCTTATCCCTTTCTACATTGCCCAGAATTTTATTCCGCCAGAACTCCTGCTTGCTTTTCGGCCATTTGAAAATGTGACAATCATGCTTGTGCCAGAAACAGCCGTTTATCTGGATAACAGCTTTATACTTTGGGAAAACAAGGTCAGGTTTTCCGGGAAGGTTTTTATCGTGAAGTTTGTATCTAAAACCTCTGGCGTGAAGAGCCTTTCTAACCAATAACTCAGGCTTGGTATCCTTTCCCTTGATGCCTGCCATCATTCGGGAGCGGGTTGCAGGGCTAACAATGTCTGTCATGTCATTAGCGTATCATAGCGCTTTTCCAGAGAGTCCCAGTCGGTGGTAGACGAAAGTTCTTCCCTTCCAATAAGTTTAAGCTCGAAGTTGCTCCTCCAGTTTTGTAAAACAGGGGTCTTCAGGTTTAAAGATTTACCTAGCTCAAATAACCAGTACAACTCATCGGGATCAGGTATCAAGCTTGTACCTGTCATCACACTTGAAATATCAGCCCTTCTTACCTTTTTAGCGTTTAGAATTGGATAAATATACTTTATCTCCCTGTCTATGCCGGAATTCTTATCGATAGCAACAACAAGATATCTTGCTTCTGTTATTACATGATGTTCAATACTTTGCCGCTGAAAGGCATGAAAGCGTGTGTGGTAGTACTTGGCTTCACCTTGTGCGAACTGGCGTACATATTCAGAAGATCTGTCAGGGCCTAGCTGACTGGCTGCAATGGTTAAGTCATTGAACCTGGAAACCGTTGTTCCATGGTAGGGGATTCTCGGTGCTTCTTCGACAAAATATTTATCGCTAACAGCTTGGCTGTATGAAACAGGTAGGCGCCCCAGCTTATTTTCCAGAAAGCGGGTTAACCATAGGCTGCCGTCATCATTGGCGCTAGGTAAGAGGCTGAATGCACCAATTCCGACCTCTTCTATTGCTTCTGAATAAGGGTTAACCTCAGTGTTTTGGTTATAGAACCCTGGGTATAAGGCGTAGGCTCCGTATACAGGCCTCGATTTTTCTAGTTGATCTGCATGTAACTTATTCTGCTGTATAAGGGCGTCACGGTAGCGATGCATTTGATTGATTGCATCATCCGGGACCAGGTCTTTTTCTTCTCCAGTTCCGTTGTTTTTATTAGAGTTGGTCTTGATGCGGTATTTTGCATCGAATATCCAGACAAATACCTGTCCATCAGGAAAAGACGCTTCTAGAAAAATATCGGGAATTTGGGTGGTAATCCATGATTTGATGGGGTTACCGTTGGTTTTGAATTTTGGTTCATGCGCCAGCCTGATTTTTACGCCATCGGTTCTTTTGAAGCGAAAGGTGCCTTCCATGCCATCTTTAAAGGAGACTTCGATACCATTGTTTACTAACGGAATTCGCTTGCTTTGAATCTCTTCAAACCCTAGGTTAACCAAAATTCGCCGCACTTCAAGAAAGCACCATACTTCATAAAGCTCGGATATACTGCGAAGAGATAAGTTGTTTTGCCCTTCAAGTAATTCGAGGTACCATTTTAGCTGCTGCCATATTTTGTAAACACGGGCATAACCGGGCTTTTGTTGCAGTACCAACGACTCTCTTGATAAGCCTGTGAACTCTCCGATTTCCTTGAATAAGGGTTGGCGTTGGAAGTAGCGCATTGATGACTGCCATTTATCCAGCTTGTCGAAAAAACTATTCGATAATCTCTGGCTATCCGGCGCATTTTGGTTTCTTCGTGTTTGAAGTATGATTTTTGCGAGCTTGTTTATTGATGATGTAACGACAGCTTTGATGAAGCGATTTTCAGGGGTGTCTACGCTTAGTTGTTTTTTATCTAGTTGAAAGCGCTTATCCCATTGTTGTTGTATCTTGGCTTGGCTGACCTTTTGTTCCAGCTTAGGGGATAACCTACCTTTAAGGCGATCCATTTTTACAGATTGGTGCGTGGCAACCAGTCTACTATGTGGCGCATTGACAACCTGCTTTAAGCCCTTATGCAGATCACTCCAAAGCGCTTCAAACTGGGATAACCACAGAAGCAGGAATTGTGAGTGAGGCTGTTTTACCGCTTTCATCTGCTGTTGCGTTTTCTCGGCAAGTGAGAATCGCCAGAGGGGGAACAGTTCATCAATCGACTCATTAATTTTTTGAAGGTCAGACGCCATATGCATTTTGGTCGGTAGCACTTCAAAGGCGAATGACTGCCTAAAGACTTGCTTTTCAAGATAGTAAACAAGTTCGATTCGGAACCAGCCAATGTCATTACCTGTGTTAATGCTGGCTCTTAATGAATGACTTCGTTCGCTATAGTGGAATGCGTCTTCAATTGATTTCAGACGATGTTCAATATGTGGGGGAGTACCCTTGAAGCCTTTTTTCAAAGCTTCATCAAATACAAATTCAATATCGTATAGCTTATTTTCAAAAAAAACCGGGTCGGCAACTGAAAACTCGCTTTTCAATTGCTCTTCATCCCCAAGCTTCATTGGGGGCGACAGTAGTATTCTTGAGCCAGTGGCAGTTAAGCCGCGAGCCGAGAGTGTTTGGTCGAGGCGCTTCTGACTGGTAGAAACGTCTTTTGACCAAATAACGAAGTCATAATGCGCTGTTTTCCGTGCAACAAGCTCGGGCATAGTTGCTCCTTATCTCACGGCCAAAAACTGGTAAAGGTATTCGCTTCAAGCCGGTTTTTCATCCACTCCAGCTTGTTACGGGATCTGCATGGGATGTTATTGATATCACTACCGTCGTGAGCTTCTCTGAAGAGGTCTTTTCTTGTTTTTTCTGTAGACCAAATATCACTTAGTTGAGACTCGAGAGCTGTAGATAGTGCATCGAGAAGATTTTCTGCCCCTGTTTCACTTACAACCCGCAGCTTGTCATCATCTCCGTCTATTCGGGGTAAAATCTTGCTCATTAGGAAATCATCCCAAACTGCCTGTAATGTAACTTCGTCTTGAGGGTTGAAGCATGCGACATGTAGCAGTAACTCATTCAATGCTCTGTAGGCCAGCTCGAAAGGAGTCTGCTTAAGAATTTTATTTATAGCATCAAGAAAGTTTATCGTTTTCTGTCCATCAGGATCCACTGAAGATGACAGGTCGCTTTGTGAGGCCTGCGTAATCTGGCCGTAAGAAAACAGTTTAGGAATATCTTGATCTGTAAAGAACTTACTATAATCATTCGGGAAAAACTCACCAAAATCGATGGTCAAGGCGCGGTCAATAACCTTGCGGGAAAAGCCATGCGTCGTCTCATCCATGTTGACGGTGCCAGCTACGATCAGGTTAGGTGGTAAAGGTATTCCGTGATTCAGGAAGTATTCCCAGAGTCCATCATCGTCTTGTAGGCCCAAGTCTGTACGTATACCGGCATCAATTGTTAATATCGACTTGTCTAGCAATGGCTCACAGCTATATTCGCCATTCCTGAACTTTCTGCTTTCCAGTACAGATAGATAATCTGCAAAATATTGTTCTACCGGTGCAAGATTCATTTCATCAAGGCATAACCAATACGGGGGAACTGTAAGGTCTAGTTCACCGAGGCTTGTTGCGTTCGCATTCGGAGCTACCACGCGCCATGCATCAATCATAAACTGAAGTGCTTTTGTCGCAATATACTTTGTGCCAGAAATCCGGGAGACATACCCGAGTAGATCGCTTGGCTCATGCCAATCTGGTCTTACCGGGATTTGGCAAAAGTTTATATTATCAACGCCATGGGCATGTGCCTGTTCCCTGACAAAGCGGGTTTTGCCTGTGCCTGATATGCCAGCCAGTAAGATAAATGGTTTAGGGAGTATTGATAGGTTTTTTTGCTCAGGAGCTAATGCCAGAATTGGTTTTGGTTTTGTAAAGGTAGGGTGGAATGCTTGTCTGATTTCTGGGGAGTTGAAAAAAATCTTTGAGATTTCTGCGACTGCACTTTGTGTTTCTGCTAAAAGGTTACCTGCTTTCATTAGAGGTGATACATAATAATCATCCCGATCTATTGTTTTACCACCGCCCCAGCTACTGTAGTCTGAGAGAAAACCACTGAAGTGATTGTAGTCTTCATCATCATTATACCCATTGGCATTAAAGAAGGTTTTAATTTCTTGTTCTCGGATTTCACTTATTTCATTTCTTAACTCTGTTGCTGCAGAATTAAGATTTTCATTTGAAAAAATTTGTTTAAAAAGCTCTCTTTGTTTGGATAAACCGTCTAAATATTCAGCAAGCTTTGAGGCAAGATAAAACCAGTAATTAGGTAGGAATATAGATTTATTGGTTGAAGTAATTATTTTTGTTGAAAAGTCAGCCCATTCTACAGAAGAGTATCCATTTGCAGCATTTTCTGAAATATATTGTTCGAAGGCTCTCTGGAAATTAGTTGTCAGTCGAACGTCCGCAAATCTAACTTGCTCTGCTGCTAGTTTTATTTCCTGAAACTTATTAGACAAATCAATTAGAGCCATTTATACATTCCTTTATATTTTTTGCTATAGCGGAAACAACGGGAACAGAGACACTATTTCCAAACTGTTTATAAACTTGAACATTCGATTTTGAAGGCTCAAACTCCTCAGGGAAACCTTGTAAGCGAGCTGCTTCTCGATGGGTAACCTTTCTTGGATTTTTCCCTTCTTGTGCAATTAAAATTTCACTTCCATCTTTATAATATCTAGCAGAAATTGTATTGGTATATGAAGAAAATTGATCAACTAAACCGAAACCAAAACCCTTTCCGTTTTTCTTATTCTCTATTTTTCTTCTTTGATGGCCTTGCCATAGTTTGTCAGAAATAGTGAACTTTTCATCAGGGTTGGTTTCAAGTATATCGCCTACGCATTTAACATCGGATAAAGGGGTAGGGTAATCAAATTTTTCTATGACTCCCTCTCTCCACAAGACGATGTAGATTCGTTGCCGGTTTTGAGGGACCCCGAAATTAATAGACTTTAGAATCATCTTTTTCGCTTCAGTCTGAATGGCTTTAGTAGAACCATTAAGAATAACTTCTTTAGGGATATTGCAGCGGTACCCTATATCAGTCAAGGTTTTAAGAATTACTTGTAATGTATACCCTTTTTCATGGCTAACAAGCCCTTTAACATTTTCTAAAACTGCAAATTTTGGCTTCTTGGTGGATAAGATTTCTGCAATATCATGAAAAAGAGTCCCTCTGGTATCTTCAATACCAAGCTTTAGACCTGCGTGAGAAAAAGGCTGGCATGGAAATCCTGCTAGTAAAACATCATGGTCGGGAATCAAATTTGGAGAGATTTTCGTAATATCACCAAAAGGGAAGTCACCATGATTTCTGAAATAAGTGTCTTGAGCGTGCTTATCAAACTCAGAAGAAAAAACACATAGGCCGTTGTTCTGTTGAAAGCCTAATCTCACCCCGCCAATGCCTGCAAACAAATCGATAAATGTAAAATCAGGATGCTTTACTGGGAATAATTTGAGTGAAGAGTGCAAGTCCTCTAGGAGAGCTTCTTTGTTTGTGTATAGCTGTTCGTTTTTTAGTAACTTTATGATTTCTTTTTTACTAACTCCATTTTTTCCAGCAAATAAAGACACATCGTAAGCAATTGCATGTAACCATTGATGAATAAGTGCTTTCGGGTGGGTTCCTTCAGGGCAATATGTTTCAGCTTCAGACAGAAGTACATGTTCTGCCTTTTCCAAAAATTTGTTCATGTATAATTTATTCTATTTTTAAGTGGGTGGGCTGGCGTTATCTTATCATCTTAATGATTTATTTGAGCTTTATTCTGGCGAAATTAATCGGTTTTTACCTTGCTGAGTATGCTTATAAATACTTTGTTTCTTGCAACAATGAAGGAGGAATTGACTCTCTCTACTATTGTTCCTGCAAGCAATAGGCTCACAATTACATGGTATTGAGTTTGAAACGGATCAACTATTTCCTTAAAGATACCTTTTGCTGGAAATAGGCCTATGAGGACGATAAGGGCAATAAAATAAACAATATATTTGGTTCGCTTTTCCAGCTCTATGTTCTGTACTTCACAGGACACTATCTTGGTCGTTATATTTTTAGCGGCATCCTGATTTTTACTGACATATTCGTTTAGATGATTGACGCCTGAGCTGACAATGTCATCAGAATTTCTTTCGATATCTTTGCTGTATTTAGGGGTATTGATAATTCTAGAAATAAAACCTTTATTTGTGTTTACTAGCTCTCTACCGAGGTTTTGATTCTCTTCATTGATAGTATTCAGGATCTTGTTTAGATCTTTCATTTTCCAGTACCGTGCAGGCCAATTAAACTGTTTTTATATACAGTATTGTTTGGAAAATCAAGAAATAATATTAATGTGAATTAGTTAGGGGCCGCTAGGGCCTTTTGGCACAGGGTAGCGCTCGCTGTGATAGCGCAACACTTCGACTTCTTTACATTTTTTTGCGTATGCATTTTTATATTGTTCTATTTGTGAATTGACCTCTTGCAGTACGTCTTTATCGAAATTTGTATCTAGTGTGTCTATTTCCCGCCTAAGATTCTCATTTTCATGCCTCTGTGTAGCAAGCTCTTTAACCAGAGAAGATAATCGCTTGAACCAGCGGCCTACACTTTTAAACCCGCCAAATTTGGCTAATAGCTTTGTCGATTTTGCCAAGCTGTTTAGGTTACGCTTTTGATACTCTATTTGAGCATTTTTTTCGGAAATAATTCTATTTATTTCAGATTCTTGCTGCTTTTTCCAACCTGTACGGTTAGTCAATGGCGGCGAGGGGAGCTCATAGTGCGTCTCAATTTTCTTCGACTCATTAACTAATTTGTAAAATTCTCGCACATGCTGGTGTTGGGCTGGTGAGCCCTTTAATCCTCTTTGTATACCGAGGTTGTTTAAAGCTTCGGCGTAGTCGGTCTGCATTTGTGATAATGCTTTTTTGCCGAACATGCCGTTGGCATCAAGAACGTATTGTTCATAGAACTCTTGTTTGCTACGTTTTTTTCTCTTCTTTTTCGAGATCGGAGTTACGATTAGATGGAGATGAGGTGTACTCTCATCAAGGTGCAAATCAGCAGATAAAAGATTGTCACCCCACTTTTTCTTGGCATACGTGACAGAGGCTCTGACCCACGCTTTCATCTTATCATGATCAAATTCTCCCGCTGCATGGGGGTTATTTGGCCGAAAATAAGATGGAGATGCGGACATAAGCACCTCCATACTCAAAACAGAATCCTTTCGTGTTTTAGCTGATAATTCGTTAATTCTATGATTGATTTTTTCAAAAAGAGGTGAGTTTGAACCAATTAATCTTTGTGAAAGTTTTGGGTTTTGACTAGCATGATTAACAACACTGACTCTACTATTGTGAGCGTCAGTGTTGTTAATTTCGGATTCAGATTTTAGTTTTCGAACCCTGATTACGGCAAAATTTGTCACGAGAGGTTAGAACGATAGTTCATTTTTATCAGTCGATTCAAAGCGGCGATTAAACTCTAAAACGCCGTCCTCATCGTCGATTGCGCCACTTTCAACTTCACCACAATATTTTTCTCTGAGCTGCACTAGAGCATTGATTATAACGCTCTGTATATCGTAATTTTTTTCGTGGCGAATTGACGCGACGTTATTAAATGTACTGACTAATACTAGCGCTGACTTAGAGCAGCCACTAGAGCAGCGAGTTTCAAGAAATTTTCTAAACCCAGGTTTGACCGACATATTCATAATTTTTACTCTTTATTGTTATTGTTATTGTTATTGTTATTGTTATTGTTATTGTTATTTCCTGAAATTTTTCAGGCTTACGGTTTCACTCAGCTCGCAGAGTTGATGAAACCATAGTAAGTTATGGTCCTTAGTTACTATGGTACTAAATTGATTATACCAACCCTCTTTATTGACGTATCATACAACGTAACCCGCTTATTTTTTATTTAGACTGAGCCTGTTGCCTTTGAATATCATCAATATGTTTATGAAAAACATGTGGTTCTCGTCTTCAATAGGAGCAATGAACATTGCTTCACATAATTCGTTCTTCCCGGCTATGAATATGCTATGTGATTTTGCATAACCGTGGTCATAGCGTAGCGCTTCATATCTAAGATAAATCCGATCTGGTTGACATTTGGTCGTGTTGATCGCGATTAGAATTTTCATAATGTATAAAAAAAGATCGAGTGCCGGTCTTCTCAAAAAAATCATTGAATCAAAAGCAGGTTCAAAGAACTTAATGAATTGTTCTTTGTCGACAGCTACCCGAGAGACCATAGATGTATTTGCATTTACTTCGCCTGTTGTCGTATTAACTACAGTGTATCGGTCTGTTGAAACCCTAATGTTCTTGCTAGCTAAACTTAGGCCCGCTAAATGTTCTCTCCATGGGTTTTCTCGATAACTTTTGATTGACTTAGATGATAAGTATTTAGTTGTTTTCATAGTTTGATTTTCCAATTATTTTTATTATTTTTCCAAACTGGTTTGCGCTCGTGGCAGTTGATTCCGCAGTTTGTTTCTTGATCTTTAAATGCGGCCGAATTCAGTCATCCATTCATAGAATAGGTCTGATCGGAATAATCGTCTTCTGCCGATTCTAACTGATGGCGGCATAGGGTCACCCCTCCACAGCCTGTTTCGAATAGTGCCTTCTTGCATGTGAAGTAGTTCACTCAAGTCTTGAATTGTGAAGTATTTTTCCGAATCTCCTGACTGGGCTTGGCCTCCATAGTTAATTTTTCTTTCTCGCATTTTTTTATTCTCATGTATTATGAATGAATGATTATATTAGATGTTACTGATGAGGCATGCGCCCGATAAAAACGATAATAAAAGACCACTATTTCGGGATATTTACCTAAATGAAATTCAACACTCTAAAAAAATCGCCACTGCGAAAAGCTCGAATTTTAGCTTTCACACGATATATCAAACCGTTAATCACTGGGTCTACTGGCAAAAAACCCGAGAGTGCTCTCGTAGCAAATAAATTCAATGATGCCCTAGTAGCGAACCAGCCTATTTTTGACTTTCCTCGTGAAAATAATGCAATAAGTTACGATATCCCCAGCTCGACCTGGGAGGGGTGGTGGCGTGGCGAAAGCCCTCCATCGATTCATATTGAAAAGTTCAATGCAATGTATTGTTGTGCGTATGATATGTGGTTTGACCGCGGGAACTATAGCTCACGATTAGCATTACATTTTTCTGCATTAGAGCTAGCAGTTGTAAAGGAAATTTATGGTGTTGAGAAAGCTATTGAGGAATCTGGGTTCATTTTGCAAGCGATAGCTAATGAATGGATGCCCAGAAAAAATACAATCTATTTATCGCTAGCGCCATGTTGTTCTACTGACCTAGCACACTCAGAAGTAAAACTTCCGGCAGAGGCGTTAAGTTTTTATTCAAGTGTATTCGGTATAAACAAAAAACAGGGCAAAGAGGCATTAGAACGGAAGGCTCAGTCAAAAACGCTTGACCTATTCAGCGTGATTACTCCTGCTAGCATAATTCCATTTCTACTACGTCACCTATTAACGAAATGCCCTAGTGAAAAAGGGGCAATTGATGCGCTTATTATTGATATGTTAACTGCTTGTATAGCCGTGAACATGATTTTTAAATGTTTTTTTCGAAAGGGTGCTGAATATTCACCTCCCTACAAACAAATAGTTAGCTTTTTGTACGAGTATTTTGGGGGCGGCATTGTCGAATATACTAATAAAAGGCACTCACACGCTCATCCTTTGATTACTAGATTTGAAGATGTTCTATCTCAACTTGAGATAGAACCAAACGAACTTGCTCTTGAAGAGCTTGATTTTGAAGGATGGAAGGCCGGATACCTGAAACACTTTTCTGATTTGGGCTTGAGTAACTCGGAAGTTAAGGAGTTACTCAAAACCGGTTTGAAGCGATAAAAAATTCTTTAGTTATAGTAAGGGAACCAGCCTATGTTATTGGCTATTGTATCCTGTATTTTCTCCGCGGCAGATTTTAAAGTTTCTGATGTTAGAACTGTATATTGTTCGGTCATGTCGTCTCTACGTGGCAAATGATTCATTAATCGCCGTCTTTTATAGATGCTCAAATCGAGATGCTCTGCGGTAGTCGCAAAAGTTCTGCGTAGATCATGGAATTGGCATTTCGCTTCGCTTAATTGTACAACCTTATTTACTGTTTTCTTTGGTTCTTTAATCTGACCAGTGTGATTAGATGCTCCAAATACAAACTCTGATTTTTTGTTCAGATAGCGCCAGGAAAAAATCTGCTTCAAATAATTTGTAATAGGAAGCTCCAACTCTTTTCCATTTTTCGCAATTTGGTCGGGTATAGTGAAATACTCGGATTCTAAATAAATATTATTCCACTTTAGGTTTAAAATTTCTTTTCTTCTTAACCCTGTTAATAGTGCAAATAGTAATGCATCGGTAATTGCTGGCGCATTTTCAGACTCTGTTGAATTATTGCGGACAATAGCTAAAGACTGTGCAAATTTTTCAAGTTGATTACTGCGAACATGGGTGTTTCGAGGCTCTATACGATGCCAAGACCGACGGTGGGATAAAATAGCGGTAGGATTGTCAGTAAATATTGGCAGGTCATGTTCATCCAAATATTCTTCTTTAGCAAAATTAAAGATAGCTCTGATAAGGCGCATTGAGAGATTCGCCTGAGCCTCAGACGATATACGTTTGAAAGTTTTATTGATATCAGATCTCGATATTTCTTTTAAGCGCTTATCATGCAGGTTAAAAAGATGACATTTGAAAACACTGTCATAACCAGCAACTGTTTTTGGGCGTAAATTCCTAGCATGGATATATTCGTCAAATGCGGTATTAAGGGTCATTGCTTCAATGGCATTTTTTCTCCTCATAGTATTTGGATTAATACCCTGTTCGATATCAGCGACAATTAAGCGGGCCTGCTTTTTAGCCGCTTCGGGAGGGAGTGAAGGGAACTTTCCAAATGTTACTCGAACGGGATTTTTACCTTTTAGTCGTTTATAAACGCTGTATGATTTTACTCCTTTCGCAGTGACTCTTAGTCGCAAGTAGTCATTCTTAATATCTTTATATTCGTCTCTACCTGATTTAGGTAGAACAATGGCCTCTATGTTTGTAATGATAAAATTAATCGATTTAGTGCCCATATGTCATTCTCTAAGGGTTACGCTGGGGTTACATTTCAGCGTGATGCGTTGTTGTATAGAATGACACTAGGTTATGGTAAGTTTTTGATATTAAAAAGCTTTATGACTTCGTGTGAAGTAATGAGATAAAGGGTGATATACCGAAATAAAACTCATAATCGGTAGGTCCCCTGTTCGAGTCAGGGAGGGGGCACCATTTATTTCAAAGACTTAACTCTATTTTCTTTCTTTTCAAATTCAAATTATCAAATTTGGTGGCTGTTTGATGAATCC
>Ga0105353_1001246_pt1 | contig 12849 bp, 13 predicted proteins | sample EN1Hudsemesocosm_2_FD_83657 | JGI IMG/M metagenome (GOLD analysis project Ga0105353, IMG submission 83657) | Methane-oxidizing microbial communities from mesocosms in the Hudson Canyon - EN10B Hudson Canyon | ecosystem: Environmental > Aquatic > Marine > Cold seeps | place: Hudson Canyon...
CCCGAGTGAAAAATCAACTAGATCCGCTTTGCGAAACAGTTCGACTATTTCTTGGTATTCACCGGTATATTCTCGCAACTTATGATGTTCCGATATCATCAATTTAACTTCGTCTTTCCAGTCACTAAGATTTTGGCTTTCTAAATATGCCATTGCAGGGGGAATGGAAGGCTCAATGTAATCTACTGTATTCTCTATCCAAATTCCTATGTCATGAAAAGCGGCGGCAATCATGATTTTTTGTTTGTCTTCCTTAGATAAGGTTTTACCCTGAGCCTGTTTTAAGGCCCAGCAAAACTGCACCATGCGGTAGACGTGATTTCTATAACCAGGGTAGTCGTTGCCAATAAGCGTACGCCAGGGTGTGAATAGGGTTTCTAGGTACTGAATTTGGGTTTCGACTTTAAGCGGGGCTGACATAATAAGCTCTCCTGGATATTTGGCGTTAGTTTGCTATATGGGCGTATGGAAGTTTGAAGTTCAGTATGCCTACTTGTTTAGACAGCAGAAAGTGGCTATATTGACATAAAGCAGTCAGAAATAGACAAAATGAAACTCGCTATTATAAACTACCCCAACGCCTTAAAGTCGTCTGTCCATGGACTGTCCGAGTTATTTACAATGGCCAATAGCCTTTGCGAAAATAGCGCGTTATTTTCATGTGATATATTGACCTTAGAGCAACTTAACAATGCCCAAATTTATAATGTTGTTATTCTGCCGCCTGCTATCAACGATACGTTTTACTTAAATCCTAGCGAGCCACTTTTAGCGTGGTTAAAAGAACAATATCATCAACAGGCGACTCTTTGTTCAGCATGTGCCGGCGCCTTTATCCTGGCTAAAAGTGGTTTGCTGGCGGGCGTTAAGGTCACTACGCATTGGGCGCTTTCCCAGGTGTTTGAACAGCGCTTTCCCCATATTACTTTGGATAGTCAGCCCATCTTAATTAATGAGGGCCGCATCATGACGGCTGGTGGTATGATGTCTTGGCTAAATTTAGGTTTGGAACTGGTCGCCCTACATGCTGGGCCACGCATCATGACGCAGCTAGGTAAAAATCTAGTGGTCGATACGGGTCACCGAGCACAAAGCTATTATCAGCAGTTTATCCCCAAACGCACGCATGGTGACAAGGCTATTTTGAATGTTCAGGCGTATTTGGATACACACTACGCCAGCAGAATCAGAATGACTGATCTGGCGATTTTATGTCATAAAAGTGAACGCAGTTTTTTACGGCATTTTCATCAGTCTACCGGCTTGAAACCTTCTGAATATATCCAGCGTTTACGTGTCCAAAAGGCGTGTGAATTATTGGAAAGCACTCGAAAAAACTTTGAAACCATTGCGCGTGAAGTTGGTTATGAGGACAGTAGTGCGTGTCGAAAAGTTTTCGTGAGAATTCTGGGGTTGACTCCGAAGTCGTTTCGGCAAAGATTTGTTAGGTAGGCGTGGCCTGAACTTTGGTTTCAAACACAACAGTCTTTGCTCAGTATTATTTCATGGCAAAGACTATTTTTTATCTGCTATACGCGCGTAGTGCTAAACTTTTTGCCTTCATCGACTAGTTTTTCCAATAACGGCGCAGGCTTAAACCAATATTTACCGTGTTCACCTAGCTCGCTTTGATACTTCTTGATACCGTCCAATACGGTATCTAAACCAATCTCATCTGCATAATGCATAGGCCCACCACGAGTTTTGGGGAAACCGTAGCCATTGGTTAGCACCACGTCTATGTCACCAGGGCGATATGCAATGCTTTCGTCTAGAATATGCGCTGCCTCGTTGATCATAGAATAAAGTGTACGTTCAATGATTTCTTCATCAGAAATTTCTCGCTGAGGGATATTCAACTCTTTGGCAATGCTTTGGCAGAGTTCGACGACTTCAGGATCATTGATACGCTCACGACCTTCGTATATGTAGATACCACGTCCAGTTTTTTGACCGTAGCGCCCTAAGTCGTAAAGTCGGTCGCAAATAACTTGATAGCTGGCGTCGTGGCTTAGTTGATCGCGAATACCTTCGCGTGCAAAGAAGCCAATATCAATACCGGCCAAATCGATGACAGACAAGAAACCCATGGCAAAACCAAAGTCGGTGAGGGCCTTATCAATTTGTTGAGGTGTTGCACCTTCGAGAAGTAAGCGGCAAGCTTCGCGACCATAAGGTTCGAAAATTCGGTTACCGATAAAGCCCCAGCAGATGCCTGAAACGACAGCGGTTTTCTTGATGCGTTGTGCTGTCTTGAGGGTCGTCAATAAGACATCGTCGGCGGTTTTTTCTGCCCGTACGATTTCAAGCAAGCGCATGATGTTCGCTGGGCTGAAGAAGTGTAAACCTATCACATCTTCCGGGCGACTGGTTACCGCAGCAATCTCATCGACATCTAAATAAGAAGTGTTGGTGGCCAGTATGGCGCCAGGTTTACAACTCGCGTCGAGTTGTTTGAAAACCGCTTTTTTAATGTCTATATTTTCAAAAACCGCTTCGATAACTAGGTCTACGGTCTCAAGGTCATCATAACTAAGGGTACCTTCAATTAAGGCTAAATTCTCGGAGACTTGTTGTTGGCTAAGCTTTCCTTTTTTAGCAGAAATCTCATAGTTCTTACGTATCATTTGTAAGCCACGTTCAAGTGCATCAGATTTAATCTCAAGTAGCTTGACCTTGATGCCAGCGTTGGCAAAGTTCATCGCAATGCCGCCTCCCATAGTACCAGCGCCTATGATGGCAACTTCATTGATGCTTCTAACCTGAGTGTTAGGGCTGAGGTTTGGAATGATACCCGCTTCTTGTTTGGCGAATGCCAGATAATCTAGGGCACGTGCTTCGGAGCTTGTTATTGTATCGACAGCTGTTGTTATGGGAGTCTCTTTTAATATCATGTCTGAATGCCTATTCGAAAATTGATTAAGTGGTGTCTTAGGTTAAGCGTCTTTGTCAGTCGTTCGTATGACCATCAGACGTAACTCTGTCATATCTTCAATTGCGTATTTAACACCTTCACGGCCGATACCACTGTCTTTCACACCACCATAAGGCATGTGGTCAACCCGCCAAGAAGGTACGTCTCCAATGATGACACCGCCGACTTCGAGGGTGTTCCAGGCTTTGTTGGCTTTGTACAAATCTCGGGTGAATATGCCTGCTTGCAAGCCGAATTTACTCTCGTTGATTTCTTTGAGCACGCCGTCGAAGCTACTGAAAGTGTCTAATAGAGCGACGGGGCCAAAGGCTTCTTCGTTACGAATATTTTGTTCATGGTCGACGTTTTCTAATAGGGTAGCGCTTAACATGTTGCCATCACGCTGTCCTCCACAAAGCAGATTGGCGCCATTATCGGTTGCGGCTTTGATCCAGTTTTCAAGCCTTGAGGCTTCGGCTTCGCTGATCATGGGCCCAATAAAGGTGGAGGGGTCTTTCGGGTCACCCATCTTCAATGCTTGAGTAGCCGCCACTAACTTATCTTTAAACTCGGTATATATTTTTTCATGGATATAAATACGTTGTACGCCAATGCAACTTTGACCTGACTGGTAAAAAGCACCAAACACGATGCGTGTTACTGCATCGTCGATATCGGCATCAAGATCAACTACGCAGGCAGCGTTGCCACCGAGCTCGAGAACCACCTGTTTCTTACCTGCTTTGGCTTTTAAAGCCCAGCCCACATCGGGTGAGCCGGTAAAACTAAGAAGTTTCAAACGATCGTCTTCAGTGAATAATGCGGCGCCTTCTCGACGGCATGGCAGCACCGAAAAAGCACCAATGGGTAAATTGGTTTCAGCCAATACTTCAGCAATCATTAGCGCGCCAATCGGCGTCAGGCTGGCCGGTTTTAAAATAAAAGTGCAACCTGCTGCAATCGCTGGTGCTACTTTATGTGCAGCAAGATTTAAAGGAAAGTTAAAGGGGCTAATAAACGAGCAGGGGCCAATCGGCACACGTTTAGACATGCCGCTGTAACCTTTGGCGCGTGGGCTAATATCCATCGGGATTACTTCACCGCTAATACGCGTCGACTCTTCTGCGGCGATTCGAAATGTATCGATCAAACGACTTACTTCACCTTGCGCATCTTTGATCGGTTTACCGGCTTCGACACAAAGGGCGTAAGCAAGTTCGTCAGCTCGTTCTTTAAAGCGTTTGACGCAGTGATCCAGTACTGCTTGCCGTTCATAAGCCGGCATTTTAGCCATTGGCTCGGCGGCCTCGACTGCGGCAGCTATGGCTTTGTCGATCACAATAGCATCGGCCATAGCGACTCGAGCCGCTGGTTCACCGGAGTATTTGTCGGTTACGATTAAGTCTTCATTGGCGAAGACCGCTTTATTGGCTAAATAATAAGGGTATCTTTGTGCGAGCATGGTGCTTTCCGCCTGTGTTCTGTTTTAATAAATGCACGTTATTCAGTGAATGCCATGTGATTTTACGAATGGTGTTACACACTTATTGCTACGAGTGCGGTGCGTAGAGTTTCCGGTATCGCGACGGACTTTTGGGTTTGGCGGTCCACAAATACATGTACTAAGTGTCCGTTCGCGGCCGCAACATTTTCGCCTGCTTTAAAAATGGCGAGACCGTATTGCACTGAGCTGGTGCCGATGCGGTCAACACGCAAGCCGACTTCGATTTTGTCCGGATAGGCGATGGCGCTGTGGTAGTTACAACCGGAATTCACAACATAGCCAATCACTGGGCTGTATTCGATATCCAGACCACCTTCAGAAATTAAGTATTGATTCGCAGCGGTATCAAAGTAGGAATAATAAGTCACATTGTTTATATGACCATAGATGTCATTATCTGACCAGCGCGTACTGATTGGTGTATAGACCTTATAGTTTTCGCGAAGTTCGGGGTTATTTGCCATGATGAATTCGTCCTATTAAGTTGCTTAGCATTCTGATGGTGCTCTGGTCTTCAAATAATTAGGTAAAAATTTAATTAGTATGCCGCCTGATAAATAGCCAAAGCATCATCGATATTAAGGTCTTTGGGGTTATTCATCAGTAAACGGGTTTGTAACATGGCATCTTTCGCCAGCGAGGGGAGAAAGGACTCTGGAATCTTCATATCTCGTAATTTTGTTGGTAGTTTTAATGCCGTAATTAATGCTTCAATAAGTCCAATTAAGCGTGTACTGATCTCCATATCTGAGCCTTTAAAATCTTCTTGTGGAAACATAATAGGTGCTAACTCTGCGTAAAGCGTAGCAGAGCTTTCGAGATTAAAGCGCATCACATGGGGTAAGACTAAGGAATTACTCAAACCATGTGGGATGTGAAAATGTCCACCTAAAGGATAAGCTAAGGCATGCACGGCGGCTACGGGTGAGTTGGCAAAAGCTTGACCCGCGAACATTGAACCCAAGAGCATGGCTTCTCGAGCAGATTGCTCATGAGGCTGATGTACGGCTGTTTTAATATTGCTTGCTAATAATCGTAGCGCTTCTTTGGCCATCAGGTCTGAAATGGGATTCTTTTTGATCTTACTGGTATACGCTTCAATCGCATGCACCATTGCATCAATGCCAGTTGCGGCAGTGACCGGGGCTGGTAATCCCAGTGTGAGTTCACAGTCCAATATTGCGATATCAGGTAAAAACAGTGGCGTAACCGCGCCCATTTTGGTGGTTTCACCGGTAGTGACGATAGCTACTTGAGTGACTTCCGAGCCAGTACCTGCCGTGGTGGGAACCTGAATTAAGGGTAGGCGCTTACCTTGGGCCTTATTGAGACCATAGATATCTGCCAAAGACTGCTTATTTTCGGGGTGAGCAAGCAAGGCTACGATCTTCGCGACATCCATTGAGCTACCGCCGCCAAACCCAATAACGGCCTCTATCTGAGCGCTTTTTGCCAGTTCTAAGGCATCCATTATCACAGACTCTGGCGGGTCAGCCTGAACTTTTCCATAGGTGTGCACCCTAATTTCTGCTTGCTCCAGACTTTCAAGCGCACCTTGATGTAGTCCTAGGGTCTGAATGCCTGGGTCGGTTATTAGCAATACTGACATCAGGCCTTCCTGTTTACACAGATCCCCTAAACGTGTTGCTACACCGGCTTCACAAATAATACGCTGGCTGGTAGAAAAGGTGAACGCTTGCATATTGATTCCTTATTTTGTTTGTTTCACCCAAAGATCGTGTCGTGCGTGCATTGAGTTAGGGTCAACATAGCAGTCTTACCAATATTTGTTAAATGGATAATTTGAATGCTAGTATTTATCATATGAATATAACTAACTTCGATTTAAATCTATTAAGAGCTTTCGATGTATTGATGCGAGAGCGCAACGTGTCTCGGGCAGCTAAATGCATGCACTTAAGCCAGCCTGCTATGAGCAATACATTAAATAGGCTGCGCGCTCTTTTGGATGACCCGGTACTGGTGCGTACAAGTCAGGGGATGCAACCAACCCCTAAGGCGCTTAGTTTAGAAAAGACAATCAGGGCCGCATTATTAAGCATTGATCATAGTTTAAGTGCAGGGCCTGATTTTGATCCGAGTCGTAGTGAGCAGGTATTTCATATCGCAACGACCGATTACGTAGAGCTGTTATTGGTTCCGAAGTTACTTAATCACTTAGCGAAGGTTGCGCCAAAGGTTAGGTTAGAGATCCATTCTCTAGGGCCTGATGTGCCCGAATCTCAATTGGAAGAGGGTATTCATGACTTTGCGTTGGGACGTTTTACCGATGTGCCCAAACGTTTGATGAGTGAGTATTTGCTTAGTGAAACCCTTGTGTGTTTGGTTCGACGAGATCATCCTCTTTTTGATGATGTTATCAGCATAGAGCAGTTTTTAGACGTGCCGCAAATATGGGTGTCGGGTGGTCAGCGGACTGGCATGGTTGATCAATGGTTAAAGGAAAATAGGCTGAAACGTAATGTTGCCCATACGACGCCTAGCTTCTTGATTGCGCCAAGTGTTGTGATGCAAACAGATATGTTGGTGGTGACGCCGATGGCCGTTGCTAGGCATTACATAGATAAAATGCCACTTAAAATATTAGCGCTTCCAATGGAGCTTTCTTCGTTTGATTTACATACACTTTGGCACCCCTTTCATGCAGGTACCTCTGCACATGACTGGTTTAGAAAGCAGTTATTGCTTGTAGTTTAAGTTCACCAAATCATCCTTGATATGTTTTACTTCAAGAAATAGTTTTGTGTATGGAGCATAAGGTTGACTGCCAATTGCAACTTAAGTTTGTCCTGTTTTCCTGTTGTCAGTAAGCCACGACGAAGACTCTGAAGGTCTGGATCAAAGCGCTGGCTAGGGAGTTAAAGAGTTCTTTATAAGTTATCAAAAGCTAGTCTAAATTTTCTATTAAAGTTTTTATGAAAAGGTATCGCTCCCAACCCAGAGCGGCCTTTATTCAATTTTTTAAACTCAAAAATTTAACTTAATAAACGACAATTATTTTTGCCTTTCCATACGTCTCTGTTGATCGATGGAAGGTGTGATTAATGGCCTCTATAGAGCTCATATTGAATATTTTAACGACGACATCAATCAGGCCGAATAGCAAAGATTTCTGATCATACGGCCATAAATGGCTCACTTTGCCACAGAAGAGATTAATAAAATTCAATAAAATCAGTCAGATAATGTTTTTGGCGGTGTACATATGAGACCCCCTCATATGGGGGGGATCGTTTTTGGATAAAAGGTATTTTTTTACCTTAAAAACAATATATTATTAGGAAAATTGAAGAGATTACTTGTCATGAATATGAGGGGGGTCTCACTATACAAATGTTATACGAATAAGGATATAAAATGAAAAAAGCTCTAATTTTACCGCTAATTTTTCTTACATTAACAACTTCTACTATGGCTCAGGAATCACCAGTAGATGAAATGTTCAGGGTAATGTCTATGGACAAACAAATAACAGGTGGCTTTGAGGCAATGTTGCCTGTTATTGATCAAATGACCGCTCAATTTAAATTAGATGTTCAGGGAAAGGAGGAGCTAAGAGAGATATTTCGTATATGGTTTAATAAAGATATCGACCGTGAAAAAATGATTGGCGACGTTAAAAATTTGTACTCTCAAACATTTACCAATGATGAACTTCGTGAAGTTACAAAATTCTACCAAACTCAGGTAGGTAAAAAATTCTTAGAAAAGTCTGCACAATTAATGAAAGTCAGCGCACAAATTGGTATGCAAGAAGCGCAAAGTAAACAAGTCCTACTAATGGAGCGTGTAAAACCTTTCTTAGAAAAACATGGCATCAAAGAGTAAACGTATAACCAGTTTATCAAACATCGTTCCAGCCACAAAAACACGTGGCCTACACTGGACGCGCTAAGAGCCGCGCGCCGTTTATTAAAAACGTTATATTTCTAAGGTTTACTATGGCTAATATTGAGTATTCTAGCTCCATTAAGAAGCAAGCAATCGCAGCTATTGGAAGCTTTCTAATTATTTGTGTTGTTGGGTGGAGATTCGCACCAATAAATACACCAGAGAAAGCAGCTATGCTTTCTGTTTTTATAATTATCCTTACAATTACCACGCTTTGGTATATTAAAAAACGTGGTAAATCGGCAATATGTTCATCTTGTAGTGTGGATTTATTTGAAGTGATAAATGCTACAAATAAAACAAAACTTAATTTCAAATATTGCCCAAGCTGTGGATCTAAAGTTGAAATATAAAAAGTGATAGACGGACCGAAGGGCCCGGCCATCACTCTGTTACGTACTAAAATATGACAATTAAGAATCGCATTATTAGCTTCTTTAAATATAGAGGCATCAAATTTCCAACTTATCTTGAGGACCCCTCTGAATTGGATTGGCCCGAAGATTGGGAAGGGCTTCATTACGATATGATGCCCAAAATCACAAGGGAACTGAATAGAGAAATATGCAAAGAGCACGTGCTATACAAAATACCCTGTTGTGCGTTGGGTAGAAGAACTGATCGAGACGACTTTCTCTTTCAAATAGAGTCGGATAAAGGGAGCTTTGCGATTGTTCATTTGACTTGGCAGAAAGAAACAAATTCCACGTGGCCTACGACAGAGCTATTTAATAAATTTGAAGAGTGTTTTTCCTGTGAAAGTACGTAACAAGAACAGGCAAGCGATGCAAAACAACGCATGCATGCTGTGAGCGTTAGCGTGTAAGACCTATTAAAAATTTGAGCAACTATTTATTTTCATTTGCGAATAGATACACTCTAACTGTTTATCAGATTAGGGCTCTAGTAACACCGCGCCTGAGCCGCATTCGGAGAGTTCGTCCTCAGGGTTGCGTAGTACACAAGCTTGCATGGAAAGACAGCCACAGCCAATACAATCGGATAGGTCATCGCGCAATTTCGTTAGCTTAGTAATGCGCGCTTCTAGTTGAGTTTTCCAAAAGCGCGACAGCTCTTGCCAGTCTTGCTTGCTCGCCGATTTACTCATGGGCAAGACCGAAATCGCCTCTTTGATCTCGCTTAAAGGCATACCAAGTTGTTGAGCCACTTTAATAATCGCGATTCTGCGCAATACAGCCCGAGGGTAAAAACGTTGATTACTGCTACTACGGTAGCTGCTAATCAGCCCTTTTTTCTCGTAAAAGTGTAAGGCTGAAACATTAACACCACTGCGCTTGGCGACATCTCCGACCTTTAAGTCATTTTCCATAAGGCTTCCTACTGACAGCAAAACTTTAAGGTAACCGATAAAATGATTGACCTCAACTTAAGTTGAGGTATTAGCATTGATTTTCCAACTTAGAGGAGCTGCTAATGAAAAACGTCCTAACCCTTTATTCAAGCGCACGACCCCGCGGAAACACTTTTTCTATGGTCAAAGTGCTAACTGACTTAATCCCCTCAGAAACGCTATATTTAGACGACCTTAATATACGCGACTACGACTATGACTTTGGCAATCAAAGTGACGACTTTGCCGGTGTGATTGATCGCATGCTGAAAGCAGACGTTATCGTTTTTGCCTGCCCGGAATATTGGTACGCACTGACTCCCACTTTCAAACGCCTTTTTGACCGGTTCACTGACTTGACCGAGCTTGAATGCTTAAAAGTAAAAGGTAAGGCCTTGCGTACGAAGCAGTTCCACTTATTTACAACCTCTGCTAGCGATAAGCCGTCTGATGCATTTATTTCTGTTGTGAGCCATACACTCAAATATCTAGGCTGGGAATTTGCGGGATTAGTGCATGTTTATTGTGAGAACAGGCTAGACGAACGAGAAGCGAAATTGGTATTGTCTGACTTTGTAGGGCAAGTCAGCCGGGGATGATATAGCAGCTTAAAATTCACCGTCGATTGGCCCCGCTTCGGAAATAGCTCACGGAATCTGTGCCGTGATTTGTGAGTGTTTGTTAGCTAGCCTGTAATTTGGCACCGTAGGTCGTTGCGCAACAAAGCGCCACTGAACAAGGCGTTGAGACTGTAGAAAAACTAAAGTGTATTTTCTCTAGGTTAGAATGATATGAAAAATATACAAGAAATGGCGTTCCTACGTAAATTATCGATAGGTTTAGTTCGATAAATAACGTTTTATCCGCGTAGGAGCGAGTACTAAAAAGTAGCTGAGGTTTTTCTACAGCCTCGTTAGTATTTTTAAGAGTATGGAGAAGTAGCCGAATGATTATAGGACGATCGATATTAATAGCTTTAGGTATTTTGATTAGTTTAGTTGGCTGTGGTGAAGGTGATAATAATGATCAGAAGCTGCCTGAGTCTGATGGCACTTCGTTCACGGAACTTATGGCTAATAGCATAGAAGCAGAAGCATATGGTCAAATAGTTGATAGTGCCGTCAGCGGTATTCGTTATAATTCAGGTGGGCATTACGGAATAACCGATGAAACTGGAAAATATGGGTATATGAAAGGTGAGTCGGTTGAGTTCTTTATTGGTGATATATCAATAGGGAAACTGATTGAGCCGCTCTCTCTAGTGACTCCATATGAGCTTGCGAATGAGGACCCACAAATAGCATTAAATATTGCTCGTTTTCTACAAACATTAGATAACGATTCAAATGTTGATAACGGAATTCAAATAAATGAAGTTGTTCATTTCTTAGCAGAGGGTATTGCGTTGGATTTCTCTAGTAAGGCTTGGCAGGAGCCTCTCCTCCCAGAGCTAGAGGTTATCGACGGTCAATTGGTCGAAGTGCGTTCAGATATTGATTTACAGGTATTTGAACTTACTACTGCGACAGATGCAGGAGCCCGTTATTTAGTTTCTAGCACTAATGCATATGGTCATATAGCATCAACATTAGACCAAGCTATTGACTCTCTGGAATCTGAGGCTCAATCCGTTGCAGATTCGTCAACTTGTGAAACTAATGAGCATTGTAAATTGATTCAGCTATCAACTAAGTACACAAATTATTGCCCCTTGCCCGGCACAACATTAGTGTACTCAGAAGTTAATACGGATGTACCAGCTCTAGAATTACTTGAAGATGAAAGATATTACTTGATAGGTGTAAAGAAAAAACTTGAGCGCAGCGCAGGCCTAAATGACACATCAACAGGCCTTTGTCTGAGTCAGTCTCTACCTCCTATAGCCGTTTGTGGCGAGCAAAGCCGTTGTGAAATTAAATACTAACAAAGCAATATTGCGGCGTTATATTTTAGGAGAGCTATGGCTGTTTGGCAGTTTTCGGTAGTATTTCTACCTGAATCATGGGCACAAAAGCACAATTACGATTCGGCTTCATTATACGATGAAGATGGCTACGATACCGAGAGGGCTTGGCAAGAAAGCCAGCCTGACTCATCATTTAAAGCCGTGTTTTCTAAAATACTACCTGCGTCTAAGTCTTGGCATCAGGATTTGTTGTTTTGGGGTAATACGCAAGAGCATGACATTCAGGTTTGGTATGAGAACTCCAAAGTTGAAGGTGTCCACGTAAGGCTCGATGTGAACCAAAGTATTAACGATATTCTGGTTAAGGTTGTCAGTGCTGCAAATGAACTTGGCTGCGTGTTGTTTTTCCCTGAATTTCGGCAAATAGCAAAGGCCAATGAGTTCGAGCTAAAAACTGCTTTAAAGAATTCAAATGCAGCTAAATATGTAAACGATCCGCAGGTTTTTCTAAATGAACTTAGTAATTAAATATAACCAAGCAATCTTGCGGAACTCCGTGGGCTGTCACCTCGTTTGCAAAGAACGCAAACAAGCCGCCATCCCACTCCGTCCGTAAATTGCGGCGTTAGAATTAATTGAGGGCTTTCACATGAATACAAGAAATCAGCTTGTTGTAAAAATTTATAAGTGGCAAGGCCTTAAATATGGGGGGGCTGTAGGCGTGTTTATGGGCTTGATTTCCTGTTTTTTTGAGCCTGAACTATTCGGCCCAATCTATATTACTATGCCCCTCATGATGGCAGGCTGCGCTATAGTAATTTCAGCTTTAGGTTTCTTATTCTTCCCACTTTTGAAATCTAGCTTCGTTTCAACAGAAGGAGAGCCCACCGATCAAGAAATCATGGACTTCTGTAGTGAAAGACGTTCATTTTGGGGTGGTTCGGCTGAAACAAGTGTTGGTGGTTCCGGTTATGGGTCTGGAGATGGTGGCTCCGGTAGTGATTAATTCTAACCAGATCCAGCAAGCGGACTTGGGTAAGCATTAATGGAAAATTTTACTGAACTGGGCATTTTGGGTCTTTTCATGTCTGCATTCTTAGCAGCGACTATTTTACCTCTAAGTTCAGAGGTTGTTTTAAGTGCCTTGCTGCTAAACGGAATATCACCGATTTCGCTTGTCATAGTTGCAACAATAGGAAATGTGTTGGGGTCACTTACAAACTATGCTCTTGGGTATTGGGCTAGCTTAGGCGTGATTAAAA
>Ga0105353_1001248_pt1 | contig 12844 bp, 8 predicted proteins | sample EN1Hudsemesocosm_2_FD_83657 | JGI IMG/M metagenome (GOLD analysis project Ga0105353, IMG submission 83657) | Methane-oxidizing microbial communities from mesocosms in the Hudson Canyon - EN10B Hudson Canyon | ecosystem: Environmental > Aquatic > Marine > Cold seeps | place: Hudson Canyon...
AATAAGCTGGTCCATTTGATTCTTTAATTCATCATTTCGAGTTTTCTCACGAGAATTCATCGTTTCAAATTGACTCGACAACATGTCTCCCATTTGCCCTGTCTGGCCATCGAGTTTGTCTAGAAAGCCGTTCATCTCAGAACCCATAGAGGTCATAGCATCACTAACACTAGATGAAGCTTGATTCATTGCATCTCGCTGCAATTGCCCAGCTTGCCCCATACTTTCCATGAACTCTGTAACCAAGCCTTCTATGGCATTTTGCGCGCCATTATTGGCATTGCTAACCAATGAATTGATAGCGGGCTCCATTATGTTATTCAATGCACTCTCTAAACTGCTACTAATCGTCAAAGAAGCTTCATTCATTGCTTCCTGCATCTTATCACCGAGTTTTTCAGCTAAACCTTGAATTGCTTCATCCGTATTTTTACCTGTTTCCGCTATGTTCACTAATGACTGTTCAGCTGTAATTCTTGGATACAAACTATCAATACTGTTTTGGAGATAAAATATATCTCCCCTAATAGAACGCTCTAATATTTTCTCATAAAGATTAAATAACGCACTTGCGATCACCCCCCAAACAGAAGTAATAAACGCGACAGCTGCACCAGCAATCATGTTTTTTATACCGTCTTGTAACGCTTCAATTCCAGCGTCACTATCCAGCTGTAAAGATCGTAAACCTAACGAGAGGCCAACAAAGGTACCAATGACACCGATTGCTGTTAATAGCCCTGGTATAGCGGACATCAAGCGGTTTTCTGTCAGTTTTCTTGATAATGTTGATGTAGAAAAAAAGTGACCTGCATCGAGCGTATTTCTGAGGTGAGGTTTTATTTCCGAATGTACAAGGGACTCATCAAACTCACGCCAAAGCATGCCTAACTCATCACTTTGCTGCATTGCTTTTTGTGAAAGTTCTCTACGTTTCTCAGCAAGGTTGTCTGGCGTTAATACTGAGATTAGTTTTAGATAAAAACGAACCTTTCCCTTTGCTTTTACAAAGGCTATCGTTGCCAAACATATAAATAACAGGAATAAACTCCAAATCATTAATACGAAACCAGCACTTAAAAGCTCAGCGCCATCTCCAGTGGCCTGGAACAATAAAGAAAAATCCGGTATTAAATTAGTAATTGAAAAATCAGAGTTAGCCATTTTTAAAACCTACAAATATTATTTAAGTACGAAGTGATTATGTTGGGTTTACCCAGTCTACAGCTGTTACTATTCCCCAATTACCCGCTTCATTAGGTCGTCGCCATTTTGCTTTAGCCATTTCCCTCAAATAGGCTAACGCTTCACCGTAATTTCTAAGCTTAAGCTCATCTCCTTTTTCACCAACGGTATAAATACCCTTTTTATTGCATGACGCGACTGAAAACGTTGTTCCATCTTTTGCTATGGGCACCAGAACCTTTGAATTATCTTCCTGTATTTTAGCGTTCTGTGTATCAGCTATTTTAATTACATCCACTACACTTATTTCGGCGATAATAACTTCACGCGAACGAGAAACACTTCCCTGAAAATGTACTTCGCTCACAGATCTATCTTCGGGTAATGGTGCATTACCTACTTCGTGACATTGTTGCATTTCGATACTTTGTACAGCTTGATTATCCAACTCTACCCAAGTCACCGCTCCATTCTTGTGAATGTAAGAGACAGGTTGCGCCAGTGTTTTAATTTCTGACAACTCCCATGCATGCCGCCACTTGTAACCCGGTTTAGCAATAACCTCATTACCAACGCGGTGATGTTTAAAATGCTGAGCAAGTTCTTCATCACAGTAAGGCCCAGAAACACCGATCAGGTTTGCAGTACCAATCACTTGGCCAGAACCTTTTCTGATAAGCCCGAATTCACCCCTAAAGTGGCTCTTTGTTGAACGCATTTCCCAATATTTTTCGCCATTTAGAATCTTACTCAACCAGGGTTCGTCTATGATTAATGCCTTAGTAATCATTTATGCCTCTTTATATTTATTTTATGTTCATGTTCATGTGATTTAATTAGTTCTCAGTGAGGTCAATAATGAAGCCTAAGTTAGTAAGGTTCACCGGACATTTCCCGGACAAATAATACATAGTGTGAATAACTGAATTTAAAGTGGAATGATTGAAAGCTGGAGAAAAGGTATTAAGTAAGGAATATGCTAACAATGTAAGAGCAGCTAGTAAGTGCACATTTCTAGGACCATAGACAGGACGTAGTTTTGCGTCAGTTTGCTCGAAGAAATTCACCCTTAATATCATTTTTATTATTCTTTTTTATAGAAAAAATTCAGTTGACCTTCCTGATCATAACAACATAGATTTCAGTCTCTTCCGTGTGACCGATTAAGCAATTGTTTTAGCTGTTTATATGCTTTATTAAAGCGGCCATATAGCTGCTGTTCTATAACAGGCAATTACCCATATACAACTTAAGGTTATATCAAAGTTAATTGTGATAATCGACAAAGAAAAGGACTGGAATATGAACTACTTTCACCTTAGGTTTTAGATCTAGATCAATCTATACTTATTGCGAGGTGTAAACTATCTTAAGTCTTTCCAATAATGAGTCAAGAATATGGCCTATTGTGAATAGGCCAAAATTGGTACGGTACGGCAGGCCCTATACCAAGAGAGAACTAGGGGGCTTTAGTAGATGCGTGACTTTAGTCGACTCATTTATCGATTTTGATGGTTGTTTGACATGTTTGTTATGCACTTTTCCATTCATCAATTCTTTGTTGAGAAATTTCTACGGCACTTTCTGAAAATTGATCTGGGTAGCGAAGTATTACAGCTTCAAATGCGTATTCTTCCAAGCCCATTTCTACTAATGCAGTGTAGCCTTGAGTCTCTGCCTTTCGATTAACAGCACGCTCAACTGCACTTATTATTCCGTGCCTTTCGATCATTGGCCACGTTCTAGATGCACGTGTTTTTTTACCATTTTTAGCACTCAATACCTGTTCATAAGCATAAACAGCTTCTAATGCTTCTTTTTCTGCCTCTGTGGTAGCGCCATGAGCTTCAGCTCTTAATTGAATCGCTCGCTGCTTTGCGAGCTTAGCCATATCTTCACGGCCTTTATTTAAGGCATTCTTAGCAAATATTTCGCACTTCTCCGGCGAGTCTATTCTTTTAATTACTTCGCTCATGGTTCGATCTCTGTTATATTTTTAGGCTCAACTGTAATGGCATAATCAACGATGTCTTCATATCGATAGAAGCTCTTTTCATTCACTTTCATGTAAAAAAGCTACATTTATAGACCACTGATAACTGCGCGAGATTCTGAAATTACGCCTCTCGCTTCCCAGGACTCTGGAAAAGGTTCCATGCCATGCGCTGGATCGACTACGACAACCTCACCGGTGCTTGCTCGAAACATAAAATTACCCACACCAATATCCATTTCCCCATCGCATTCTTTCGTCATTGCGATCAATGTATTTGCCAGCTCAGCAAACCGACCTTCTTCAACACGTTGGTTTAAAGCTTCCCGTAAAGCTGGAAAGTCTTCACCATAGATTAAACTGTCATCTATTCCGGCCTCTTTAAATGTCAGTGAAAGCCAATCTGTCAAAGATTTTTCCAGTTCTGGGTTTGTCGATAAATCGCTCATTTTTTCAAACTCACCTAACCAGTAATGATTCCATTCTGGTGATTCATCGGCTTCTATCAGGGCACCATAGTCAGCAAATAATTTAGGCACCGCCCAACCTTTCTGGTTACCGATAACCGTCAAACAATGTGATGAACAATCTGACGATAATCTAAACACCGTCTGGCCATTGCAATAAAGTTCGGCACTACTACCGGCAGTGAAATAATTAGCCTCTGTGAAGCCATACTTTTTTCTTATTGATTCGACGTTTGGACCTTCAAAAATAAACATTAATCCCTCTCTCAGCACACTTATTAAGTAACTTTTATTTTCACACTACTCATTTTTATATGAACGCTAATCATGCAGCCTTTTGCTTTATGCTTCAGCGGACAAGCAGAGGGCAATTCCCACTTATTCAATACCCCATTTAGCTTTTAACTGCTTCACCGTATGCTCCCATTTTCAGCATGGGGTTGGGCAATGGAATTTTGGTTACCAAAAAGGCCCATCTCATTAAAAGCTTCTGGTTCATCAACAGCTTTTATCCAACGCAACGGTACAAAATAATCGGCGTTGTCTTCGCCTACCTCTTCTGCGGTAGCGTAGTGACCGACTAAGTTCATTTCATCGGTAATAAATTCATCAGCAACTACGGCTTTACCCGTTATTTCGGCTACACCGACATACCCTGTTTTAGGAACATTGACCCACACACGGTCACCGGGTTTTAATTTGAATAAGGTTTTGCTGTACCAGCGGCCGCCGCCTTCGCAGATGAAACCCACCTTTTTAGCATCTTGCCATGAGTAGCCACCTTCACTTGTACCGTAGGAGCCATAGTACTCTCCATTCCAGTCATTCTTTTGCCCGGTATTAATCGCATGTTCTTCAGTTTCATCTGGGTCGATCATCCAGCTTCGGCTTAGGTATTTATTTTCACCATCTTGAAAGGCGGTAAAAAATACGGCGTTCACAGCGACACTGGCTTTGTCATTTAGGTAGTTGATAATACGTTCAGTACTGGCATCTAACTCAGCGGCGACCACCACCATTTGATGGGAGCTATTAATTTCATCTTCGTTGGGTTTAGCCCCGAATTTAGCTGCAAAAGCGTCATCAAATGAACGAATAGCTTGTTGATATTTGATGGCGTATTCTTGGTAAATCTGAGAAATAAGTTCGGTTGGTAGGCCTTCTACCCATGCGGCGTAATCGATAGTTTGCGCTACAACATCACGCGGGGTTTTATGCTTTTTAAGTTCGATCACGATCACTGAGCCAAAAGCATCAATCGCGAGTAAGTCGATATACTTGCCAAAGTCAGTATAAACCTGTCGACCGATTAGCATCCAGTTGCTATTTAAGATGGATATATCTTCAAAGATTTGCTCTTCTAATAACAATTCTGTTTCTAGCTGAATGGGTTTTAAAGCTTGTGGCTTTGAACCGATTTTCCATATTCCGTGTTGGACTGCCATTTAGTTGCACCTTAACGTCACATTAATCTTAACTAGGCTGCGATACGCAGAGCTATCAACTTAACCACCTGTTTCTATTGGAGTTTTCAAGTGTCGCATAGAAAATAGCAATCAAGAAATCATTTCTACGTTGCATTATTCGGCCATTCTCTTCAATACATTTGCTTTATTAAAATCAGGAGGTGTAGGTTTAAAAACTCCCATGGTTTTTTGGCCAGAATATTCTTTTAACTGAAACTCTCGAAGTAGCTTAAGGTCCAATGTATCAACCAATATCGTTGGGTTTTTCCCGCCTTTAACTTTTATCAAATCTTTATAATCTGACTTAGCTGGCTGAGTAACTCTGCTATCACCGTACCGAGAGTCATTTACCTGCACAACATAGCAATGCATATCTCTCGCAGCGGATTCGACGATGTTCGAAAAGTACGTAATATCTTTGTTGAATTCAGATGCAACGAGAAGGTCAACTTTTGACTTAAACCTCGCTCGATGTTCAATATTGCTCAACTCAAAGCAATTAAACGTTGTAAAATGACAACCTTTCCATTCAAACAAATCATAGGATGGTATTTTGATTTCTGGGACGATGTAGCCATACCCCTCCAGTAACGCTATTTCTGCTGGGGAATAGTGATTTTTTAATCGGATATTAACCACAAGAGATTTAAAGCCATCAACAACAATAGGCATCATAGTCACAAGAAAGTTATAGGCTTTATTACCAACCACCCAATGCTCTAAACCAAAAACCAACGCTCTTTGCTTCGCTCTAGCATAATCAGCAATCCAGGAAAGCCACGCAATTGGCACCACTATTTCAGGCATAACCAATAAATCTACTTTCTGTTCTTCAGCCTGGTTTAGAATCGAGTTAAATTCCTTTCTTCGCTCAGGATTGATAACTGGTTTTCTTAGATATTCATGATCAACGGCATGCGAGTCAACTGACACATTAGCAACAGCAACTTTTAATTTATCAATATTACAACCACCATTAAGCTCAAGTTTACGAACCCAGTCGTTGTTCTTTTTTGCAATTTCTAGTTTAAAAAGCTTATTTCTTACTTCCAGGTATTCTGCATCAGTTGAGCCGAATTTTGTGCTTTGCTTGCGGTAATTAAGTTTAAAATAGTCTTTAGCTGATTCTTCCAAATAATCTTTATTACTCACTGAATTGTTGTTACCGAAAAGCAGACCCGTCGAATAAAATTTTGATGTAGATGATGAAACACGATTAATAATATGGAAAAGCGACACCTCATGAAAGTGTACAAACCTAGGTGAATATCGATACATTTTCCTGTCAATTTTAAGATAGATTTTAGCTAAATCAAAGTACTTCCTATAATCAATTAAATCGTAAAATGCCCCTTTCTTAGGCCCTCCTACATAATTTAGAAGAGGGTGAACTACGTAACCATGCCTTACTAAATTGGACGTTCTCAGATCGCTGATTGAGTCTTGAAAAATGTAAAACTCAAAAATAGAACTTCTTTCAAGTTCAATTTCTAGGCAAGTAATAAAACGATTGTTATCGAGAATACTAGGCTTTAATGAAAACGCCATAGACAAAGAAGCAAACAAATGTTTTATATAGAAACATTCGCCAATCCCTGCCCAGTCCTTTGCTTTACCTTTCTTAATTTTCTCAGCGCTATCAATAAGTTCTTTTACAACGACAATAATGGACGAGCAATCATTATTAAGTAAAAGAAAAGTGAAGACTTTCTCCCATAGAGCATAAAGTTCAACAGCCCTTTTACCTCTAAAAAAACGCACAATTTTTTTAACTGCTTCAGTATCTGATTCATGGCCTGACTGCAAAGCAAGGAATATCTTCTTGGCCAAGTATTTGGAAACACCAAATTTGTCCTCGCCAAACTCTTTTATATCACTTAATTTATTTCCCGTTCCGCTATAGCTTAAATTATACGCCGCCATATCAAAATCATAATCAATAACTTCATCTTCTGGTAACAAGCGGTATTCACTACTATTACTCTTTAATTCTGCGACAAACTTGTCCAAGAGAGCTGTTGGCTCAGCGGATGAAAAGTGAAACGTGGCTAGTTTTTCAGATTGAATTTTCATACCGCCATAACCACTTTCAGTCATGCTGTATAATTCTTCATCTATACCGTCCTTTTTGAATACACCTGTGTCAATTAGATATTCGTTTAGAATTTCAGTATGAGATTCATATTCTTTTTCATTCGGGCATGAGCTAACAATTAAAATATCATCGACATAACGTCCATAAAATTCAGGACGAAGGGTTTCTGTAAACTTTTTGTCTAAAGGCTCCAAATAATAATTTGCTATCGCTCCAGATGAAATCAAACCTATTGGCAGTATTGTTAATCCTTCCCCATCGTTTACACCAATATGTTTAGAATAAGTTGCTAGTATTCGATTAAAAATATTACAAACAGATGTTACAGTCTCTGGAATACCTTCTGGATATAAGGTCTTATGAATTTGTTCCAAATCCACGCGAACAGAGTGATAAAAGTCTTTTATATCCAAGCCTATAATTAATGCGCTTTTATCCTTATCCACAAGATTTTTTGCGGCACCCACTGCTTGATCGCGCCATGCCTGATATTGTCCGAAATAGGGTTTATATAGCTTTAAACCATTAGCAACTTTATATGAACTCCTATTTTTATTGAGGTTTAGCTTGTTTCCGAAAGGCACTACAGTCATTAACGGTTCGAGCATGTAACCAACCTGACAAAGCCAGATAGCAGCACAAATGTGCAATTCGACTGGTGCATCAATAAAATGATTAACTCTATCTACCTTGTACTCACTCTCTTTCTTTAGATTAGTAATTAAAGAAGTATTGTTTGGTGCCTTTTCATACTGTTTTACAACACGCCAACTTGAGACGTTTTTGAATAAGCTCTCCCAATAATCATCACTCTCATCAAAATTAGCTAGCTTTGAAGATAGATCCTCTAACTTCTTATCTACATCATCCGAACTTTCGAATCTCGCGAACTGCATACGAAGAAGTAGATTACTATTATCGTAATAGATATGACTTTTTAACTTTCGGTAAGCTGAACGAACTTCTTCAATATCCATTTAATTAATCCTAATCTTTACCGGTATTAGTCCCTGCATTGGACGTTATTACATGTTTTTATACTTCTCAATTTAAACACCCTGTTCTACAAATACTTATACTTAGTATTCAGCACTTCTATAAAGGTATTGCTTCGTTTACTGCTCTAGCAACCACTCAAACTGACGTCGTGCAGAAGAAATCAAGTCATCAAAAAGTACTATTTCGACATTATTTTCTTTATCTTGATCTCTCGGAAGATCATTTCCAAGCTTACCGCCAATTAACAGCACTGTTATCTTTTCAACCATACTGTTCTCTCGAAAGTCATTCCTATATCTGGTGGCCTGATAATAGTCATCATGGCGAAGTGCATGTGATGGTTTCTTAAACTCTATCAGCAGGTACTCGCCAAAGAGGTTTGCGTTTAGCAATAAGTCCGGTCGTTTACTTGCCCTGTCACCTACATATTTTCGACCCAAAAGCGTCTCGATCTGTTTCTTCAGTGTAATATTTGAGCTGAAAAGGCTAAATTGAGGACCAAATAGCCATAGATTGTTTTCTATGGCTTTATGCACATCCTTTTCCAAGGTAGTAGGGTCATCGCAAAGCGCCTCAAGATAATTGAGAAATTCGAGACGTTTGTTGGCCTGTTCTGCCATGCGGGACATCTCTAACAGGCCGAATTCGTCCAATGCTTCTGCGAAAACAGCCACGTCAGAATGCTTGGCTTCGTTAATATGCTCCAATACAGTTCGGTAATCGGAGCGTTCCAAAGCATCAAGCAGCACATTTACAATGGACTCTGTCTTCGAGGGAGGCTCTTGATAAAACCGCTCTAAGATCTTATTGATCGCCTCTACGGCGAAGGTGCGCTTGTGCTCGGGTAAAGAACTAATACGTTCTTTAGTTTTTTTGTTTAATCGTGCTTTCGCCAGATGAATTTCTTGGCCATATACCTCTTTGAATTTCTCTCGTAATATCGGTTGAATTGCAGCTTCGAGTGCCGCTAGTCCTTTGCTACCATCGACCACCGCGCCCCAATCAGCAGTAATGACATCCTCTAATCCATCAGCCTGAATCTCCCCATAACATTTCGTGAGCAATTTTGGAGGAAAGTCATCTACTTCATCTAAACCAAAAAAAGAGGGGTCGCCAATAATTTTTCCGGCAACACGCAAAACAATACCAGGCTTTCGTAGCGGCGCTTTTTGATCCGATATGGTGAAACGAAGCTTAACTTCTCCCACCTCCTCAACCGATTGCGTAATCTCGGTGTAAACGCCTTGGACGTCATCAATATCAAGATTCTTGCCATTCACTATCAGTGTAAAATCTAACTCTCTACCGTATTCCCTTAAGAGAATTTGACGAAATTTGTCTGGGTTAGGAAACTGAATGTGACGATGCAAGTGGGACAAGGTCACACGGGTTCCGTTTTCTTTTGTTTTATTATCGGAAACAAGAATATCAAGTGGCATTTCTTGCAGATCTGAACATCGATCCAAAGCATTTCTATCCAATTCAAATGCAGATTGCTTACCTCGCGCCCAGGTTTCTAACCTCATACTCGATGCAGCCATAAAACCGGCAAATTTACCGATACCTTTTCTACCTTTTACTTGTCTCTTTTTAATCGCGCTTAGCTCACCTCGCCGCTCGCGTCGATTACTGGCGATATTCAAATACTCTGCAGTGAGCTCTATATTCGTCATACCAGAACCATCATCTTCAATAACAATGGGATCATCAGTCAAGGGGTCAGGTAGCGTAATAATGACCGTATCAGCATCAGCATCCCAGGCGTTATCGACTAACTCTTTCAATGCCTTCTCTGAAGAACGATAGTTTTCGCTAAGCAACTGCGTCAATCGAGGGTCGATTTTGAAAGAGTGTTGGGCCATGGCTATAGTTCACCTGCGAAAGCTTTTTGGCTTAGTGATTCAAATAATCTCTCTTGAGTAGCCTGTTCCAACTTCGGAGACAATTGATTCACATGATTTACGAATTCAGAAAACTTTTCTTGTACCTCAATCGGAGGTACATAACACGAAACTGACTCGATCTGTTTCGAACTAACGTTTGGCTGCAGTGCTACCGAGCATAGCTTTTCAACTTCGCTCTTAAAATAGTCTGAGTATAGGAAATATTTTAGAAACTCCTTAGTAACTTTACCTTTATATCCGTTAAAACGACCAACTCGTTGATTCAACAAGCAAGGCCTATCTCTTTCCTTAACTTCGACTACCTTCACAGCATTTAGAGACTTTATTATTGGACGGGTCATCGCCATAACCAAATCACCAACTTCAAGAGAAAAATCTGGCTTTGAGTTTAGAAAGTTCTCAGGGAGATAATTTACATCTTCCCATTCAAGGTTTTCAAAATGAACATTAGTGATCTTGACCAGTGGAATACCACTCTCTGTGTAGTCGCTACTTTTAAACGCAAAACCCCCTTGAAAACTGCTAAAGCTTCCTAAAGCCCTCACCTCCCACCCCTTCGGATTAGTCACCGGATCACCAAACATATCCAGAAACACGGCGCGGAGAAATTCGTCGGCGAGTTTGATGGCTTGTTGGCGTTTGCGGCGTAGGTTGTCGGCTTTGTCGAGGATGGCGGCGATGCGTTTTTGTTCGGCTAGGGGTGGGAGGGGGAACTCTATTTTCTTATATTCACTCGCACGAGCATGAACCTGTGTACTACCTACCTTGATTTTCATGACTTGACTTCTAAATTCAGGGCTACCGGAAATATATGCAATATACTTTGGGTGTACGCCTTCCTTTAATTGAAATCCGAATAATCCTTGCGCTAGTAGAAATTCGCCATTTTCTTTAATTTGACAAATTCTCCCGAGATTTGGACCTGTAGGCACCAAGTCTCGAAGGGTTGTTACAAGATAACTATTATCAATTACTGCCTGACTATTTAACTCAAATATTTCATCAGACGTATAAGAAAAAGTTGTTATATCAATATCATAATTTGAACTAACTGCTTTTTTTGGTAGAACTACTTTTCCTTCTTCAGTAAATTGGTCACGCTTCAGAGAAGCACCACCTTTATCTGATAATATCAAATCGCCTAACTTTACTGTCGGCCAATTCACAGCATCTCCTCCAGCGCTTTCAATTCCTGCTGTATCTCGGTTTCCAAATCCATCAAGCGCTTCAAGATTTCTTTTGGTGGATCGTAATGCTCTTCTTCATACACCACTTCTTTATAGCGGTTAATGGAAAGGTCGTATTTATTGGCGGCGATGTCAGCCTTGTCCACTGCAAAGGCAGTTTGAGTCTTGTCGCTCCACTGTTCGACCGAGTCACCAGCCATGACCTTGGCACTATAGTCTTGCCACTGGCTGATTAAATCCGGTAGGTCATTACTGCCCTCACCTGTTAAAGGGGTACGTTTGTCATCGAGACTAAAACCATCGGCTTTTAGATCGTAAAACCAGACTTTGTCGGTCTGGCCGCCTTTGGTGAAAAGCATCACGGCGGTACTGACACCGGCATAGGGTTTAAAGACACCGGACGGCAGGCTGATAATGGCTTCTAACTGGTTATCTTCTATTAAGGTAGTGCGCAGTTGTTGGTGGGCTTTGGAGCTACCAAATAATACGCCGTCGGGTACGATCACGGCGGCACGGCCACCTATTTTAAGCATACGTAAAATTAGCGCGACAAAGAGTAATTCGGTTTTTTTGGTTTTAACGGTACGCAGAATTTCTGGGTCAACATCTTCTTCGTCCAGGCTGCCTTTAAACGGCGGGTTGGCAAGTATTAAGTCAAATCCTTCTTTGGCACTTTGCGGGAAGCGTTCGATAAACCCCTGGCTCAAGGTGTCTTGATAATGGATGTCGGGTTGGGCGACACCGTGCATGACCAGGTTCATGGCGGCGATACGTAACATGGTGGCGTCGAAGTCGAAGCCGTGGAACATATCGGTATCAACATGCTCGCGATTGGCCGCTAATAAATCACCGGTATATGTGACGTTAAGTACTGGCTTACCTTCTGCATCCAATACCGGTTCACCTTGTTCACCCAGCGCGGGCTCTGTGATAGTGCCCTGCTCTGAACTGTATTTTTGTAACATGAATTCATACGTGGTATTGAGGAAACCGGCGGTACCACAGGCTGGGTCACAGATGCGGTCGGTGGCGATCGGGTCCATCATATCGACCATGGCGCGAATAATATGCCGAGGCGTTCGGAACTGGCCGTTAATACCGGCGGTGGTGAGTTTACCGAGCAGGTATTCGTATAAATCACCTTTAGTATCACCTTTGTCGAGCGGTAATTCATCGACCATGGCAATGGCTTTCACCAACAGCGAGGGTTTTTGAATCATCATCTGAGCGTCTTTCATAAACTCGGCGAACAAGGTGCCTTCGTTGCTTTCGGATCTGCTGCTCTTAAAATACGGAAACAGCCCGTCGCGAATTTTGATCATGAGCGCATCGGCTGATTCGATGTGCTTGAGGTTTTGCCAGCGTAGGTCTTGCTGCTCATCATTAAAGCGGCGCTTAAAGGCTTGCTTGGTACGCAGTGATTTCTTCTCGTCACTGGTTTCGTTCATATCCAGTAAGCGGGCATACATGAGAAAGGTGATCTGTTCGATCACGGTGAGCGGGTTGGTAATGCCGCCGGTCCAGAATTCTTCCCAGAGTTTATCGATG
>Ga0105353_1001254_pt1 | contig 12810 bp, 10 predicted proteins | sample EN1Hudsemesocosm_2_FD_83657 | JGI IMG/M metagenome (GOLD analysis project Ga0105353, IMG submission 83657) | Methane-oxidizing microbial communities from mesocosms in the Hudson Canyon - EN10B Hudson Canyon | ecosystem: Environmental > Aquatic > Marine > Cold seeps | place: Hudson Canyon...
ATCCTCTCACAGAGCAGTGAGCAGCAACAACTCCTCGTTCGTAAAAGCCGATATCGAAGACGCCAAGTCATTTTTCACCAAACACAGCCTCGAAACAAAAACCTTTGCTTACCCCATCGGTAAGATGCGTTCAATTGAAAATAACATTCAAGCAGTAAGCGATTCAGGCTTTGAAATCGCGTTCACTGCAATCGAAGGATTAGCTGACAGCAAAGGCAACCCTTTTACCATTCCTCGAATACCCTACCCAGAAGGTATCAATCAACTAAATGATATATGCTCCCCACTAGCCAATTACCAATTCTCTAACTCAAACGCCCTCATAACTGTTTATGACACAATAAGAATGAAATTTCTTATCAACAGATATGGAGGAAAAGCCGCCAGCCTAACCCTACTAAAACACAAATTAAAACGATTAAGAGGTGACTATCAATCATACCTCAACATAAATTTTAGCGATGTACGTCGAGCGGTCTTTTTCTGCCATGGAAACATCAATCGCAGTGCAATTGCCCAAGCTTACTTTCAACGTAACTCGAATTTGGAATGCCACTCATTTGGTTTAGATACCCGAGACCAATACCCTCCCAGTGTTGATGCATTACGCTGGGCTAAAAAGAATAAATTAGATTTACTAAAACATAAAACCACAAAAGTAGAAGACTTTAACTTTTTACCCGGTGACTTACTCATAGCTTTTGAGCCCGAGCAAATAAATAAGCTACAAAATAGCAGCATCCAGTTACCAGATAAAATACAATATAGCTTAGCTGGACTTTGGGGCGGAAGAGACTACCCATATATTCAAGATCCTGTTGCGCGACCAGAAAAATATTTCGACCGCTGCTTTAGAATTATTAAATCCTCCGCTGAATCACTAGCCAGTAAACTTTAATGACCAAACACCAGACAACAATTTTACACGTTATAGACACCACAGGCCCTGGCGGCGCAGAAACAGTATTTATTGATCTCGCCGATAAACTACGAGGTAAAGGCTACCGCTCTATCGCCCTTATTCGCGAAAAAGGATGGGTATACGAAGAGCTTAAACGCCGCGACATTGATACGCATATTATCGAATGCAAAGGCAGTTTTAATGTTGGATTTTTACGTAAACTTGTATCGTTGATTAAGGCAGAAAGAGTCGATATAATCCAGTCTCATTTGCTAGGCTCAAATATCTACTGTGCTATGGCTGGTGTTCTTAGTCGAAAGCCCGTTTTTGCCACGTTTCATGGTGCAGTAGACGTCGCCAAACAAGAACGTTTTCTCAAACTTAAGTGCTTAATCCTTAATTTAGGCGTCACAAAATTTATTGCGGTCAGCAAAACGCTTAAAAACGAGATTAAAGCATCCGGTCTACTGCGAGAGAGTAAAACAACCGTCATATACAACGGCATTGATACTGACCTCTACTATAAACGAGACAGCTCACCAATCAGACAAGCTCTAGGATTAGACAGTAGTGATATCCTTATTGGTAGCTTAGGCAATGTCCGCCCAGCCAAAGCATATGATGTATTGATAAAGGCTGCTGCAATCGCCGTTAAAGAAAAACCAGCGCTTCACTTTGTTATTGCAGGCGACACAAAGAAAGAACCACTCATGAGTGAACTTAATGAACTCATAAACAAAGAAAAAGTTTCAGCTAACGTCCACTTTATTGGCTTTCAAGATAACAGCGCTGACTTTCTGGGGCAAATGGATATATTCTTACTAACTTCATCCAGCGAAGGATTCTCGATATCAACAATAGAGGCTATGGCAACAAGCTTACCGGTTATCGCCACAAAATGCGGCGGGCCTGAAGAGATTATAACAACTGATGCCGAGGGCTTTCTAATTGAGACAAACAATTCACCAGAGATTGCTCGCACTCTATTAGGTGCATCTAACACATTGAACCATCAACCTATCAGGACCTCATACAGGTTTAGCATCGAACAGACAATAACTAGCTATATAAATGAATACAACCATTTAACGCTATAGAAACTCGACCTAACGATAAAACCACACACGCTTGTGCTCAGTCAGATTAGCTTAATGATAAACTAACCATCTATTCCAGTAATAACGAACAAAGTAACTAGCTGTGTCGAGTACTTTGTGCGAAAAAACCTCCCCCAAATTTAGGATATATCGTACTTTTATCTGACTGTGCTGCAAGACACTTTGATATATAGCACCATAAATAGATAAGTGATCATCATCATGAAACAACGTAAGCTGATTTATTTCTACCTTACATACGACGCTCTTATATCATGCCCCAGCATCAGGATAGTCGTCGCAATTGAATTTTCAAAGTTAAACAGAGCGCGGTAATTTAACTTTAGATATCTCATTATTGAGTTAATTTCAAAGAAACTTTCATCAAAAAGTACATCAATAATGGTTTTCCTATGAAGTCTTCTCTAAACAAGAAGATATTAGTCTATCAACCCTGCATAACTGGCAAAAACTGTTTCAACTAGAAGGTCGAATTGTATTAACCCCCCCTGAAATGATCATTTGAAGAAAAATCTCGACACTATCTAATGTTGAATTGAGCAAGTATCACAGATACTTAACATTAGCGCCGTAACGAACTCATGCAAAGAAAGCTTTATACCAACTACCCAAGCACACTAGAAACAGCTACCTTGAATTCTTTATGGCACCGGTCTAATGTGTACTCTTCCTTCACAGTTTTCTGTGCACACAAGCCCATACGTAGCCGTTTGGTACTGTCAAGTACGAGACTCTGCAGTTGCTCAACCAAACTATCAACACTATCTTTGCTATAGACATATCCATTATAGTCATGTGTAATTGCCTGCTGTACAGAAGGTATATCCGGTACCAAGACAGGCAAACCAGCAGCCATGTACTCAACAATAGACAATGAGAAGCCTTCACCTAGCGCAGCATGCACAGCCAAATCAGAAGCTGCCAATATATCTTTTACATCACTACGAAAACCCAGTAATCGTAGCTTATCGCCTAAATGCAAACGCTCATGAAGACTCTTTAATTCACTAAAACAAGGACCATCACCTATAACCAAAAAAACAATATTTTCATTCGGATTAGACTCAATAAATTTTGCCGCAGCCCGCATGATAAATTCCGGCCGCTTGTAGGGGTGCGCTCTACCAGTAGATACGACCACAGATGCACTTTCATTAATACCTAAAGATGACCGAGTGTCTTTGCTAACAGTTTCTGCACAAATTAAAGGAATGCCATTTTGAACCAAAAGAACTTTTTCTGACGGAATTCGCGCATTAAGCTCACTTCTTTCTTTCATTAAGGGAGAAATTGCAAACACAGCATCACACGTGAACCATGAAAGCCTATTTCTCAACGACTTAACTAACCCCTTCAAACCAACAACGGGCGGCCGATCGCCTGGCGTATGATCATGACTGATAATTTTGGAAACACCACACGACCGAAGCCATGCATTAAAAAAACTAAAATACGGTAGGTCGGTTAAATAAACTGACCGAACTTCATTAAGTTTAAGAAATTTCTGCAACTCATTTCTTGACCCATTAAGCACATCCAGCTCTAGCACCGTAAGATTTTGATTCAACACCTCCTTCTTCGCTCCGACCAGCTTAGGGTATGCCAAAAATGCCTCAAAACCAGCTTCACGGTGCATCTTGGCCAAAATTAACCAAAAACTTTCCATCAACCACCATGCATAGGCTGTATCGGAGGGATAATTTGATACCAACAGTATATTACCCGTTATACCTCCTCCATCTATTTGCTTATCCTTCATACTAAACGAACCTTAAACGCTTCAATGTGCTCCATTTAGGCCTTGCTACGATCTTCAATGACATTTTCAAAAACCTCAATTGTTCTGGCCACATTATTTTTCCAGCTATATTCTTCGTCCACCAAGTTTTTACCCGCAGTGCCGACTTTCTTTACCAGAATAGGATTGTCTCTAGCAAAAATAATTTTATCTAAAATAGATTCTGGTGTATTTTCACAAAGAAAGCCTGTCACCTCATCGTGCAATATATCTTTCATCTGACCGATATTTGAGGCAAGCACTGCTGAATCACACGCCATATACTCAAACATCTTCATAGGGGAACCATGAAACCCCCATTTAGACCAAAAATATTCAGGATGAATGGCAACACATAAATCAGCTTGACAAATTTCATCAAACAATTGGTCTCGCCCCAACCCCTCTTTCACCTCAAGATTTGTCGTATTTGGAATATAGTCTGATCGTTGATTAACAGCCATAACAAAACGAATTTCAGGGTATTTTTTTTCTGCTTGTTTAATTGCCTCAGCAAAAAGGTTTAAACCTTGCCAAGGGTACATAGCACTTCCACTATATAAAACAGTAAATTTTTCGGAAACCTTCTTACAAGACCTCGCATTAATTTCCTCTGCAGGCAAAAAAGGCCCTCCATTCGGTACTACCAAGGTTTTTTTGACACCCAAACCGTTAATGGCATAATTACCCAAAGCGCTAGAGACACAAATAGCCGCATCAACTTTATTCGCCATTTTTTTTCGCAATTTTTCTTCTAAAATTATACCTGGGTACTTTTTATATGCATGAATACAACGCTTCATTCGCTTATACAACGACTCACTTGACCGACTCCAGTGCAACAAGCCCCCCAAATGAGAATAAGCAAGCGCCTCATTAGCAGGCGCATTAATCTCCCAAACAATCGGTTTGTCTGAAACTAGCGCATTCAACATACCTAATTCCCCCCAACTGCTTAGGTATCTGCCATCGATTCTTACATAGAGCACATCGATCCAGTTAGCAAATTCTTGCAACTCAGCGACAGAAGAACCAAAATTTTTAGCTACTTGCACAGTACTATCATTAACGACAGCTACCTGATGACCCCGCTCGACAAAGCCTGTCAAAAGCTCTAATGCGTGTACATGATTCCCCCCCTTAGGAGGAATAATGTTTAAGTTGTAAACATACCCAATATTCAATTTTACCCCCTCCCTGTTAACTGACGGTCGTCATTATTCAAACACCCTGTTAAAATCTGTTTAAGTCGTGAGCAACTTTTTCCCTCTGTCCACTGGGACAATACCGCCTCACTAGCCCTCAATCCTACACTACTGACTAAATCTGAATCGCTAGCCAACTTTGACAAGATCTCAGCCATTTCTTTCCAATCATATTCATCAACTAGAAAACCCGTCCGACCCTCATCGATAATATCTAAGATACCCGCATGACGGGTACTAACGACAGCCAAGCCCATACCCATTGCTTCTAAAACACCGACAGGTGTCCCCTCCATATCACCATCCTGCGCAGTAACTGAGTGCTGAATAAAACACTCGGCCTCTCTAAGCTTTCTAAAAACAAGCTCATGTTCGCATTCACCATGAAACGTTACTTGACTTTCAATACCTAAGCCTTTCACTAATTGAATACAAGCATTAAACAGCTGACCACCACCAAGAACATCTAAATGAGCACCCTTGTGCATTCTCGCCACCTCGGAGAAGGCCAATAATGACAGAAACGGTGCTTTTTTTTCCGTCATCCGGCCAACCATTACACATGAGAAAGCATCCTTACTTTGAGTAGACGAATTACGCTTTGTAACAGCAGCGCCACATGCGTTATGATGTATTATTTCTGGATCACAACCCATGGCTTCTAGACGCTCACACATAAGCCTAGACACACCAATAACTGCTGAAGCATAGTTAAACAGCTCTTTATATTTATCTACATATTCTTCTAAAAGTGAGTGGCGCGATGCATCATAACCATGAAAGTGCGCAACTAACGGTACATTAGCGTTTTTACAAGCATCGAGAACACTTACCGCTGTTGGACCATATTCAGCCAGTACAACATCAATTTTTTGACTTTTAATAAACCGAGAAACAGCAACTGTATCTTGCTCTGCAACAGTTGTAAGCTTCAACAGCCTTAATACCCAGCGAAACATCAATAGGAGAACATGCCGACTTAACAGATAGTTCCCCTTTTTTTGATCAACAATTCTATAACCAGGATTACCCACCAGCGTATGGATATTTGGTTTAAAACTGCCTATATGAGAAGAAATAAACGTCTCTGAAGCTCCAAGAATTCCATTCTCCGTGTTAAGTACCAATAAAACCTTCAAAAACAAACTCCTTACTTAGGCCGGCGTCACCGCCCATTTTAATGCCTAACCCACTGATATTTGGAAAACCGACATAACCGATATTAGAGCCGAGGAGAATACAGATATAAAGCTAGATAATCTATAGAAACTCAAATATAATATCCAAATCAAGCCCTTAATAACAAAGAAGTATTTGGCCCTTTATGAGAAACGGAACCTCTCCTCAACAACACTCAGAACAAAAAAGCACATTAGAAAAAGCCCCCCCCTTCGATTACGAGCATTGCCGGGATTTCTATCTGACGAAAAGAAAGTTACCACTGAATGAAAACGTCAAAATACTACTTCAAAAGCCCACAAATAGAAAAACCACCTCACAAAATAATACCAAAGACCTGCAACCAGCAATCGAAAACAATGTAATCAAGCAAACTGACAACCAAAGTCAAATTATCATTACCTCACACAAAAAACGGAAATACCCTTGATATATTCCACCACCCTATAAGCCTTATTATAAAAACAATTTACTCAAACTAGAGAGCGTACAACATTTCATGAATGATCATCGCCAAAAAACAACGCGAGCTATTGGCTGGGTCTTAGGCTCTAACACAGTTTCTCAAATCATATCATTTATATTCGGAATAGTACTTGCCCGCTTACTAACACCAGAAGACTTCGGCATGATCGCAATGACCCTTGCTATTATAGGGGTAGCAGGCCTGCTCTCAGACTTCGGCATGGGCGCAGCATTAGTACACTTAAAAAACACCCACTCCAGCCATTACAACTCTATTTTCTGGCTTAATTCTGGAATTGGACTCACCCTTACTGTAATCATTTTTCTCTTCTCAGAAATGATCGCTAACTTTTATGGAATCCCTGATCTTGAAAAAATAACTAAAACGTTATCAATATGCTTCGTAATCAATGCAATGACACTTGTTCCGAGACAAAGACTAGTAAAACAGATAGAGTTTAGAGCACTAGCAATAACTGATTTTTCTTCGATGGCTATATCTGCAATTGTCGCAATCTTGTGCGCAATGCATGACTATGGGTACTGGAGCCTGGTAATACAGCAAATAGTAAGAGCTTCTGTAAACTTGATGCTTTCTACTATGTTCGCGAAATGGCTGCCAAGACTCGAGTTTAGCATCGAAGCCACAAGACAGCTGTTCAGCTTCAGCATTAATGTGTTTTTTATCTCGCTAGTCCAGTATGCAGGCTCCCAGGCTGACAAACTAATTGTTGGTAAATTTTTAGGTGCCGAAGCCACGGGCCTTTATGACAAAGCTGGAGCCCTAATGATGGTTCCCGTTAAATCTACTTCGCACGCAGTTGGCTCTGTATTGTTCCCAGCATTTAGCCAAATACAAGATGACAAAGTAAAAATCGCCTCCATATTCACTCGAGCAATTTCCGCAGTTTCTTTGATAACGTTCCCCATGATGCTGGGGCTATTAATTACAGCTGATAATTTAGTAAGCGTAATTTTAGGTCCTCAATGGCTAGAAGTTATTCCCATACTAAAAATCCTATGCTTCTGCGGCCTAGCAATCTCAGTTGGCACCATGTCGGGCAGCATTTATTTATCCCAAGGACGCACAGACCTGCAGCTAAAAGTAAACTTAGTAACACAGGCAATCAGGATCACAGCAATTGCCTGCGGAGTTCCTTGGGGCGTAATAGGTGTAACCATTGGTTTTTCTATAGGGACCTTCATTAGCATTGTGGTCTCTTGGATAGTTGCTGGTAACATCATTCAGTTGAGCTTATTCACCATTATAAAGACACTTCTACCAAACCTTATACTAGCCACACTGATGGCACTGTCATTATATTTGCTTGAAGCCACTTTTCCGTTTATTGAAGCCGGAATGCACCCAGCAGGTTATTTATTAACACAAACGATTACAGGCATGCTCTGCTACACTTTACTGCTCATTATTTTTAAGCCCCCTGGTTTCAAAGACATACTCGAAGTACTCCACCTCGATTTCAACATAGGTAAAAAGTAATGAACCTAAACACACTGAAACGTACCCTGCAGCCAAGCAAGCATGTAAAAACCATTATACTTGGACACCAGAAAAGCGGTACAACCGCGATTGCAGCTCTTTTAGCAAAATGTGCAGACGCAAGCTATAGCAACGATCCTCTATATCAAATCGACCAAGGAACAGGGATAGCAGCGAATAAACTATTATCAGATCCAAAGAAACTAAAATATTTTATTCACAGACACCCAATACTATTTAGCAGAAATATAATCAAAGACCCTGACCTAATTTTTGCTTGGCCTCAAATCAATACATGTTTTGAGAACGCAAACTATATTTTCGTCTTGAGAGATCCAAGAGACAATATTCGTAGCATTTGCGACCGACTTGCACTTTCGGGTAAAAACTCAACACAAACACCCCCAATAAGCCAAATGGACCGTGGCAATAAGCACTGGCAACAGATTATTACCGGCACACTTCCCACCTTATCCTCATCACCCAGCAACAACTACCTAATAAACCTCGCTAATCGATGGAATCATGCCGCAACTATTTGCGCAAAAAACAAACATAAAATGGAGGTCGTAAAATACGAGGACTTTAAAGCTAATAAAATTGAAACAATTCACTATCTTGCAGAGAAACTTGGGCACACCATAAAAAACGACATAAGCAACGATCTATCAAAGCAATTTCAAAAAGCAGGTAACAGCACAATTAAGTGGGAAGATTTTTATTCGCAAGAAAACCTGAGCCTTATAGAGCGTATATGCGCAAAAAATATGGCTTATTTTGGCTATAACAACTAAAATTAAACCGTATAGACAACCAACGATCAGTAAAAACACATAAACACTAGCCTACAACACACTATATGGAAATAATCCTTTCGCCACACAGGTAAAGATTGTTTCAAATATTTACACGAAAAATATACAACTGCATGCCATTCTAGCCTACATTAATATACAATCGTCATAGGCTGTTAAATCGTCATAGACTGTTAAAGTGGAGGACAATACCATGAGCAAGAACTTACCAATCTTTTTTTTGTTGTTTTTAGTTTCAATAACATCAAGTGCTGAAGTATTATTTTCAGACTCATTTGAGTCCAAAGATATGTCAGCGCCACATAACCAACCCAACTCAACAAACGTGATAAACGCCAACTGGGAGGGAAATAACCGCACCTCGATAGTAGGTATGGATCCTGATTCGGTTGCAGTCTATAACAACGGATCTATTAATAACATTCAGCCAGGGAACGACTGGAATGCAAAGGATGGGCAATTCTCGCTTAGGTTTCGTTATTCAGCTAACGAGAACATGACCGAACAGCGTTTCAACTTCGACCCACAGACTGAAATATGGATAGGTTACTGGGTGAGAGTCCCCGCTAACTTTTACCATGGATCCCTCAATAATAAGTTTTTTTCTATTTGGGGAAGTACGTACGACTCATTAGGAACCGTAACATGGCAAACTAGACCATCTGGATCAGGCAACGCAGTGATTGCCGTTCAAGATGGAGGGGTTCTAAGCGGAGAAAGCAACCCAACTCCATTTATTGATAGAGCAACTGACTTAGGCAGATGGATGAGAGTCGTAATGCATATTAAATATGCAACATCTTCCTCTTCCAACGATGCCATAATTCAATTATGGAGACGCTGGGAAAATGAGAGCGCATACACACTTATACACGACATCCAAGATGGGTCGAATCAATGGGAGTCAGATGCTCTAGGCTACAGAAGAGGGTATTTCTTTGGCTGGGCCAATGACGCATACGACTCAACTACCGAATGGCTAATAGACCAACCAACTTTTGCATCAAGCAGCTTACTTAATGACGAGAGTTCACCCGCCGATGCACTCCCACCAAGTAATTTTAGCGGCGACCAAGTTCAGTGAGATTAAGCACCACTCAATAATAGTATTTACCTAAGAAAATTATAGCCTTCAAACTCTTCAAATAGAATTTAAAGGCTGTAATACTTTTCTCAAAAATTGCCCAGCTCTCCCCCCCCCTTAACAACCTTAATATGTATTTATCAGAATCACACAGGACGCTACTTTTTTCTTATAGTAATGACATATTATTTAATACAATTCAGTTATTAGCCCAGCTCACCTAAAAAGCTTTTGCCTTGCCCCACTATGCTGTAATATTAATTATTATAGCTGAAAACATAATTCATTCTCCACAACCTCGGTCCTACATCACCAGAATATGATAAAATTATCTATCATCATCCCAGCACATAATGAAGAAGTTTTCATTACAGGTTTACTAAGATCCATTGAGGCTCATTTACAAATTGATCATGAGATAATTGTTGTAAATAATGGATCAAGTGATAATACTGAAAAAGTTGCAGCTATTTATAACTGTAAGATCATCAACATTTCTGACAAAGTATCACCAAGCAAAGCACGAAATATTGGAACAAAGTCAGCAACAGGTAATTTTTTTGTATTTCTAGACGCTGACGTTGAAATAACTGAGGAATGGGGCCTTGAAGTTAAAAAGGTAATATCCACAACCGATCCTGAAGCCTATATATTAACAGGAGAGTCATACATTATATCTAAAGAGCCCTCTTTTATAGAATTATACTGGTTTGATCCTCTTAGAAAAAAAGAAAAAACATACATTAATGGAGGCAATATAATTATAACAAAACGTTTCTTCGAAACACTAAACGGCTTTGATGAAAGTAGAGAGACTGGAGAAGATGTAGATTTTTGTTTACGCGCAACACAAGCCGGTGGAGAACTAATATTTAATTCAGCTCTAAAAGTCCACCACGAAGGCTTCCCTCAAACGATATTTCAATTCATAAAAAGAGAGAAGTGGCATGGCACAGACGATTTCTTAACTCTAAACAAAATATTTAATTCCAAAGTGGCAATCATTACCTGCATATTTATATTTCTACATTTTGCATCATTTCTAATAATTTCTACTCACTCATTGATCTCCCCAATTTTTCTAAACGTCTTTTTCGTTATGCTTTTATCTATACTTGTAATTTGCCTAATATCATCAGCTGCAAGCTTTAGACTCAGTAATAGTAGAAAGTATATTCTAACTGGCACATTAATTTACTATTTGTACTTTATAGGCCGATCTTTGTCAGCCATTACCTCACTAACACACCGCCTAAAGAAAATTTCTTCCTCATAGCTATAAAAAAAACAGATTTAAATAAGGGATAAATAAATAGCCTGAAGGCACTCCCCTCCAACAAAACCAACGATTAATCAATCCGCAACAAAACATAGCTATAGCACGAAGGCCATCAATGTCAGGCCAACAAGCGAAATTTAGCTTTTTCATAAGAGATAATCTAGAAAAAATATATTTCCACATTAAGCACAATCATGAAGGCAAAATTTATTTGGAAACACCTTCAGTGATATTAAAATAACAGGAAATAAATGCTAATTGAACCCACATGAAAGGATAATAAACGACAGACACAAACTGACCCGCGACAACAAAACCAATCAAAGATATTTTGAATGCTATAGACAGTTCACCGAATATACTCGGCACTGTATCTTTGCCTATTTTAGACAATGCAGAAAAAGCACTGAATATTAGCATCAGATAAATAAACAAACCAATATAACCTAGGTCTGCGCCGACCTGCACAAAAATGTTATGTGGTAGTTGAGCGCTTGAGTACAACATATCCTCAGAATAATAATCTTCATAGTAGTGTCTAAAATTAAAATAGCCAACACCGGTCAAAGGGAAGTCATTCATCATTTGATAGCCGTTTTCCCAATAAAGGAGGCGTTGTTGGGACGTTTTATCACTACCCGATTCCGCAAAGCGCATTTTCTGCTCTTCAGGCAAAAAATGCCAGCCGGCAACAACCACAACAATAATCCCAACTAAGACTTTTACTTTGAATATTTGTTTAAAGAAACGCAGAAAAAATTGCACTACCATGGCCAACTGAGCCCCCCTTGAACTAGCCCCTAAAATTACCATAGAAGCAGTAATAGGCATCAACATCAAAACTCGATACTTCCACACAGGTACGTAGGGTTTTAACGACAACGCGATCGCTAATCCTATAGGCCAAAATACCACCATTTGTATCGCCAGCTCGCCAGAGTTCTGAAAAAAACCCGGCGGCCCCGACAAACCCCATGACGCAAACGAAAACCCTCTTTTTGCCCAGGTTATCGCTAATGAAAATGAAAGTTTAAAACTAGCAATACAAAAGATAGCCAAGAAGAAAAGAAGACGCTGTGGCGTGGTAACAATATTGATAATTAAGAAATAAATAACGAGCCATGTATAGAAATTAGCGAGATTTTTATACGAAAATTCGGGATAGTGCGCATTCAGCGTTGACCACAAAACAGACAAAAAGAAGAGTATCATCCATTTATTGATAGGAGAAGATACCCACTTCCTATCTTTCTCCATAAAAACACCTATTAATGAGCCCAACAAAAATAGTTTTGCCCACGGTAGAAAGTCAAGCCAAGTAATAATTGATTGAGGTCGAACATACTCAACAAACAAATAAAAGCAGATCATTTTAAATGCGAGACTTTCACTTTTAAAATACGCCCACCAAACTTTTAATTCTAAGGAGTACAAGTCTTCAATTGTATATTGCTGATTGCTCATAGTTTAAGACTGATACAAGTAG
>Ga0105353_1001270_pt1 | contig 12716 bp, 8 predicted proteins | sample EN1Hudsemesocosm_2_FD_83657 | JGI IMG/M metagenome (GOLD analysis project Ga0105353, IMG submission 83657) | Methane-oxidizing microbial communities from mesocosms in the Hudson Canyon - EN10B Hudson Canyon | ecosystem: Environmental > Aquatic > Marine > Cold seeps | place: Hudson Canyon...
CATTTGCTTCCGGGTTTTCCCAGTCAATCAACCAAACAGTCTGGTTCTGTTCTCCTGCGCCTTCCTTGTCTTTAATTCCATAGCGCAACAGGCTATACACCGCTTTATTCGCATCGTAGAGCTTTTTACCCTCACCAAGAGCCGCAGCGGTATCAAGCTGGCGCAGCGCACGACCGATGAGCACCTCACTGACACCACGACCCTGTAACCACTTACGCAGCAAAGCCTCTTCGATATTTCGATTATTTTCTCTATAACGCCAATCGCCAAGGTATTCATATTTCAGCTCACTCTGAAAGAACTGAATAATACGGTCTTGTGTTATAAGCTCAGGTTGGCCTACGTTACTCATCATCTAGTTCCTTTAAGTCTGAGCATAAATTAGTAAGCTTGCTAATGACTTTTTTGACTTCACCTTGCTCACTTTTAGCAAAGTATCCATGAACACCGACATCCTCAAATTTGCTTTCGACAAGGCTAAAGCCTTGTTTATCAAGAACAGATAAAAGCTCATCAGAAAAGCCGGAAGGATCCCCTCCTTTAAAGCGAATATTGAAAGTAGTAGCGTATTTCCGTATTTCTATTGAATAAAGGCAGTCATCAAAAAACCACCCATCCACAGAAACGAATGCCTTTTCATCAAGTGATTTAACGGATTCTAATCTTATGCTCGTGAAAGGATTTAATAGGTCTTTATTTTGACGTAATTCAGATTCCACAACCATAGTGCGAAATTCACTGTGAGGATGGTTTCGTTGTGATTGACTAAGCAAAATAATTTCATGGCCATTAATCGAGATAAATCCTTGATTACAGTAATCGATTAATTCTTTGTGCTTTATTAGCATCTGACACCAGTCTTCTATTTCACCGCTGTTGAGCGCATCCTTACAAATCAAGTCCAAAGAGTTGACTATATTTACAGGATCAAATAATGGATCATCAATTACCGCTTTAACATAGGCTTGTTTTTGCTCTATAACTGAAGAACCAATTCGCAATAAACGACGCCAACTGTGATCTCGAGGTATATTATTTCTCGTATCCCTAGAGCTAAGTAAGTTAAATCTATCGCCGGATTTTTCTGTAAAATAAATACCTTTGCTAAGTACTGCTCGCTCCCAAAGATAATTAATGCTTGAGGAGCTTCCTCTTATTAGAGTAAAGACTTCACCTGCTGATTTAGCATATTTTTTAAAGTAACTAAAATGTTGTTTATCGAGCTCTTCACTCCAATCACAATGCTCATGTTCTCGGTAAAATTCCAAGATGCCAGCAAAGTTCAGAATAAAGCCAATTTGACCATCAAAAAATGGGTGCTTCTCTGCTTCAACTATCACATCACTCCACTCGTGTGACTTCAGCAAGAGATGGGCTTTTATTTTTTCTTCTAGGATTTGAGAACCAGTGAACCCTGAAAGCTCATAATCACCTTTCAACGTAACTAATATCGGTGTGTCGAATTGACTCAATTCATTAATCGCAAAAAGCGCTTTGTAAAACTCATCAGATGTATTAATGATAGTGTTTTCTACCAAATTGTAGATAACACGCATCCAAGCACTTAAGTCAGTGTGGTCTTTGTTTTTTGCCAAGTATGTATAAAAAGCATAGAAACGTAGTTTGTCATCGTAACTAGCAGTATTAGCAATAACTTTCTTGAACGTTTTTTCTTCCGAGTAATAATAATCATTTACAAGATAAGGTTTAAGCTTGTTGTCCACCAGGCCCTCACAATAAATCAAATCTAAAACTTCGATCAGGCGAATAATTAATTTTTGATTAAAGCAATTCAGTTCATCATATTTCGATAACGTTAGTGATTGTAATCTTCCAGCTAAACCAAAAATATCACTCTTAGCTTTAGCTAAGACAAAGGGTGAGTCTTGGTTGTCTAAAAGATATTGATAAGCAATAACCAACCGAAAGAAGTTCATTATCTCATCATCAAACGTATTATCATCTGAGCATACATTCCGATAAGGCCAAAACAAATCGGCCCAATCAGTATCTATTTTGTGAATAAAATAATCATAACCATTAACACTCCCTTCGCTGAACTCTAATTGATAATCAGGCAAAGGCTGCTTAATAGACTTAATGATTTTCTCAAACTTTGCTTTAAAGTTTTCAAAAACCGTTAACGGCTTTCCGCGAGCGTTCATCTTAATATACAACTCGTCAGACAAACCAAACGAGTGAAGGTTTAAGAATTGAAAGGTTATATATGGTTTAGTCGTATTGGTTAACTTTTCAAACAAGTCTTCCGTTTGCCCAGCAAACATTTGCTGAATAGCGTCCAACATACAAAGACAAGCCTGAACTGTCGGGTCTTGCTTCCAAGACAAGTAAAACCATTGACTATCTTTTATTTGTTCACTTATTTTAGTTTTACTTATTACGAAATCTTTAGCTGTCAGCGCATTAAAAAACTCGGTAGTGCTCGGTCTTGTTTTATAAGTAAACCGAGAACGACCATCCTGTGTAATGAATTGCTCTTTAAAATCGGCAAACCGGCCATTTTCTACTGCCAATAACCAATGAAGCAAAAACAAGGTTGTCAGGCGTTGTTGGCCATCGAGCACCGAGAAAGTCTTATTCTCACTATCTTCATAATTGCCATAAACAAAATCAAGATCGAGAGGTTGTCGTAACTCACTATCTTCTACTATTAATGCATCAAACAGTGATCGTAAAAACAATGTTCTTACTTCATTTTCCTCTGTTCTACCTTGCGCATAGTCGCGCTGTAAAATAGGAATCTCGATGCTATCTACTTCCCCAAACAAACCATAAAAGGTTAAGCTTTTACCACTATTCATGAGTGCACTCCTTTGCCACAAAAAATGCCATAAATGCTATCAACCATAGCTGACTGATGATCTTGGCTATCCTTTGCTTCCCAAAACAACATTTTGTCCACTTGCTTACTGTAGTATTTCAAGAAAGCATTTTTAGTACATAAAGGAACAAAAGTCGCTTGTTTATCAAGGGCAATAATTCTAGAACGTTTTATTGGGAATACAGCATTTTGATAGCTACGATTTGTTGAGCTGTCCAACAGTGTTAAATTGCCAATAGAGTTATCGACATCCTCATCGCCACTTGGGTCATATAGAGTCACAACCTGCTCATAAATAACTTCAAACTGGTCATTGTCAAATGACGCACTTTTTAATAATGACTTTGCATCTTCCCTGATTAATTGTGCAGTACTAGCATCTTCAACCGATCTCTCTTCAGCTCTAATGGTGTTATCCACAGAGATATAGTCAATCACATTGCTTAGCCACGTTTTTTGCTTGTCTTTAACGTTTGGCATTTCAGAGGCTACAGATCGTATGTGCTCAATATCCCATACGTCTATCTTGAATTTTTCGAATTGAAAACGAGAGTTCGTAACCGGGTTGGCTAGCAGGCTTGCAATATTGAACAACAGTAAAATTGCTCGCAGTCGCTTTGCGCCTGAGTCATAACTTAGCTGAGATAGCTCCGCTTCAACCATATCTTTAGATAGTACAGAAAAATCATTATTTGGAAATGACTTATCAAAAACACGCTCAATTAACGCTTGTCTAAATTCATATTTGGTTTCGCTAGAGGCGCTTAAATCAAATATCTCCTCAATGGCTACCTTTTGCGATACCAAATACCCCACTAAATGAAACAGAGCGCGATCATTAAACCATTCTTCCAATGTCATAAAGCACTGCTTCACTTTTAGCCACTCTTGCACAACATCAGTATTTTTCTCGTTAAGCAGACGGTTAAACTGAAGGAATATTTTTAATTTGTCTGTATCTATAATGTGTTCACTACTTAACCGTCTTGCAGCCAGAGCAAGAACAAACTCTATACGATTAGTTCTAATAGACATATTGCTTACAAAATACCAAAACGCATCATCTTGTAAGCGTTTTTCTATCGCATCCCACTCCTGGGAAATATTGAGTTGTTGGAGATGTCTAGAGGCTTTTCCATCATGGTCGAAGTTACTTGATTTTAAAAACAGCGCTTTGACAAGTTCAGCATTAACCAGTGGAATTTTTCCCATATTTAGTCGAGTAAAAACAGCCGTAGCATCTTCGTTTTCATTAATCTCATACCAAATCACTTTTACATTTTTACCGATGTCATCGTCATTGAGCAGTGTTTGTACAATTTTAATTTTATAAGTACCATCTTGTTCTTCAAACCACTGTTCAACTGCTTTTTTTGCTTCAACAATATGAAAAAAGTCTATATTTTCATCACTACGTTCATCATCAATATGATTAAGAAACTCTGCGCTGTTCTCTCTAGTTTCATAACTTAATTGATAACGTGATTTACCTAGCAGTGTCAGGATATCTTTGAGATAAGTAAGAATGATAAAAATGGTGGTTAAACGCTGCTGTCCATCAACCAGCTCCCAAGCGCCATCATGTTGTTTGACGACAATGGGCTGCAAACAATAGAAGGCGTCTTTGGAGCCATCTTCTGCTTGCTGTTGAAATTCCTTAATGTCATTCAACAGTTCGGTCACTTGACGCTCTGTCCAACGATACCCGCGCTGATAAGCAGGAATATAGAATTTTTCATTAAGTAAATCGCTAATTGGCCTCAGCGAAAGTTCATTATCTGCCATACTTTATCCTTGATATACCTGCTCTATATTTATTATTAATGGCCTTTCCGTGAAATGCCCCTTAACAGGAAAACTAAATATTAGTCCCTGGGTATAATCTTTTACGAGATAATTCATCCATTACATATGGAGCTGAACTATTTTCATCATGCGAATCTATTTTCACCGCTTTGATACGATGAAAAACCAAAGACTTATCCACGTAACATAATTTTGGCACCAGCCTACCCAATGGAGAAGTGTCCCCCTGCTGGTCAACCTCATCCTGCTTTCCAATAACAGAAGACTCTGGGAACAAGGCTATATTTATACCCTTGCCATCAGTTTGAACTGAGGTAAATTGAACACCATCGACCTCTTTGTGGTATTTAACACGAAGGTATTCAAAAAAAACCTGTGTTGAGAGATAACCTAGCTCGTCTTGTCGCCCAAGAGGTCTGGACAATTTGTAGACCATTTCTTTAAAAAACTCAGTCGCGTGGGTATGCTTACGCCAATCAACAGACAAATAATCACCAACAACAAAATCCACTGACGTCAACGAAGACAGGTTTAATAATTTCAGTGGTTTAATGGGCCGAAACTCTCCAGATATCGCAGTATCCCCTACAATAGTCCGAAGTTCACAAAGGCAGGTGTTCCTATCCAGAGAGCAATACATGGCAGAAATTCCTGCCGGAGTCATTCTCTGATTACTAGCCAACTTTTCGGGGACAGGCCCTAATTGAGAGGCGGGGTCATTACTTACTTCTTCTATCTGAGTTTTACCAGAAACAATTCTTGCTCTATATAGCTGCGCATCACAATCAATAACCTCAACAACATCCGAGTAAAGCTTTCCGCCTTGATCTAAGATTGTTAGTAGTGAATCAAGGAAATCCTTAGCTTTTTCATTAAAAAAACGCCGACCATGATGAATATCTTTAACAAACTTCTCCCATTCATGGGCATAATCATTATATTCAAGAGTGCCATCATCTAGAACATAAAGAGCTTCACTGCCGCGCTCGTCTTTATGATATTTAGCCGGGAGCCAGTTGATAAACTCCTCAGCGACTTCCTTAGCAACGACATCATCAGCGTCCTGAATAAAATCAAAAAGTGTATAGACAGGCGGTTCATCCGAACCACACTCATAAATCATTGCTTGCTCAAAGTTTGAAAGATAATCAGTCGGTGTTAGCACCTCGAACAATTGATTTTCCATATATGAATAAAGCTGTTCTTTATCCACACATTTCTGTGACGTTTTACAAAACTCACAAACATGGGCTTTGCTATTCTGATTTATAAATAGTTTTAATGAGTCTAGTTTGACGCAAGCTGCACATATCATATTAAACGCGTCTTCCCTGTCAGCAACTCCTGCATCATGCCTTGTTTGATTTGTTGAGTTTTGTCGAGCCGCAGCTCTAAAGCATCTATTTCCGCATCCATATCGGACAAAACCTTAGCTATTGCAGCCTGCTCTTCTTTACCCTTAGGAAAAGCAAGCTTCACATTCGACAATAAAGTCCCATTGGTTAGCGCACGTGTTGTGTAAGAGCTAGTCGATTTGATTTGCTTTCTTATGTAATAAGAACTGAAACAGTATTTTTTGAATAATAAATCAAGGGCATCTACTTTTTCTCTTGCTCTCAATATAAACCCACTGAAAACGCCATTAATCACGTCATCCAACAAAACTGTAGTTATACCGATTTCATCTACAGTTTCAGATGTTCTAGTAAAAAAAACGTCCCCATTTTTAACACTATACGCGGAGGTTTCTTCTTTAGTTACATCCACCAACCCTCTAATATCAGAACTATTAATACCTGGATAATTATAAACATCCATATAGTTAACTATTGGGGAACCATAACCAAAAAATTCTTTAGCCTTGTTCAAACCATTCTTAAAGCCAAATATCCGCCCTAAACTCTGAACCTCCCAATCCTCTGGAATTTCACCCAACTCGGTTTTCTGGTAGCCGGTGTGTTGTTGATCAAATGGTGGCAGGCGTTTTTGGCCGGTGAGCAGTTGCTGCATTGAGGCGGTTTTGATGGCGCTTTTTTTTGCGATCAATTTTTTCAGTGAGGCGATAAGGGCATCGACATCAGACAGGGCGTTGGCGATGGCGGTTTGTTCCTTAACTAAGGGAAACGCTAAGAGATAATTTTTAACATCATTACTGGTTATGTTTGGATCTTTTCGGCTACTACTTGCCACCCCCTTCCAATAACCCACATTGTAATTTAGTTGTGATAATAAGTAGTAGGATTCAAGCTTTTTAGGTTTTGGTTTAACTGCAACTAATGCTTGATTAATCGCTGATGGTCTCGTGATATAACCTGTTCGTCCAATTTGATTAAACCCACCATACATAGCAACTAGTACAGTACCAATAGGATGCAATTTAAGGCCCGTCTCACTTATAGCTATATCTGTTATTTGCTCTTCTGAATCGCCAATTAACGAATTATTTAAGTCAGTTGTTTTGACCCAATTGTTAGAGCCATTTATAAAGTATCTATCGTGCTGAGCTCTAGGCGGAGTAGTTCCGCCCCCAAAACTACATATTTCATTTAATGGTGCAACATCCCAATCCTCAGGAATCACCCCAACTTCAGTCTGCTTATACCCACCAGGTATTTTCACTTGCTCCACACTCGTCATCGAACTCACCATGCTAGCCCCATTTTTTTCAGGTGCTCATCTACCTTGTCGCTTAGTTCAGTTACGTTTTCAACTAAAGCAGGCATTGGGATGCTGTAGCGTTCTTCTAGGGTTCTTATGCGATTGGCTAACTGCTGAGTGATGCGCTCAATCTCGGCGACGATACTTGCTTGTAAAGTGGATAGCCATTTGTCTTCAACAATAAGCGTCTGTATTTCTTCAAGGGTCAGCAATGGATATTGATCAAACACTTGTTGATCTAATGCTTCTTGCGCCTCCTTAACTGATTTTTTATTAGCCGCTTCAGCCTCTATAAGTTTCTTTACCTTTTTGAGAGCTGAAATCTCATCAGCATCAGTAGCTAGCTTTTGCCTTGCAGTGACACTGGCCTTGCTGACTTTACCTGCTTCGGTCATTGCGTCGGCTAATAGACCATCTTCCACACTATGCTCTTCGATATAGGACTCTAAGGTCTGAGTACTGGCATCCTGTTCAGCTTGCAGATTTACAATCTCGGCTTGCTCATCTTTAAAGAAACGCGCCACGATTAAAGTAGGAGGTATTAATTCCGCCTTGTATTTAACTTTGCCAATAACCAGGTCTGGGGCTTCTTTTAACTTCTCACCTTTTTTCACTACTAACTCACGCAGACTGTTGCCTGCTTGCCAACCATCTTGTGTGATGACATAAACATCGTCTTGCAGGGTCTCAGCCCAGTAGTCCATGATGATTTGATAGATGTCGTATTTATCCAGCAAGGGTGCTTCGGTAAATGCACTTAATAGACTTTCAGAAATACGATGGATAATTTCTTTTGGGGCTTGGCCAACGTCTAAGGCTTTTAGATCTGCCTCTTCTTTCCAACTATGAAATAAATCAATGGCGGTGTTAGCAAAGGTTTTAAATTCCTCATGATTGAGAATAGTACTTTTCACCTCATTGGCGGCAACCTGCGCCTCGCTGTAACCTTCACGCGCATCTTTAAATAAGGACGCACGGATACTGGGGAATACATGCCAGTATGTACTCAGTGCTTCAATATCACGATTCGGGATGCCGCCCGCTAAATGTGCGCTAAGATCATGTAAGTCTTCTGGCTCTGAAGAATCGATATAACGCGGTATATTAAGATTGTAATCGTTAGCAGCAATTTCTTTGAAACTCACCATTCGGCTGAAGCAGTTTGATTCTTGTTGCTTGGTGAAGATATCAACGATTTTATGGATATCCTGGCTACGCAGACGGTTCTTATTCCCGTCTTTCATAAAGCCTTTACTGGCATCTACCATGAATATGCCATCACGGTTTGCAGCCCCCGCTTTATCCATCACGATGATACAAGCTGGAATACCGGTACCGTAAAACAGGTTTGCTGGCAGGCCGATAATACCTCTAATGTAACCTTGCTTAATCAGGTTCTCACGAATGCGTGCTTCGGCATTACCCCGAAACAAAACACCATGCGGTAAAATCACCGCGCCTTTACCCGTGCTTTTTAGTGATTTAAGAATATGCAGTAAAAAGGCGTAGTCGCCGTTTTTATCAGGTGGAGTGCCGTATTCAAAGCGTTTGAATTCATCATCATTAATATTGATGCCGTTACTCCAGCTCTTAACAGAGAACGGAGGGTTAGCTACGGCATAATCAAAGGTCTTCAAACCTTTTTCATCTTCACTCTTGAAGTGAGGGTCCGCGAGGGTATTACCCTGCCAAATTTTAGCAGTCACATTGTCATGCAGAATCATGTTCATACGCGACAATGCCGATGTAGCGTTATCCTTCTCCTGCCCAAAGATAGTGAGCCCACGAGGCGCTTCATCAGATGCTTTTAATAACAGCGAGCCCGAACCACAGGTTGGGTCATACACGGTAGCGTCTTGCGGGGTATCTTTAGCGATACCCACCACTTTGGATAAAATTCGAGAGACTTCGGCGGGGGTATAGAACTGACCTTTGGATTTACCAGAGTCAGTAGCGAAGTGACGCATCAGGTACTCATAGGCATCACCTAACAAATCATCGCCTTCGACTCGATTACTAGCCAAGTCTAAGCCCTGAAAGATACCCACTAGCTTGGTGAGGCGATCAACCATGTCTTTGCCTTTACCGAGCTTGTCTTCATCATTGAAGTCAGCAACATCGATAACACCTTTTAGGTCATTCTCTTCCGCCAGTTTACTAATGATTTTATTGATCTTATCGCCGATTTCTTTGTCGTTTTTCAGCGCAACCATATCATCGTAACCCGCGCCCTCGGGCACCATGATCAGGCCGTAATCATCTCCAGCATACTTGTCAGAGACGTATTTCATGAATAATAAGGTCAATACATAATCTTTGTACTGAGATGCGTCCATGCCACCACGTAACTCATCACAGCTAGCCCATAAAGTTGAGTAGAGTTCGGTTTTCTTAATTGCCATTCTTGCTGTTCCTAATTAGGTCTTTCTGTGATTATTTGTTTTTGCTCAATATACTGATCAGCATTGCCCCATGGGCTTTACCGGCTAACAAGTATCTAATATCGAGGTCTTGTTTTTAGTTTCATAACCACTTGTTTAATGTCGGTCGACTCACACCAAAGTGTTTGGCTACCTCGCTCTTTGTCATATCTGGGTCAAGTAACATCGCTTTAGCTTTTTTTATGTCTGCGTCGCTTAACTTGGCTTTGCGGCCACCTTTGCGGCCACGAGCTCGTGCTGCTTGTAAGCCTGCTTTTGTTCTTTCTGATATAAGCCGTCGTTCAAATTGGGCAATGGCACCAATCATATGAAAAGCCAACTCACCGGTAGCTGTTGTTGTATCTATATTCTCACTAAGTGAAATAAACTGAATATTGCGCTGTTTAAAATCATCCAGCAGCTCGATCAAGTCTTTAAGACTTCTACCCAGCCTATCCAATCTTTGAACTACAATAACATCTCCTTCTCGCGAGGAATCAATCATACGCTCTAGTTCAGGACGGGCTCTTGACTTACCGCTAGCATTCTCACGATAGATGCGCTCGCAAACGGCCTCATTTAAAACATCAAGCTGCGGTGCATTATCTTGTTCATTGGTACTGACCCGTGCGTAGCCAATCCGCATTGTAGACCTCTCGTGTAAAACAAACGCGCTATATATTTACGTAGAAAAGTTTACGGGTTTATTTACGCAAATCAAGACAATTTAGGTATGAATTCGGGACTACATTTATGATTAAAAGAAACGGTCGTTTTATTTACACTTAGGCATGGAGAGAATAAAGATCATAAAATCACCTGAATTACAGTGCTAACGTCATCAAACAAAGCAACACATTGACGCAAGTATCAAACATGAACCGTGGTGAATATTTGAAAACAGAGGAAATCATAGAATGCTATCGTGACATTGAAAGACTACTGATGATAAGTGGTGTTGTTTGGGGCAATAACCATAATGATGGCTACTTTATTGATATTCATTGAGTGGAAACTCCTGACGCATTCTAGAAGGTTATAATTCGAAATTAAAAAGTGTTAGCTCCATTTTATGAGTTTTGGTGAAAATAGGGTGCACTTGGATTTGTCCCAGTTTATTTCAATTTCCTCTCGATAAATAATTGGGAATAAAGCCTCCGCTAGTTTCACATACAAGCATTCTTGGTTATCAATTCCTATTTCTCATATTTCGTCGATTTCCATAACTATCAAAGCCACTTACGGAGGTCCAGCTCGGAGGGCGGTTGTGCCGCACATTGTTAAATTGCCTCGATTTTTAAGTAGCTAGATATCTTTTTCGTTTGCTCCAAAACCAGCTCATTTATTTTTTCAATTGTAACGTCTTTTCCTTCGTTGCTGGCGAGAACTATTTTTGAGGCAATTTCATAAACTTTTAGCCTATTATTACTGCTAATTCCATTTTTCTCTGAATTTGCTAATGTGGCGATCGCTTCAATTACTTCTAGGCTCTCAATTCTCTTCTGAACCTCTCCTTTGTGTTTAACTTCTTTATAGCTGACTGTAACTAAATCGCCTTCCGAAGCCAGAGATTCTTTCGTAGGAGATGATTTTGTATACCACTCACCGTGTATATAGTAATTTACCACATAAAACGTAGAGTCTCCTTGCCCACTTAAAGGCTTTGAAAATCTAACGGCATTAACTACGCCTTCAATATCACCTACCATTCTCTTTAATTCTCCTAATTTAACGTTTAGCACAACGGCGGAATAATTTAGTGGGGCTTTTTGCTTTCCCTTGCAAAAAAACGCGACAGGTTATGGAATATGAAAAGCCGATGGAGCCGCTTGTTATGCATTTTTTGCTAGCTCAGATATTTGATTTTTAAGTTGTTCAACAGATTTATCAAGTTTTTGATGCGCAGCGGTGTATGGTTTTAGGTATTTAGTGCCATTGAGCCCTTTTTTGTAATCCGATTTATGGGTTGCGGCAATATCATTGACTTTTTCGCGGCATTCCAAGACCTGATTGTAATTAGGAAGGAGCTCGTGACCATATATGTTTATGATCATTTCCATGCGCTGAAAGTCAGTTTTATTTTTGTTACCACTATTAATTATTTCATCGAGGTATTGGTTGTAATCCATTTCATCACGCATGACCAAGGTAAGCTTGAAGTAATGGTTAAAAAACATATTTATCCAGTGACTCAAAAGGACGTATAGTTCCTCCAATCTTTCGCGCTTTATATCGGAGCTTTTACTCTGCCTTTCATGCTCCATTTGCAACTTTAAGCGTGTCAGATTTGACCTATTTGCAAGCAAAACACCTAACAGGCCAAGTAACGCACCAACTAGCACTCCTGCTATGCCAACTAGTGGGTTTAAACTCATATTCTTAGATACTCCAGCATTCTATTTCCCTTGATACCAACGCCGCATTAAGCGGACTAAAATAGCGGGTTAAAATGTGTAGCGAAGTGAAACCTAACCCACTGTTTTAGTTTCGTTTAAATGCCTTGTTAGTTGCAATTTACATTAATCAAACTGCAGAATTTACAACTCGAGCGAAATCAGGGCTCACAGATAATTCTTTCATTAAAACCACACGCCAATGACTTACGCCATATAATACTTCTTCAGGAGCTAATAAATTTTCTATAAACCTACCTACATTGCTTCCACCACACCTTATATGGCTAACGCAAGAGTTAAAAACTTCAGTAATTTCATCGCTAGCAAGTTCATTATAAATAGTAATTAAACCGAGCTTTAAATAATGCTCAGCTAAAATTTCCCAAATTTGGTTTGGAATATTTACAGGCCTTTGTATAGAAAATTGAGCTCCTATGGCATTTGCAGCTCTGTTATTACTTAAGTTAACATTTATATATTGAACATTGGGAATCAGATCTTTATAAAAATACAAAAAAGTCCTATGAGTGTTATTTTTCCAAAAATTATTCTTTGTTGAATTACATGTTCCACAACAAGGCACTAAGTTTAACG
>Ga0105353_1001293_pt1 | contig 12589 bp, 10 predicted proteins | sample EN1Hudsemesocosm_2_FD_83657 | JGI IMG/M metagenome (GOLD analysis project Ga0105353, IMG submission 83657) | Methane-oxidizing microbial communities from mesocosms in the Hudson Canyon - EN10B Hudson Canyon | ecosystem: Environmental > Aquatic > Marine > Cold seeps | place: Hudson Canyon...
CCTTTATATAGCTCGCTAAGGTTCTTCTTCACTGCATCAATGCCCGTCTTTCTCGACACAGAGGGGGCTTGTTTGAAATACTGGTTTAGGGTTTCACCGTAGTCATAGCCTTTGATAGTTCCTAGTCTAAGGTTGCGCAGGGACGTAAGTGAATCATAGCGCCAATCCAAGCTTTTTTTAACTAGAAAATAGTTTCCTGAATATCCAAGAGTTTCTTTAGGGAATATTCCATTGGGCAATTCATTTGGTGTGGCCGCTATCGCGGCTGCATATTTTCCATTATTAACGCCTTCAAGTGTTCGGTTCCAGGAGTCTGTTATATAAATAACGTTGTGTCCGGTCCTAGCAAAGACCAATTTCACGACTTCTACTATATACCCCGGATTACTTGAATTGGGGGCGCAATTATACGGGCACCATTCATCAGCAACGATAGTGATTTCGTCAGCATTTAGTAAGAAAGGGAATAGCAATAATGTAAGGGTTAAGAGAGTACGATGTTGAGACATTGTGTCGGACTCCAAATCTTAAATATTATAGACTTAAATTTTTGATAATTCATGTTTGTTCGAAATTCGAGGTTAATGACCTGTGTAGAAAAATTTTAATACTAGATTTCTAATCAACTTGATCTTAGATTTGAAGTCTAATTGCGATGGTTTGTTGGTTTTAACTATCGAAATTTAAACAGAAACTAAGGCACCATAAGTGCGTGGCTATAGAGTGAAAGTTAAAACATGCTCTAATGCTACCTATACTGTTTGTAATGGAGCAACCTTGGTCTTCGGGAAGTTGATTAGCTTTGCTTTTTTAAAGGGCAGCACTTTCGTAGGTTGAGAGAAAAAATCAGGCTCATTTTTCTCAGTGCTATTTAAAGGTAAGGCTAATCTCGGTACAAAGTATCTTCTCCATAAGACAGCTCAAGTGCTTCACGTTCTATTTTTTTAGCTTCTTCACAACTAAACTGTAAGAATGATCAATCATTCTTTCTATTTTACCTTCAGGCATAGAGCCATCTAGAACTACGGTATTCCAATACTTTTTATTCAATTGGAATATAAGACCCTCTGTTAAGGATACGATAGTCTGCATTTTCTAAATGTTTGGTTTGCCGGAAGAGGGGGTTTTAGTTTTGTTTGGTCTTAGCCGGCTCAAGGGTTAAATAGGACTGAATATCGGACCATTCTCATTATGTTTATCTACCAAGAGTAGATATAACCCCTTATAATTCATCGTAATTAGAGGTTGTATCTTAATTATATTTCCAGTTTTTCCTACGAGCACATTTAATGAACCGCTTATTCAATTTCAAGAGCATCTTTTCTGCTAAGATTTTATATCTGATCTTTCTCTTTTTTATTAGTGCTTGTAGTGGTGGCGGCAATAGCAATGAAAGTGAAGTAAATGAAAGTGAAGTTATAGTAGAGCCGGTTGGTACTCAAACTGGTTACCTTGGTGCGGCGGCGATTTCAGGTGTTCAGTACAAAACTGAAAACCATGCTGGGGTAACAGGAAGTGACGGTAGTTTTGAGTATACAGCTGGTGAGTCTATATCCTTTAATATTGGAGCAACCTCTTTAGGAACGATACCCGCGAAGAGAAAGATCAATCTTTTTGATCTTGCCGAAACGCCGATCGTTGCTGGTGTCGAAAAGGCTACTATTGCGGTCAATGAGCTCTATTTTCAGGGTGCAGTAAATATGGCTGTTATGTTGCAAACATTTGATCAAGATGGACACGCATTGAGTGGTATTCAAATTACCCCTGAAATAATTAGTCTTTTTCATGATGTCTCTATCAATTTTTACGTACGACCTGACGAATTTCGCAGCAGTTTTAATTTTAGAAAGATCTTAAATAGTGCAAATGATGAAGGACTATTTAATGTTAAGCGCTTAGTCACTACTCCATGGGAGGCCATGGATAAACTATATGGATCGTTGAAAACAGATCCATTATTTTATGTCGAAGCAAGCTATAAGTCTGAAGGAGGGGGCGTTGGACAAAGCAAAACCAATTATAGATCAAGCTTTGACATCAACGGCTATGAGAGTAGGCGAGAGGTTGATAACGATGGCGATGGCTACTCCGATCAAATAGTAACTTCTGAATATAATAACAACGGGTACCGTATTCAGAAAAATGATGATCAGAACGGCGACAGTGTGCTTGATTCAATTGAGTACATTACTTTTGATGTAAATGGCGAGGTTGTAGGTGTTCAGATCGATAGCGATGCAGATAGTATTATCGATCAACGAGCACGTTACGCTGTAAACGAGTATGGGAGAGTCACGAAAACGGAGTATGACTCTAACGGGGATGGTGTGTTTTACAATGGCGCTATTATTACATACGACTCCAGCGGTAATGAAGTTTACCTTGGAGTTGATTATGACGGCGATGGGGAGTTAGACCGGATAACGCGTAGCGCCTATGACAATCAGGGTAATTTAACGTTTCATGAAAAAGATCAGGATGGTGATGGTTCTCCAGAATATATCTCCAATTATAGCTACGATTCTAATGGGAATTTACATCTATCTACAATTGATTTTGACGGGGACGGTAGTCCTGATCAAAGCTATCGCTACGTATATGATGACCAGGGTCACTTGCTACTTAGAGAATATGATGCGGATGGGGATGGTAAACTAGATTCAATTGAAAGTTATATCTATGATGGAAAAGGCAATTTGTCCAGAGAAACTAATGACTATAACGGAGATGGAAATCTAGAGAGTATAAGTAACTATACTTATTCTGAATATGCTAATGGTCATACAGTGCGCCGGGAGCACGATAGTGACGGTAATGGCGTTACAGATAGGATATCGGTCACTTCATATGACCTAAATAATAATATTATACTCACTGCATCCTATCGTGCCTCCGATCAAAAATTGGAGCAGAGTGCTCGCTACAGCTATGACATAAATGGCTATGAAACAAGTATGTCTATTGATAATAATGGCGATGGGTATTTTGAAATTGAATATCACAAGGTATATCGTAGTGACGGAAGCGTTTCTGCTGCTCAATCAATAAATAGAGATCAAAATGGCCAGCTAGTAAGTTACTCTTCCAGAACGCTTGATAAGTATGGCAATGATATAACGCATGAAATCGATCATAACGGTGATGGCAGAGCTAATAGTATTCTGTCTAGTGCACTGAATAGTAGTGGCAGTGTAATTGGGCAAGTTTTCAAAAGTGATGATGAGGGCGATGGTCAGGTTGATTTCATCTATCATACTTCGTTCGATAATCAAGGTAATGCAACCAAATATGAAGAAGATCTCGATGGAAACAAAATAATCGATCGAAGGTATATATATTCATATGATCAAAATAACAACAGAACCTATCTTGCTTATGATGGGGATGCTGATGGGCATTTCGAGCATATTGATCAGTACACGTTTGACAATCATGGCAATCAAACAAGTTATGTTTCTACTGACGGATATGGTACTGAAAATGTCAGTATTAAGCAGACCTACCAGAAAGTAGGTTGGCACTGGATATTTAAAGGGCAACACTATCGCTAATCGAAAAGAAACATAAGGGCTAATAAACTATCGAGATTAATAATAAGTAGATTAATCTCGATACAAAGCATCTTTCCCGTAAGATAACTCAAGTGCTTCTCGCTCTACTTTCTTTAGCTTTTTCACAACCAAACCATAAGAGTGATCGACCATGCGTTCGATTTCCCCTTGAGGGATCGAACCATCTAGTATCACTGTATTCCAATGCTTTTTATTCATGTGATAGCCAGGAATGACAGCGTCAAATAAATCGCGTAATTCAAAGGCTTGGTTGGGGTCACACTTTAGATTCATTTGTGCTGTTTCATCTTTTGCTCCCATCTTGCCGTAGGCTAGGGTAGCAAACATTTTACCTTTTATTTTAGGTACCATTACGTCGGCACCAAAAGGATAATCTTCTTTGACAGCAGGCTTGGTTAATAGGTAGTGTTTAGCTGCATTGTAGTCCAAAATATAGTCCTTTATACCCAAATCAGATTGTTTTCGCTTGCTTCCCATTGGGTGTAGTTTTCTTTGTATGCTTGGTCGATAATATGTCGTTTCAATTTTAATGTCGGTGTAAAGAAACCGCCGTCTTCTGCCCAGGCTTCTTTGAATACAATTAATGTTGAGATCTTTTCGTGTTTATCGCAAGATTGATTAACCTCGTTTAACGTTTCCAATAATGACGCATCGGTGAAGCTGCTATTAAGGTCTGTATTTTCTGATAAGCATATAAGAGCAATAGGTTGGTTTAGGCCTATTCCCGTTACCATTACTTGTTCAATTAGTGGATTTATAGCGAATTTATGCTCTAAAGGTACAGGTAACACAAATTTTCCTTTAGCTGTCTTAAATGTGTCTTTAATTCTGCCAGTAATGATAAGGTTACCATCGGCATCAAATTTTCCCGTATCACCGGTTCGGTAGAATTTGCCATCAAACACTTCTGCTGTCTTTTTTGGTGATTGATAATAGCCAGTCATCGTCCAGGGTGTTTTAACGAGAATCTCATCTGTTTGTGGGCAGATTTTTATTTCAGCGGCTGCTAAAGGTTTACCGACCGTACCTGTTTGTATATCACCAAGCGCGTTATACGTGACCCCGCCACAAAGTTCAGTTGCCCCATAAACTTCTTGTATTTGTATGTCTAGCTTTTGAAACCAATTCAATAGCTCAGCAGAAATAGGCGCGGCGCCAGACATTGCTGTTCTAACTGCACCCAATCCTAAGCCATTTCTGATTTTGGTTTTAATCAAAGCGCTGACGATGGGGATTCTTAGTAAAATATTCAGTCTGTGCTGTGGCATTTTAGCGAGTATAGCTTGCTGAAATTTTGTCCAGATTCTAGGGACTGCAAAGAATAATGTAGGCTGCACAGATTGTAGGTTACTAGCAAAGTGATCCAGTGATTCTGAAAAGGATATTTCTGAGCCGGCTACAATAGAACTTACTTCAGAAATAATGCGTTCTGCAATGTGGTTGAGTGGTAAATATGAAATTACACGCTCTGATACGCCTTGATAAATGCCGTAGGCAGGGTGAAGTCTTTCATTTTTCATAACCTGGTTCACACACTCATAAGTCAACATAACGCCTTTGGGTGTGCCTGTGGTGCCAGAGGTATAAATGATAGTGAAAACGTCAGTACGTTTTGGCTTATACAGTTTCTTGGACGGGGCGTAATCTGACAAGATTTTTGTCCATTGCAGCGGACTATCGACCTTACTATTACCAGCATAATGTGGGAATGCGATGCAAGTGAGCTCATTTGGTATGGCTTTCTTTTGTTCTTCCCAGGATTCAAGTTTGCCAACAAATAATGCTTTTATACTACTTAGGTTAATGACATGTTTGAGTTCATCGGCCGATAAAGTCGGGTAAAACGGAACAGAAACGAATCCACCCATTAAAATAGCTAAGTCTGCAATGACCCATTGAGCGCAATTTTTTGAAAGAATGCCAATATGGTCACCTTCAATCAATCCAGTATCATGCAATAAGGTAACAAGTTTCCTGGCTTGTTGGCCGACCTCAGCCCAATTAAGTTCTTGCCAGCTATTTCCTTGTGGTTGTCTCAAGAATACTTTATCGGGGTGCAAGGCTTCTCTTTGGTAGAAAATTGCTAAGAAGCTTTTTGCATTGACCATTTTGGGCGTTTCAGAAATGGTGACAGTTGAACTGGTTTGTTGCTGTTTCATATAAAGGGCTCGGGGATCGATAAACTATTCGATGTATAGCGCTGGCATATTATTAAGCATAGCGTTCATTATTGATATGACTAAGTCATCTTTGCTAAAATTATTATAGCAAAACCAAGCAAGCGCTTGGTATATATAATTTAGAAATGGATTTATAATGAAGCCTCAATGACATTAGATTTTGTTCAAAAGTCTGAAAATTACCGACTGGAGTGAAGTTGTTTGAATCATCAGCATAATCCTTCTAAAAAACCATCAAATAAAAGTCAGATAGATATTTCTAGTACGACTATTCCTGGTACGGCTACTGCCAATACAACTACTTCCACTATTGATGCTCATGTTATAACAGATCCTGAAAGTGCCAAAGGGCGACTACTAACGGTTGCAGCCAAACTTTTTAATCAAAAGGGCTATGAGCGAACGACTGTTAGAGATCTTGCGACAGCAGTAGGAATTCAATCAGGGAGTATTTTTCATCACTTTAAAACCAAAGAAGATATTTTGAAAGCCGTTATGGTTGATACTATCGTCTATAACACCGAAAGAATGCGTACACAATTAGGGCTTACTTCTACTGCTAGAGCGGAAGTACTTGCTTTGATAAGATGCGAGCTTGAATCAATAACAGGCGATACCGGTGAGGCCATGGCCGTTCTTGTTTATGAATGGCGAAGTTTGAGTGAATCAAATCAGGCTTACATTTTAAGGTTACGTGATGAGTATGAAATGTTGTGGATGACTGCTTTGAATAAGGCAAAACAAGAGGGTTTGATCGACGGGGATACTTTTGTCTTGCGTCGTTTTCTAACCGGAGCACTTAGCTGGTCTAAAACATGGTTTAATCGAGAGGGTGATATCAGTATTGAACAGCTTGCTGAAGAAGCATTGAAGTTAGCAATAAAAAACTAGATCAATATTGAGCACAAAAGAAAGCGTAGAAAATTGGAGGAAAAGCCCGTTGGTAAAACGGGCTAAACAAAATTAAGCTTTTTTGCTACGACGCGTAAGCGCTAGACCTGCTAAACCCAAGCCAGATAGAGCAAGAGTCCCTGGCTCTGGAACTGAAGCAGCAGGACCGCTAAGTGTTAAGTTGTCGAGAACAAAACCACCTTGGCCGCCGATGCCGTCGAATAGTAAGTAATCGATATTACCAAAAATATCACCTAATGAATGAGTGTATCCCGCTCCTAATGAGGCTATGGATATAACACCGGTTGATACGTTGTTAAGGAAACCTTCAATGACCATTCCAATACTAGGGCCATTACCCGTAGAGGCTGCTACATCAACGCTGTCAAGCGTAAAGGTACCACCGTCACTCTGCTCCACAAAAAGCTGGGTATCTCTGTCATTCAATAAGATACCAGTACCATTATTAGGTAAGTTGAAGCTGGTGCTAGAGATTTCATGAAAATGCTGAGTTTGACCTGAAACAATTCCAATATCGAAACCTTCACGGGTAATGGACGAGCTGTAAGCGGTATTTGAATGGCCTTCGAAAGTAATCACTACGGCACTAGCTTGGCTCGCACTGGTAAGAAGGAAGAGTGATAGAGCAATAGAAGACAATAATTTCATTGATAAATCCATATAAGTTTGTTTATTAGCAAATAAATGTTTATTACTTTTTCGTATATCTATGAAGCAAATTTAATGCCAGTCGCGTATGTTATTGAAATATATGGTTTTATATCTTGGTGTGATTGCGTTTACGGGTTGGAGTGTAAGATATATCGACAGCTTATGATCTTGATGAGTCCTTTGTGGTTCCTGAGGTAAGCTGTGTTGCTTGCCTAGGCCCTTAAGATAAGGTGACGTCCTGAACCAGAAAGCAATACGCAAGCTGGGAAGAGATAGGTGTATCAATATTATTGGCGACACAGCTTACATAGGTGATTAAGCTAATTGTGCCAGAAGAGGCTTGGATATTGGCTCTAATGTGGCTCGAGATTGTTAGGTGAGGCTGGAGTGACTACCCGGGGTTGCTAAGTCATGTTTAGATGAGCTATCACTGAAATGTAACGTTCTTACCATTTATGGATGCATGATTGATGTTGATTTCATACTCCTCACCATTTTTTTCAACCTGAATCATTTTGAGCAATAATATAGGGATTTTTTTTGAAAACCACATATGTGTTTTACGTTTCTTAGATTTCTCTCTGACCTTTATAACTGTAATGCTATCAACCTCACCTAGGGTAGTGTTAATTTTTTCTTCTCCGGTCACTTTGAAGTGGTTTTGTCTCAATTTACCTTTATGTGCAACTTGGTAAACCATTTCTTGCTTGCCTGATTGCAAATCCATGCCTAATTGAAGCTGATAACTCAACCTATCCAAAGTATGCTTTGGTATATTGGTTATGGACCATCTATGTTTTTTTAGGGGGTTCGTGGCTGTCATTTTCTCCCAGTCAAACTGCACTTCTTTTCTTTTATCGCGGGCTAAAAAAGCCGATAGTTTGTATTGATATGAATGGGGAATAACATGCTGCTCATGCCAAGATAGTCGGGTGGTCTCCTTGATGTCTGCTACAAAAGAGTCGACATTAAAGCTGTATAGCCACTGGCCGTCTTTTCCGCGCTTTAGTTCGCGAACCGCTTGGCCTTTTATACTAATCCCTTTTTTAATCTTGGCGGAGTAGCTAGCTGTATGGGGAATAAGTTCGCTAGCAAAGCTATTAAAAGTTACGCAAAGGAGCAAGAATAGGGTACAAATAAATGGTTTAAAGGTAAAATTCATCCACTTACTCCTTAGGTTATTTGATTCTCGTGCTTTATTTAGTTTGCGCATCAAGGGCTTGACCGGTCTGACCAATACTGTCTTTACCCATTAAATACAGATATACAGGCATGATGTCTTTTGGGTCAGGGTTATTGATAGGATTTTCAGCTGGATAGGCGCTTGCCCGCATTGATGTACGGCTTGCTCCTGGGTTTATGGAGTTAACTCTAACTTTATGGTCATTTCCATCCAACTCATCAGCGAGTACTTGCATCATGCCTTCATTTGCAAATTTTGAAACTGCATATGCCCCCCAGAAAGCGCGACCCTGCCTGCCAACGCTCGAGGAGGTGAAAATGATTGATGGATCATCTGACAGGCGAAGTAAGGGAATTAAAGCTTTAGTAAGTATAAAGGGGGCGGTGACATTTACCTGCATGATTTGGTTCCAGACAGGTACCTCATACTGCTCAAGCGAAGTGATAGAGCCTAACAGTGCAGCGTTGTGTAGAATTCCATCTATTCTACCGAATTCATTTTCGATAGATGCGGCGACATCGTCGTAATCTTTTTCTGCCGCACCTTCAAGGTTTAAAGGAATAATTGCGGGTTTGGCGCCGCCATTCTTTTCAATATCATCGTAAACGGCTTCAAGCTTGGAAACTGTTCTTCCTAAAAGTATGACTGTAGCGCCATGCTGGGCATAAGTGAGTGCGGCTGTACGTCCAATACCATCTCCGGCACCTGTGACGAGTATTATTTTATCTTTTAGCAAGTCCTGCGGGGCTTGATAATCAAACATAGGCGTTCTCTTGAAATGATGGATTATTGAGGCTAATAATTCATTGAAGTTTAGGTAATTTATTCACAAATCGCTATCTGTTTTGTCGACTATTTTATTTAGAGACTTAATAGAATTGATATGTATAATGACTGCTGGTCATATTGTTTATTATTCAATAAATTAAGACGTATAAATAGGGATTACAATGGCAATTAAGACAATAACAATTCAGCAGAAGTTTCAAGCACCTATAAGTGAGGTTTTTGGCAAACTAAGTGATCACGAAGCATTTGGCAAAATATGCGGGATCTCCATGTTAAGGATGAAGGATGGGGAAGATAGTGCGAATGGCCTAGGGTCGATACGAAAAATAAGCATTGGGCCACTGCCTTCATTTGAAGAAACAATTACTCAGTTTGCAAAAGATGAATTGATTGAATATAAAATCACCAAAGGTAGCCCTATTAAAAACCATGTTGGCAGGTTGAACTTTTCTGAGCAAGCTGGGAATACTGTACTTGATTACACGATAGAGCTTGAATCAAAAATACCGTTTACGACAAGCATTATTAAAAAAGCCTTAGAAAACGGCATAACTAAAGGCCTACAAAACTATGCGAAGACATTATTAAGTAATTAGAACGAAGATTGGTACATAAAGTGTGACGTGGTTCGCACAAAAAATATACTGAGCTATACTTGATCCACCAAATTAATAATTTGAGGGGTCTAGTATGTTTCTTTCAATACTTAGTAATGTTAGTTCTCTTTTCTTTAAATCCCTTCTGGGTTTACTTCTTCTTAGTTTTAGTCACTTTAGTGTCGCGGGTATGGCTGAGGCTAATCGTTGGATTGATAACGAATTCAAAGATAGCACCCTTTCAAAATCTGAACAGCAAAAAGAGCTGAAATGGTTTATTGACGCGGCTAAACCCTATCAAGGTATGACTATTCGTGTTGTATCTGAGCGGATTGATACCCATTGGTATGAAGCGAATACCTTAACGAAAGCATTTGAGGATATTACGGGCATCAAGGTTGTGCATGAAATAACCGGTGAGGATGATGTCGTTAAGAAAATTTCGACACAAATGGACTTGGATTACAGTATTTACGATGCCTATATCAACGATAGTGATTTAATAGGGACGCATTACCGGTCTGGAAAAGTGGTTGCCATTAGTGACTTTATTAAAGAAGAAGGTAAAGACGTTACACTACCGACTTTAGATTTGGATGACTTTATAGGGCTTAGTTTTACTACCGGCCCTGATGGAAAACTTTACCAACTACCGGATCAGCAATTCGCAAACCTTTACTGGTATCGACATGACTGGTTTTCGCGACCGGACCTTCAGAAGCAATTTAAAGATATCTTTGGCTATGATTTAGCCGTCCCACAGAACTGGTCAGCTTATGAAGATATTGCTGAATTTTTTACTGTCCACGTTAAAGAAATTGACGGTGTCAAAGTGTATGGCCATATGGATTATGGTAAGAAAGACCCTTCATTAGGCTGGCGTTTCTCAGATGCGTGGCTATCGATGGCCGGAGCCGGAGATAAAGGTATTCCGAATGGCCTACCTGTTGATGAGTGGGGGATTCGTGTTGATGGTTGTGTTCCGGTAGGTGCAAGCGTTTCACGGGGTGGGGCATTAAATGGCCCGGCTGCCGTATATTCAATTCGTAAATTTGTCGAATGGTTAAATAAATATGCGCCGCCGAATTCCAAGGCTATGAATTTCAGTGAAGCTGGCGCCTTACCTGGTAAAGGTAATATTGCCCAGCAGATATTTTGGTATACCGCGTTTACAGCAGCGCTGACAGATCCGAAATTACCTATTACTAACCCAGATGGCACGCCTAAATGGAGAATGGCACCTTCCCCTCGAGGCCCGTATTGGGAAAAGGGTATGAAGCTGGGGTATCAAGATGCTGGCTCATGGACTTTTCTGACAAGTACGCCGCTTGAACGTAGAAAGGCGGCATGGCTTTATGCTCAGTTCCTTGTATCCAAAACCGTATCGCTTCAAAAAATGTTAGTGGGTTTAACACCGATTCGTAACTCGGATATAAACTCGGAAAAAATGTCTCAGGTTGCGCATAAATATGGCGGCTTAATTGAGTTCTATCGCAGTTCTGCACGCGTTGCCTGGACACCCACTGGCACAAATGTGCCAAGTTATCCTGCCTTATCTGACTTGTGGTGGAAAAATATTGCCCTTGCTGCGAACGATAAGTTAAGCCCTCAAAAGGCAATGGATAAAATGGCTAATGAAATGGATGATCGTTTAGAAAAGATCTCAATCAAGGGGCAAGAGCGGTGTGCGCCTAAACTAAATGAAAAGAAAGATCCTGGTTATTGGCTAGCGCAACCTGGTGCCCCCAAGGCAAAGCTAGACAATGAGAAACCGATGGGGAAAACACTGCCACACAAACAGTCGCTTAAAGCGTGGGACTAATTAGGAGAAGAATGATGAATTTCAAAACTATTATTTGTTGTCTTTGTTTTTTTAGTTTGTCTGTGCAAGCTACGACATTTACCTTGTTCACGGAGGAGTTACCGCCATATGCCATGAAGGTCGGCGGAAAACCAGCCGGCGCTTCTGTCGACATTGTTTCTGAATTGTTTAAGCGTGTAGGGCTTAATTTTAAAGTCAGAATTGTGCCATGGAAGCGTGCCTACTTGACGACCCTTGAAGAACCAAATGCTTGTATTTTTCCTGTTCAACGTAATCAGGAGAGAGAGGTTTTATTTCATTGGGTCAGCCCAATATTGATTACTCAAACTGGGTTCTATACGAACTCATCAGCTTCTCACAACCTTAGAACAATGAATGATGTCAAAGGGCTAAGGGTAGGCTCTTATAAAGGCAGTGCAGCTGCAGAGTACTTAACGGGTCAAGGTTTCAAAATGTCTTTGATAACACGTGATGCACCAAATATTCAAAAGCTACAGGCTAAGCGAATAGATGTTTGGGCGGCAGATACCCTAATGGCGGGACATATGATGAAAGAACGCTCCGTGACGGATGTGAATGAGTCATTGATTTACTTTACGACCCTCAGAGCGCTAGCGTGTAATCTCGATACACCTATAGATACGATTGACAAACTATCGACGACTTTGAAGCAGATGTACACAGAAGGTGTTGTCGAAAAGCTCAAAGAAAAGTATCGTTAAAGGCATTTATTTAAAAAAGCTCAGGTGAACCTGATATAAGCTGTGGACCTGATATAAGCTGTGGACCTGATATAAACTGTGGACCTGATATAGACTGTGGACCAGATACAAACTGTGGACCTGATATGAACAATGCCTCATTTAATCGTGAGGCATTGTTTA
>Ga0105353_1001298_pt1 | contig 12566 bp, 12 predicted proteins | sample EN1Hudsemesocosm_2_FD_83657 | JGI IMG/M metagenome (GOLD analysis project Ga0105353, IMG submission 83657) | Methane-oxidizing microbial communities from mesocosms in the Hudson Canyon - EN10B Hudson Canyon | ecosystem: Environmental > Aquatic > Marine > Cold seeps | place: Hudson Canyon...
AATGGCCATTGCTCCGTTTCTAAATTAGCTGTATTTATTGCCTAACTTAAAAATTTACATACAACCCCGCAAATAAACCATTCACAGAAGTATCCCCCGCCGAAAACGTTTTAAAACCGGTTGATAAGCCTACTTTTTCTTTTTGCCAATTTAAGCTGAACTGATGTTCCGACATGCGACGGCCACCGTAATCAGACCATACTGGAAAGTACTCCAAATGCACCTCCTGGTTTAAGCGTAAACGCATGGGCATGGCAAACACATTGCCATCTGTATTTTTATTGCCATCCATTTTGCCCTTACCAAATGCTAAATCCCAGCTAAAGTCGTTGCCAAAACTCATGCGGTAATGTGCCAGGGTATTTTTAATGGTGAGTTTATCGCCTGCCTCAGTTAAACGATTTTGAGTATGGCTCACCCCAAATGCCCCAAAACCCGCTTCAATTCGATTAAGCTGCCCAGAGACATCCCCGCTGCCATTTAACCACTGCGAACTTAACCTCACAGTAGGCAAAATAGGGTCCCCTTCTTTACGAAACAGGCTGGGTTCACTGCCGTCACTTTCATTGCTGGTTTGTTCATAGCGCGAGAAACTGTCGCCGCCGTGTTCGGCCAATACGCCAAGCCCTTCAAAGGTTAATTCAACGGCCTTAACGGTAAGGAAAATCAGCATGAAAGCCCCGTCTATGGCGTTGTCATCATCGTCATGGTGATGTGATGAGTTGTTGTAGTAACCACCGCTGGAGCTAGAACTACTGGATTTTGAACCGCTGGACTTGGAGCTGCTTTTACTTTTTGTGGTGGCCTGGGTTTCCAAGTCATCCAGTTTGCCCGCCAGGGCAGGGTTGGCCAGGCAGCAAATTAACAGGCTGGTGAGCAATGCTTGGTAAGTCATAAATAATCCTTATTCAACTGAATTAAACATAAGCTTTTGGCGTAAAAAAAGTGTAACAAGATATATCAGCCCCTGAAGATTAGGCCGTTTTCCTAGAATATGGGTGGCACAATACGACCAGTTTTAAGCATTGATAATTTCAAAAGCAGTCGTTTGCCGAGAATAATTCCTCCTAACTGAATTAATTAACCAAAAACCAAGCTGTAGGCCCCAAAAATGCCCTATTTGGTTTGTGAAACTGACTGAAATACAGCAAAATCAGCAACGGAATAAAAGGCCCCAAGGCCTCGGGTTACCTAATGTAACAAGGGATCGTGGCAGGCTTTCTAACATAGGATTTTGGCCCTGAAAATCGCTGGCATTAGGGCATAGGAAAATAATAAAAATATGAATGACACCGAAGCGTTAAAACAAGAAAAATCTGAGCTAATAGCCAAATATGCCAAGCGTCATAATGGCACTGCGTTTATGCAAACGCTCACCACCCTAGTGCCATTTTTTGGTCTGTTCTATTTGGCGCTGGAAAGCATCGATATTTCGTTATGGCTTACCGCGGGAATTAGTGCGGTGCTGATTTTGTTTATATTGCGTATTTTTATGATGATGCACGACGCGGGTCATGGTTGCCTGTATGAAACCCCGCTGCCCAATAAAATAGTGGGTTTCATCATGGGGGTATTGTGTGGCATCCCTGAAATGGTTTGGTCAAAACACCATGCCTATCACCATTCTACCAATGGCAACTGGAACAAATACCGCGGCCCGCTAAATGTTTTATCCACAGATGAATACAGCGCCCTAACGGATAAGAAGAAAAAGTCTTATGAAAATAGCCGCAATATTATCCTGGCGCCTCTGGGCGGCTTCATGTATTTCATTTTTAACCCAAGGTTCACCTGGGCAAAAGGCAGCGTGCAGTTTGTTATTTATTTGCTGAAAAACAAACTTAAAAAAGGCGCGCCAAGTCTTAAAGAGTTAACCGCCAGTTTTGAAACGCGTTACTGGGCCAACTGGTCAGAGTACCGTCACATGGCGGCCAATAACCTAGTATTGCTGCCTAGCCTGGCTTTGGCCTGTGTTTATTTTGGCTGGGCGCATTTTTTAAGTGTGTATCTTATTGTGTTGTCGTTAGGTGGAGCCCTGGGCATTATCTTGTTCACCATTCAGCACAACTTTGAAGACTCCTACGCCACCGGCGATGAGGATTGGAATTATTATACTGCGGCCCTGGAAGGCACCAGCTACCTGGACTTACCCAAGTGGTTGCACTGGTTCACCGCCGACATTGGTTATCACCATATACACCACCTTTCGGCGCGCATTCCTAACTATAAGTTAGTGGCTTGCCATGAAGAATATAAACACCTGTTTGACTCTGTAACCCGTATTAAGCTTTCTCAAACTGGGGCAGCCTTCAAACACATTCTGTGGGATAACAACAACGGCCGTATGATCACGGTGGCACAATATGATGCAATGGCGTCTGAGCCAGCCATGGGCTGATTTAGCCATGAGTGCAATCTAAAAAGCCCAGTATTTAGCTGGGCTTTTTTATGGCTGGGAGGTTTTGGCAGGGGGAAGGGTAGTGTCAGGCGGGCCGTTGAATAGGTTCAAAAGGCCGCCTTAATAACGCAGCGTTAGTCTTCGAGCTCTTCGGCTCTTTTAACACGAATATTCTTGCCACCCAATTCCATGCCATTCAGGTTTTTCACTGCTTGCTTGGCTTCGCCATTCACGGGCATTTCCACAAAACCAAAACCTTTGGATTTGCCGGTGGCTTTGTCCAACACTAGGTTGCAAGACTGCACTTGGCCGTAGGATGCAAAAATACGACGAATTTCGTCTTCACTGGTGGAGCGAGACAGGTTGCGAACAAGTAATTTCATGGAATACCGAGCTTAGAAGGGGTTAATCTGTGATTTGTCCAATTCTAGCAGGGTTGACGGGCAGCTGCCGAGTTTTTCGCCCCAACAGCCGAGTTACCCCTGTAAACGCAAGGCCCGTGGCCATAGAGCTGTTCTATAGCTTGCCCTGAGCGCTCAAGTCTTGCAGGGTCTGGTGGATAATCTTCCATTGAAAGGCAAATATCTGGTTTTCATCTCGGCCTGTTTTCATGAGATTAAGTGATTCGTTGTCCACTGGCAGATAATCGCTGTTGGCGGCGCTGTAATGGCTTAACCCCAGGTTATGGGCCAGCTCGTGCATTAGGGTGGGGGCAAGGCAGCCTAAATCCTGAGGAACGTGCACAGATTTAAAGGCGATGCGTGGTGCAGTGTTGTCCTGGGAGACAAACGAACTGCCACCGCCGTTACAGCCGCGATAGGTGTCATCATTTTTATCAATTCTAAACAGGTACACGTTAGTGAAGTAGTCTTGCATGTTAGGCAATATATTGTGGGTCATGGGGGCAACCATCTCATCATATTCCTGGCTGTAGCTTTGCCCGTCTCCGTTAAGGTCCCAATCAAACTCAATCACCCCATTGTTGGTCCAATTAAGCTGGATGTTTAGCGGTTGGTAAATCTTGGCGAAATCCGCTTTTACCTGCTCGAAGCTGCGCATCTTGTCATGGTCGTTTTCACCCGGATAAGCGATGTAGCTATATGAAAGTGCCAGGGTCTGGTGCTGGCTAATTTGTAACTCAATCTGCTCAATCAATTGCTGGTTATGGTAAATATTTAAGTGGGTGTTGCCTGTTTTTAAGCCTTGTAAGGTTAATTGATCTTGTAGGGGCTTAAGCTCTTTTGATACCAGCAGACTTGCCATATCCGGGTTGGCCACTTTATAGGTGAGGTTGAGGTTTTTGTGGGCTTTTTCAATCCACAATGTTTCGCTTTCCCCCAACAGGTTGAGCATCTTGGCCTTTAATGGCGTCGCCCAGCCGGGATCAAATACCAGCTGATTTTGGTCATCATTTTTCACTGTGACGGCATCATAGTTAAGCCATTGGCCGCGACCCATGGCCTTAAACCAAAGGTTGGTCCCCTGGTTGTTACTGCCATCCACATAGTTTTGAGTGGTGTGATAAAGGGATAATGGGTTTTCGGCTCGGTTCACTTGAAACTGCATCATGTATGTTTTATCAAGTTCAAGCAGTAAAGGCTCAACCAGTTTAAGGGCGTGGCTGCCATCGGGTTTAACAATGCCCGTTCGTGGATCCATGGGGCCCAGCTGAAACGCTTGCTCAAGTAATACTGTTTGGGTGGCTTGATCCACGATTGAAAACTGTACGTCTGAGTCTGCCCCGGTCCAAAAATACTGTTTAAAAAACAAATGGCTCAGCTGTACCTCTTTTTCTATGGGGTGGGGGCTGCGTAATATAAAACTCTGACTCATGGTTTCACCCACCAATGTGTCACTGTGATCCTGGGCAGATAAACTGGCATTGTCCATGTTAATCAGCCACTGCTCTGTGTATTCCTGCTGACTGTCAGGGGTTAAATTGGGCCATGTTTGTGGCTCATTGTTATCAGGAAGGTTGGCATCGCTGGGGTTATCATTGCCGGCATCAGATGGGAATTTACTCTCATCATTGTTTACCTCAATGCAAGCAGCCAGGGTGGAGCAAAACAACAGGGTAGCCAGTAAAGGTGAATGGGACATGTGGGCTCCGGTACTCAAGATAAAATAGCCATAAGCTATGAAAAGAGGCGAAGTATTGGTGGATAGTGCCCTTGTGAGTATCTGCCAAAAGGTTTAGTTAGCTGCGCAATTGGTGGCGCGAGCCCTTTACTAAGTGGATTATGGCCATCTTCAATCTTCAAATTAGCGCCCCAATAGTGCACATTATGTTTTGAAAGCAATAATAATGACTTTGGATAGCTATGAAATTTCTAAAATGGGGCCTGGCGGCTCTGGCCTTGTTAGTCGTTGTGATGGTAATTAATACCGTTACCTTTACCAAAAAAGACGTGGTGTTAAACGCGCCCCTGGATGACTCAGCCCTTGATAAGCAAGCCCTGGCAACGCGTTTGTCACAGGCCATTCAGCATAAAACCATCTCCCACATGGACCCACAGGATAATGATCCGCAGGTTTTCCGTGAGTTTCACGGTTTCTTAAAAAACAGTTTTCCCAAATTACACAACACTTTGTCTTTAGAAATGGTGAACGACCTTAGTCTTTTGTATTTCTGGCAGGGCAGTGATGCCAGCCTTAAACCCATGTTAATCATGAGTCACCAGGATGTGGTACCGGTAGACAGTGAAACCCGCGATCGTTGGACACACGCTCCCTTTGCGGGCGAAATTAGCGACGGCATTATCTGGGGCCGTGGTGCCATTGATATTAAGTCCGGGGTACTGGGCTCCATGGAAGCGGTGGAAAATTTAATTGGTAAGGGGTTCCAGCCCAAACGCAGCCTTTACTTAGCTTTTGGTCACGATGAAGAAATAGGCGGCAAACACGGGGCTAAGAAAATTGCCGACCTTTTGCGTAAGCGCAAGGTAGAACTTGAGTTTGTAATAGACGAAGGGGGCAGCATTGTGGGTGGCGGCATCATTCCTGGTATCGCAGGGCAGGTGGCCATGGTAGGCATCGCCGAGAAAGGCTACGTGAGCCTAAAGCTCACCACCAAGGCGGTGGGTGGTCACTCCTCTATGCCGCCTAAACATTCTGCATTGGGCGTGATTGCGCAGGCGTTGGTAGATTTAGAGAGCAAACCGTTTCCCGCCAATCTGGCTTACAGCAAAAAAATGTTTAATAACATTGGGCCTGCCATGGGTGGCGTGAACCGTGCGGTATTTGCCAACATGTGGATCACCTCACCATTGGTTGAATCTATTCTCAGTGGCAGCAAGACCACCAACGCCACCATCCGCACCACCACCGCAGTGACCATGGCCAAGGGTTCCAGTAAAGATAACATCCTGCCCAGTGAAGCCTCGGCGGTGGTGAACTTTCGCATCATGCCAGGTGAGACCGTGCAATCTGTCACCGAATATGTGAAAAACGTGATTAATAACGAACAAATCACCATCGCTTCGGTGGAAGGGTTTGGTAATAACCCGTCATCGGTGTCGGTGAGCGATAATGAAAACTTTGAACTCATCAAAAACAGCATCTATCAGGTAACCCAAGATAAAGAGTTAATTGTGACGCCATACTTGGTTATGGGCGGCACAGATGCCAAGCATTTCAGTGGTTTAAGCGACAGCATCTACCGTTTTGCGTTTAACCGTTTTCAGCCAGAAACCCTTGAGCGCATGCACGGCATTAACGAGCAAATTAAAGTGGATGACTATGTGGATGTGGTGCGTTTTTTCCGCGAGTTAATTTTGGGTGCCAACCAATAGCCCGTTAGTAATTTAATTAAATAAACCCTGTTAGAAGCTGGCACCAGTGATGAGTTCAGGGATGTCAGTTTAAGGTCGCTGTGAACCCGTCCTTGGGCGCTTGTCTTTAACATCCATGTTAAAGACATCCTTAAACTGAAATACCTAAACTCACCGCCTAATTTCCCCAAAAAGATCGTGCCTGACTTTCTGATTTTACATTTCTCCCTTCCTGCATTAGCCTAGATTTTAACCGTTTGTAAAAATGAATGAAATTTGGGAAGCCCTATGCCATCTTACCAAGCCTCAATTCTTTTCATGCAAAAGCGCCTGCATAACCCCCTATGGGTTAGCTCTTGGCTGAATATACTGTTGTTGGTAAACCTGGCCAGCGTATTTTTTTGGCCGCATATTGTGGCGCAATTGATCCTCTATTCATTGCTAATTAGAGCCGTTTTATTATTAATGAGTTATGTAGAAATCGTATCAAAGCGGGCTTTGAGTTTAGGGCAAATACTCTGGTGTGTTTTGCTGGTGTATCTCGTTTTTATGTTAATCAATGATGATCCATCCTTGCATGGCTCATTTAAGCTATATGTCTGTGGTTTAATTGTGTGTAATAGTCTTTCATTCATATTTGAATTAAGGTTTACCAAGACGGTTTTGGTAGCCACCCGCAAGCAAGCAAGTTAGTTAAGGGCAGGCGATTAATTTAACTAGCATTTAAAGAAGGGGGACAGGGATGTCTAATGTGATTTTAACCCAGTTACAACAAAATATAGCGCAGCAAGATTACGATGCCGCCAAGAATTTAATGCCATTATTAAATGGCTTATTTCCCCATAAAGCGGAAGCCAACAATGTGCTGCATCACTTACAAGAACTGCTAGATGACCACGATCCAAAGAGTCAGCAGCTGGTTAATGATTTAAAAAACATATTGGTGGGGTAGCAGCGCAATTGAACGTAATGAATCAAACTCTTGCCAACATTGCTTTAACCGGTTTTTTAACACTTGCGTTGTTAATGGGTAGCGCTCTGAGTTTGGCCCAGTCCCTGCTGGTGGCTGAATTCTCTAAAGGGGACTTATCCGGCTGGAAGGATAAATCCTTTGAAGGTGAGACCCAGTATGAAATCACTATGGCTGAAGGTAATTTGCAAGTTTTAAAGGCCCACAGTGAAGGCAGTGCATCGGGCCTAGGCAAAGAGATCACCATAGACCTTAAGCAAACCCCTTTTATTAACTGGTCATGGCGCATCGAAAATACTCTGAATCAATTTGATGAAACCACCAAGAACGGTGACGATTATGCCGCTCGTCTGTATGTGGTGAAAGACGGTGGCTGGCGGGTTTGGAAAACTCGGGCACTCAATTATGTTTGGTCCAGCAATCAAAAGGCGGGCACGAGTTGGAATAATGCGTTTGTGGGGGATAAAGCCAAGATGCTGGCCATTCGTGGCCAGGGCCACTCGGTTAAAAAATGGTACCAGGAAAAACGCAATGTGCATGAAGATTTAATCACTTTGTTTGGTGACCTGGGCAGTGATGAGGCCAATCTTAAGGCTTATCGCTACCTAGATGCGGTGGCACTCATGACCGATACCGATAATAGCGCAGGCACGGCCACCGCTTTCTACGGGGATATTTATTTTACGAAACACTAAGTGGCGTATTCTGTGGTCACTGCATTGTGGGCAGAATCAAAGGCTTTAGACTATATTTAAAGTAATAACAAAAGTAACAACCGGGAGTTAAACATGAAAACCTCACTTCGTGCTGCGGATATTTCTACTCCAGATGTTCTTATGGCTTATGAAGGCTGGTCCATTAAGCGCCTGTCTGAATTTTTCATGATGCACAAAATCAGTGGCGCTCCGGTGATTGCCAGTGATCACAGTTTGGTGGGGGTGGTCACCTTCTCTGACATTGTTGCCTTTGAAAGTAAAACCACTCTGGAAAAAGGCCAACTGCTGCAGGAAGTGTATTCAGAATTTGTGGGTCAGCAATACGACGATCAATTGGTTAAACAAATGGCCAGCTCGGCCGACGAAAGCTGTACGGTCAACCAGATCATGACCCCCAAAGTTGTGCAGGTGGATGAACAAGCCAGCTTGCAAGAGGTGGCCTATATTATGTTGCAACACGGCATTCGCCGCGTGTTTGTGAGCAAACATGGCATAGTGGCCGGTGTCATTAGCACCAGTAATATATTAAAGGCCATCGCTAAATAAACCCATCGTTAATAATCCTTTGCTCTGTCAATAATGACCATTCATTCGCGCTTTTTGGCCATGGCCAACTTGCGCGTTATGCGCCATAGTGTCGGCCATTCAAAACCCTAGTAAAAAATATCAAAGGCTCAAATATAGTTTTCAAGGGCCAAATAATAAGAGTAAACACATGATTAACATGCTTGATTTAGGTTGGGGCATCACTCAACTGGATACCGCATTTCAGCGCCCTAATATGGCCGCCTGTTACATAATGCAAGACGGTGCCGACGTGGCCATCATCGAAACCGGCACTAAAGATACTGTGCCCCTAATATTTGAATGTTTACAGCAGCTGGGCCTTAAACCCGAACAGGTAAAATACATAATTCCCACTCATGTACACCTTGATCACGCAGGCGGTGTGGGCCTTTTGATGCAGCAGTTACCCAGCGCTACTTTGGTGGTCCATGAAAAAGGCGCACGCCACATGATTGACCCCAGTAAGTTACAGGCCGGTGCCACCGCGGTGTATGGCGAGGCTGAATTTAGCAAAACCTATGGTGACTTGCTGCCGGTGGCCAAGGAGCGGGTTATTAGCCCCAAGGACAATGAGCAACTTACTCTGGGCCAGCGCACGTTAACTTTCCTGGATTCACCTGGACATGCCCGTCATCATTTTTGTGTTTTTGATGAGGTAAGCAAAGGGTTTTTCAGTGGCGATACCTTTGGTCTGGCCTATCAAGAATTAACCAATGAAAACGGTGCCTTTTTGTTTGTCACCACCACGCCTGTGCAATTTGACCCCGAGGCCTTAAAAAACTCCATTAACAAGCTAATGGCGGTTAATCCCCAGCGTATGTTTTTAACTCACTATGGCATGCTGGAGAACCCCCAGTCGTTTGCCTCGGATTTAACCAATCAGGTGGATACTCTGGTTCAGATGGCTCAGCAATTGGCGAATGACATTCCGGCAAGTGATCCGGCTTACACGGTTAAACTCACCGACAACTTGCTGCAGTTCTTTTTACAAAAGCTAAAAGCCCACGGCAGCCAACTGACCCTAGATCAGCAAACAACTGTAATTAAAACCGACGTGTTATTAAACGCCCAAGGCTTGAGCGTTTGGATGAACCAGCAAGCAGGGTAAACGCTTGTTTACCTAAGGCCGTTTCGGCCTGAATGCACCTTTCTTTAACGGCAAAATCATGAGTCACAGGGTCAACCTCATGGCCCATTCGGTTTTGCCAACCCCCATGCTCACTCCTATAGTGGCTTCTTTTTTTAAATTGAAAATACCACTATGACCGACACTCCAGCTCTTGATGAATTTGCCCAGTTAGAAAACGTACCTGTGGTGGATCTGTTGGCGCAATTGGCCATGCAAGGCATTAAGATTCAATTGCCTGAAGATCAATTGTCGTTGCTAAAAACCGTGCAGAAGCTGGATGTGACCGGTGGCCCAGATGGTAAGGGTGAAATTGTCATCGAAATGCCGGTGGATGTAGATGCTTGGTTCTTTAAGTGTCACTTCCCAGGTGACCCCATTATGCCGGGTTGTTTAGGCATTGAAGGCATGTGGCAGACCACTGGCGTGCTGTTGGCGGCCATGGGGCATCACGGTAGCTTACGTGCCCTGGGCATAGATGGCATGAAGCTTATGGGCGAAGTGCGTCCTCACCACAAGATGGTGACGTTTCACATGACCATGGAAAAATGCAAGGCCAACAAAAAAATGGTTATGGCTGTGGCCAAGGGTGTGGTTAAAGTAGACGGTGAAGAAATTTACCGTGCCGACAAAATGAAAGTGGGCATTATCTACAAGTAATACTCGCTCGATTCCAGCAAGGCGTTCATCCCAAGGGTGGGCGTCTGCTCAAAACGTCATTCAGGTCCCCCCGCTCGTTACGCCATAGTGCAATCCCCCTTAAAAACGGTAATATACCGGCAAAAGATTTAAGGACTTACCTCGTGGCCTCAGACAGCCCCAAAAAGCTTTCCACCACCGCCCTGGCAAAATTGCTGCAAATGGATTCTAAGCAATTATTTGAGCTATTGGTGGAGCGTAAATGGATGGTGCGCGAAAAGCAGGCCGACGGCAGCAACGTTAACAAGCTCACCACAAAAGGGGAGTTTGAAGGGGGCGAATACCTTGAATCCAAGAAATTTGGCACCTACATCGTCTGGCCCAGCAGTTTAAGTGAGCACAGCCTGTTTCGACACCAAGAAGCTAAACTGCTCAGTGTGGCCAGTCTGGCCAAGAGCCACCACTTAAGTAGCCAGCGATTGCACGCCATACTGCAAGAGATGGGCTGGTTAGATCAAGACGTTCAGGGCTGGCAGCTAACGGCACTTGGGCGCCAAGCAGGTGGAGTTGAAAAGCAAGATGGCAAAACCGGCAAATCCTATGTGTTATGGCCCAGCCAAGTACAAGATCAAGCCCACTTTAAAAACACCCTAAATACTTTATTAGGCAATGACTTGCCAGAGAAAATTGATCAATTCCCCTGTGTAGATGGTCATATGGCCCGTTCAAAAGCGCTTATGCTAGTAGATAACTGGCTATACAGCGCTGGCCTAGTACATGCGGTGGGGCGTGCCTTGGCGGTGGATGACACTTTAAGGTGTGACTTCTATTTGCCCCAGGGCAGGGTGTACCTTGAATACTGGGGCTTTGAGAAAACCCCAGCCTATCTCAAGCAAAAAATGGCCAAAAAGGAAGCCTATCAACAGCACAATTTGAATGTGATTGAACTGCAAGCGCAGGACCTAGAGAAGCTGGATCAGGTTTTGCCCAAGCGCCTGCTGCAGTTTGGTATACAGGTTTACTAGCCATAAGGCGCTCGCGTTACCTGTAAAAGGTGCTAACTGGCCACCTATGGCTGGTGGCTTTGTGGTGATGGATGAGTTTGCTACAATTGCTCGCTGGCAGTACATGTATCTCGCAGGTCTTAGATGGTAAACCCTACTGAAAAACCAACACACCACAGCCTTCCGCTGGTGCAGTGGTTAAAAAAGAAAGAGCCGCTTTCCCAGGCTGAAATTTTGCAATTCTTGCAAGATAACAAGGGGCGTTTGGAAAAATCCCTCAAGGCTATTCATAACAGTGACGTTTTTTACCGTTTAAGTAATCGTTTGTTCTCCTTTATTTCGTGGCTTGCCGAGCTGATGGATACGGTAAAAACTCTAGCCCTTAACATGATGCTAAAAATTCCGGCCCCGGCATTTTTTAAAAACACGTTAACTACCTTAACCAATATATTCGACTTTAAAGGGCTGGTAGAGTTTTTTCGTACCAAGATTTACTCCCTAAAGCGTGCGCCCCACAATGCAAAAGTGGTGCAACTCATGGAGGATGTGGTGCAAAAAGCCAGCGTTCAAGGACTGGATGTTAGAAACCATTTTCCGCACATAGTGGATAAACTTAAAGCCAGAAAAAACCAGCTGTTGCAGCATTCCTTTTTTGGTGAGTTCAGTAAAAGTTTACTGGAGCGTTTGCTGGCCATTCCTTTCAAGTTTAATCGTTCATTATCACCTGTGTTGGCCGACAGTACCCTGTGGCACAAGTTTTTTGTATTTCTTGAAAATAAAAACATCAAAGATTTAATTTTGGTGGGAGATGATTCGCAACAGGTATCCTTCAAGCATGACAGTAAAAATGCATTGGCCTCGTCTCAAGTCGTGCGTACATTGTATGAAGCCTCAGTATTAAAGGCGGCAGGGCATCGACTATTTATAATCGGCCATCATGAAGGTTATTTGGGGCCCTATTTTGTGCGCAGTGTGTTGCGCAAGTTGGGGTTTGATAATTTAACCGCCAACTGCAATACCGTAGTGGGGCCACGCATGTTCTCAAACCTGGTGTTAAAAAGTGGTGCCAGCAATGTGGGGAATTTGTTTTTAACCCTGCCTTCTAAAAAGACTTCACAGGTGAAAGATTTACCGCTGGAAGATGCCTTGCAAAAGAATGCTCGTCGCACCCAGTTTTTAATTAAGATGCCAGATGCTGGCTTAAAATTAATAGAACACTTGGACTACCAAGCGTTCATGGACAACGTGGTAAATTTTGAGGAAAGCCGCTTTAACCTGGCCGCCGATGCTTTGCTGCAAGCAGAAAAAGAAAGCGTTATATCTTATTTGCAAGCCAAGGATGTAAAAAACACCTTGGCAGAGCTGGATGAAACGGA
>Ga0105353_1001303_pt1 | contig 12532 bp, 7 predicted proteins | sample EN1Hudsemesocosm_2_FD_83657 | JGI IMG/M metagenome (GOLD analysis project Ga0105353, IMG submission 83657) | Methane-oxidizing microbial communities from mesocosms in the Hudson Canyon - EN10B Hudson Canyon | ecosystem: Environmental > Aquatic > Marine > Cold seeps | place: Hudson Canyon...
CATAAAGGGCTTTGCCAAGCTATCTCTTCTGATAGCTCTTCTAATATCCGTTCTGAAAAAGCGCATTGCATTTCTGTTTTATCAGCTTGGGGTGATGCTAGTATTAATGCCGTTAAAGCGATTAAGGACATTAATAGTCATAGTACTCAACCTTTTGTGATTATCTCATTACAAGATTTTGTGGTGGGCGGTGGTGATGGTCGTAAGCAGGTGAGTGATTTATTCACTGAGTTGAATGTACCCGTCTTTAAAGGTATTCGAGTCACTGAACTTAATAGCGCGCTTTATGATCTATCCAGCCAAGGCTTACCAGCCGACAGTGTGCACTACCGTATTGCTATGCCTGAGTTACAAGGTATTGGCCAAGCACATGTATTAGCACTTGCCGCCGCTACCGATATTGATCATCTCACAGGTGCTCAAGTTTCAAAAACAGAGCCTGTGGATATTGAGATCGCTCGTTTAGTCAGCCGTATTCAAAAGTGGTTCGCGCTGCAGGAAAAAGCCAACAAAGACAAAAAAGTCGCCATCGTTTTTTACAACCATCCTCCAGGTCGCCACAACATTGGTGCGGATAACCTGAATGTACCGGATTCTTTATGGCAGATGCTAACAGAGCTAAAACAACAGGGTTATGATTTAGGGCCTAAAGCAGATTTTCCAGTAAGTTCAGGAGCTTTATTAGATTTACTGCAGCAAAAAGCCGTGAATTTGCCAGAAGATGCAAAAGCTCTACAGGAGATGTCAGGGCTTATTCATAATATGTCGGCAGAGAGCTACCAAACTTGGTTTGAAACATTACCTCTGCCGGTACAAAAAGAAATGCAACAGGGGCCTTTAGGGTTTATGCACCAGCGCATAGAACATTTTATATTTGGTGATGGTCATACCTATTTATTGGGTCTTTCTCAGCCCGAACGTTTGCGAATTTTAATTGAACTTTATGAAATGATGGATGCAACCATGCACGATCTACATCACGCCCTTGATGGAATTCGTCATGAAGGTCGTGAGCGTGCATTGAACTTGTTGGAACAACTTGAAGAAGCGTACGTCGTTTTAATTGAAGCGCAAAAAGCGAACATCAATGTTTATAGTGAGCGTAAAGAAACACCTGCTAGTTGGCAGCAAGCAGACAAGCTTCAGCACGCCATTTTGGTGATGCAAATTGAAGGTGTGCGTGGTTGGGGTCAAGCACCAGGCAAGACCATGGTTTGGAATAATAAATTATTAATTCCGGGTGTACAGCTTGGTAATGTATTTTTAGGGCCGCAGCCACCTCGTGGTTGGGAACTGAATGAAGAGTTATTACACGCCAATATGTCTTTTCCACCACCGCATCAATATTTAGCGTTTTATAAGTACTTGGCAAAAGACTTTGCTGCCGATGCACTTGTGCATGTTGGACGTCACTCTACGTATGAATTTTTACCTAAGCGTGGCGTAGGCTTGTCTGCAATCGATTATCCGTCAATCGTCGTACAAGACATTCCTAGCATCTACCCGTACATCGTTGATGGCGTGGGTGAAGGTATTCAAGCTAAGCGACGTGGTATTGCCATTATCGTAGATCATCTAACGCCACCATTGGCGATTACAGAATTGTATGATGGTTTATTGCAATTGCGTCAGCTGATCGAAAGTGCGGAAGCCGCCAGTGATGAATCAACACAGAAAAAAGCCATTAAAGCATTGCGCCATAAGATAGATGTATTGAATCTGCGTGATGAACTGATCTCCAGTATGGATGAAGAATTGGTTGTGCGTGGAGTTGGTTTTAGTGATGTCGACGATGACTTCTTATTGCATGAGGTTGGGCATTATCTAACACATTTGCAAGAAGAGTTTATGCCGTTAGGGCTGCATGTTTTTGGTCGTGATTGGGCTAAGGAGTCTATCGATACCATGATGATTTCTATGGCTGACGGCGATAATTTAAAAGATAAAGACCAAAGCATTATCCGCACAGCCTTAAGCCAATCTCCTAAGGCTGAAATGAGTGCTTTTATTAATGCCTTAAACGGTGGGTTTGTGGCTCCGGGTAAAGGCAATGACCCTATTCGTACTCCAGAAGCATTACCTACGGGGCGTAATTTTTATGCCCTAGATGGCAGTTTATTACCAACTCAGCTCGGCGTAGAAATTGGTCAGCAATTAGCTCAGAAAGCCCGTGACGAAAATAAAGTCGTGCTAGAGAAGAATGCGATTGCAGAAAAAGAAGCGATTATTTTATGGGCCTCAGACGCGGTGCGTGATGAAGGTGCGATGATAGCCTTTGGTCTCGATATGCTCGGCATAAAACCTATTTGGAATAGCCGCGGTATTATTAAAAGTCTTGAATTATTACCTTTAGACGAAAATCGTACCGAACGCCGTGATGTATTATTCACCAGCTCCGGTTTGTTTCGAGATCTTTATGGCTCGCAATTAGAGTTACTGGATCAATCTGTTTTATTAGGTTTGGCGGCTAGTCGTGCAACGATTAATCAACAATACCCTGCGCTAACATTAATGCTTTTACAGGCATTGAAACCCGTCGCTGATTTAGTAGAAACCTTAGACCTAGCAACTGGCATAGAGTTTGAAATTAACCCGGAACGAGTTTGGGATAACGAAAGCCTAGATCAAAACTTGATTGCTCGTAACTGGGTTTATGAAGCTAAAGCCCTATTGATCGCTCACCCTGATGTTGATGTGAACATACTGGCGCGTCAAGCGAGCTTACGAGTTTTCGGAACGGCGCCGGGTGCTTATGGTGCCGGTGTAAATCGCTTAGCAGAACGTTCAGGCGCTTGGGATGATCGAAAGCAGTTAGGTCAGACTTTTATTAAGCGTATGGGGCACGCTTATGGTATTGAATCTGAAGGTTTCAATAGTGGTAAAGGTGCGCAGAATCTCTTTAAAGCTCAGTTGAATAATGTCGGTAATACGTATTTAGGTCGCGCGAGTAACTTATATGGATTAATTGATAATAACGATGCCTTTGATTATCTAGGGGGATTAAACCTAGCCATTGAAACGGTGACGGGTGAGCAGCCAGATAGTTTTGTTATTTCCCACGCCAATAATCAGAATTTAAAAATGGACTCACTGCAGGTTGCACTTTTAGGTGAATTACGCGGTCGCTTTTTAAATCGCCAGTGGATCGAACCTTTAATGCAAGAAGGTTATGCCGGAGCACGCACAATGGGCAGTGAGTTTGTTGAATATTTGTGGGGTTGGCAGGTAACCAGTCCTGAGATTATTAAATCTTGGGTATGGGAAGAAGTTAAGTCGGTATATGTGGATGATTCATTGAATGTTGGGCTGGATGATTTCTTAAAAGACAGTCATAACGTACATGTTCAAACCAATATTCTTGCCGTGATGCTGGTGGCGATTGATAAAGGGTTTTGGCAAGCCGACGATGCAACGAAACAACAGCTAGCAGAGGCTTTTGCTAAAAACATTATTGAAAAAGGCATCCCGGGCAGTGGACATACTCATCCTAATCATCCGGTTTATGATTTCGTCAAACCGTTATTGGATGCTCAGCAAGCAGAACAACTAGAGCAGACGGTGGCGGCCAGTCGTATGAATTATGACGCAGTTAATGAAGATCCAAGCCCTATCCATATTCAGGAAATTGACTTGCAGCAGTCAGAGCAGTCTTCGGAGGAGACGCTTGAGCAACAAGCATCTACGGATTTAGAAAGCACGGACGCAGCACAGTATTTATACGGCCTATTGGCATTTACGTTGTTATTGATGGTCGCCGGTTTTGTTCGTGCTCGCCGTTTCTAAAACATTGTTAGTAAATACTAAATGCAGTTATTAATTACAGTTAATAAATAAAGTTATTAAAAGGTCATCGACATGTTTTCATCAATATCACTTAATTTAATGCATCAAATAACGGGGTTTTTATTAGACCCAGTTGTTTGGGGGCTGTTATTTTTTATTGCCTTAGCGGTTTATGAAACAGGCATTGCACTGGGTGAACGTTTCGGCGGTATTCAACGTTTATCTGACAATTTAGGCCTTGTGGGTTTACGCCAAGCCGGTAAACGCCGAATTGAACGCGCAGATTTTATTACGCGAATTGCACCAATGTTGGGCCTAATGGGAACTCTTATTCCATTAGGACCAGGCTTAGCAGGTTTGGGTAATGGAGAATTAACAATTCTTACTACCGCTATGACCGTTGCGTTTGATACCACTGTAATTGGTTTGATGGCCGGCATAATCGGTTTTGTATTAGGCCGAATGCGCCGTCGTTGGTATGACGCAGCAATGGAAGAGCTAGAAATGAAAGCCGTGTTGCAGAACTCAATAAATAGTTCGATAAATAGCTCAGCGCAGAAAGATGAGTATTACCATGGATAAATGGCGTAGCAGTTCTTTTGATAACCAAGACGATGAACCCTTAGGCCCATTGGCAAATCTAGTCGATATTATGCTGGTATTTGCCTGTGGTCTCATTGCAGCGTTGGTCGCTCAAAGTGGGGATTTGAAACAGCATTTTAATGTTGAAAGTACTGCATCAATTGAACAGTCCAGTCAGCAATCGGTTAGCCAAGGTAAAGAATTGACCGACGTCCCTGAATCGCTAAAAAATTCAGTGCAGGGTACTGAGGGATATCAATCAATGGGGCAGGTTTATAAAGACCCAAAAACCGGAAAGCTAATATTAATTAGCCAGTAAGCTATTCGTTGGCCAATTAACGTTTAATTATTAATACACCCGTAATTTAAATACATATCAAATAATCTTTATATAGATAAAAAGTAGGAAAAAATGAATCATTTAAAACAAAGCTCTTTGGCTTTGGCGGTTTCGTTCGCCTCAAATTTACTTATCAGCGCCAATACACAGGCTGCGGGTATTAATTCATCGGCAGATATTACCGAGCTGAGCAATATTACAATTAGTGGTAATGCGCAAGTAGGCGACGCGGTATCGGCTTCAATGGGGACTGTTGTTGCAGAGCAAATTGAACAGCGACCTATTAGTCGTGCGGGCGAGATTTTAGAAACGGTACCGGGTCTAATCGTGACTCAACACAGTGGCGAGGGTAAGGCGAATCAGTATTTTTTACGGGGTTTTAATTTAGATCATGGCACCGACATGGCGACGTTTATTGATGGCATGCCAATTAATAACCGTACTCATGCCCATGGCCAAGGATATACTGACATTAACTTTATTATTCCCGAGATGATTGAATCGCTGGATTATAGTAAAGGACCTTATTATGGCAAAGAGGGTGATTTCGCCAATGCGGGTGCGGTGCGTATGCACAGTAAAAGTACTATGGACGATACGCTGATCAAAATTGGTTTTGGCCAATTCGGTTATCAGCGACTATTATTAGCCGGTGGAACTAACGATATCTTTAGTGAAGGCGATAATTTTGTGGCGGCATTAGATACGACACGTTATGACGGCCCGTGGGATGTTGCACAAGAGCAGGAAAAATATTCTGCTATGGCTAAATATACTTTTGGCAACGCGGTGAATGGCGGCAATATCAGCTTTATGGGATTTGATAATAAATGGATTGCAACGGATCAAATCCCTCAGCGTTATATAGATAATGGTGGTGATCGTTATGATTCCTTGGATGATACGGTCGGAGGTGATACACACCGCTACAGTGTGAATTATGAAGGCTGGCACGATATTGCGGGTAAAGCCTTGCAGAGCAATGTGTATGTGATTGATTATGGTTTGGAGCTATTTGCGAATCATACTTATGCAACAGATACCGTTAATGGCGACCAAATTCGTCAATACGATGAACGAAAAATTATCGGTGGCTCTTTGTTGTTTGATGTTCTGCCAACAGATAGTGGAGAGTGGCAGTTAGGAATGGATGTTCGTCATGACCATATTGGCGATGTGAGCTTGTCGGCTACTAATAAACGCGAAACTCGGGAAGTACTCATACGTCATAAAGTCGAAGAAATAGGATTGGGTTTATTCTTACAAAATAATCACCGCTGGTCTGATAACTTTCGAACTCAAATTGGTGCGCGCTTAGACTATTTGCAGGCCGATGTTGAAAACCGCTTAAACGGAGAGAAAAACGATGCCAGCGATACGATGGTTAGCCCAAAATTAAATGCTATTTATAGTACCAGTGAAACCACGCATTTGTTCGCTAACTATGGCCAAGGCTATCACAGCAATGATGCTCGTGGCTTCAGTGAGGGCAGCCATGCAACAGGTGTTAAAGCCGATGTTTTTGCTCGTAGTGAAGGTGCGGATATTGGCATTCAGTCGCAGCTAACCGATACCTTGCAACTAGCAGCGTCTTTATGGTGGTTGACGTTAGAGTCTGAATTAATCTTTGTTGGTGATAATGGCGAAACAGAAGCGTCTGATAAATCTGAGCGTAAGGGGATTGAAGGCAGTATTTTTTGGCAGCCTCAATCTTGGTTGATTATCGATAGTGATATTGCCTTCAGCCAAGCACGCTTACAGCCTAAAAGCCAAGGAGAGCAATATATTCCTGGTGCAATAGAGCGTGTATTTAGCTTAGGTATTAGTGTACATGACTATGGCCAATGGAATGCGGGTTTACGTTTGCGCCACTTTGGTGACTTTGCGTTGAATGAAGATAATAGTCAGCGTGCTGATGCTGTGACCATGCTGAATGCTCAGCTAGGATATGATTTCAGTCAGCAGTTATCTGCTTCTTTCGATGTTATTAATTTAACCAATGAAGAAGGCAATGATATTACCTACTTGTATGAATCTCGCTTACCGGGAGAGGCTGATAATGTAGAAGATGTTCATTTGCATCCGACAGAACCGAGAATGGTACGGGCGAGTATGGCATATCGCTTTTAATGTGACGCAGTAAGGATGACCCCTTGAGGAAAAGCGCCTAAAATAAAACGATGTTATTTACTTTAACGGTTTTTAATACCTGAATTGAGAGAATGTATGTTCGTATTAGATCAACGATTGCAAAATGATACTGTTTTGATTGGGCGTTTTCCTTTATGCCAAGTTCTGCTGATGAACGATAAGCGCTATCCTTGGATTATTTTAGTGCCAGCTCATAATGACATTTATGAGTATTATCATTTATCTCAGGATGATCAGAGTCAGTTGATGAAAGAGTCGACGATGGTGAGTCAAAAAATGGCTGATCATTTTTCGGCCAGCTCTATGAATATTGCTGCGCTAGGCAATGTTGTTCCACAGTTGCATCAGCATCATATTTGTCGCTATAGCGATGATCCAGCATGGCCTGGGCCTGTTTGGGGTCACAGTCCTGCCGTCGCTTATGAGGCGGACGAATTAGAGTTTCGAGTAAAAGAATTACAGAGTATTTTAGGTTCTCATTTTATAGCTGATCTTCAAGCTGAAGACGATGTAGAAAATACTATCTATTGGTAGTTTCTAAAATACTTTGAGCGGAAGCTAGTTGATGAAAGTTGTGCGTTTGTATATGAATAACCGATTACGTAATTTTAATTATATCATTGGTTGTGAAGAAACAGGTCAGGCTATTGTGCTTGATCCCCTAGATGGTGAAGCAGTTATTTCAGCGGCTCAAGCTCAAGGCTGGGCCATTAAGCTGATTATTAATACTCATGAACACCATGACCATATCGAAGGTAATCCTGCTGTACAGGCTGCGACAGGAGCGCCAATCTGGGCCAGTGAGCATGCCATAGGAACAATCCCCAATGTTACCCGTGGCTTAGTCGCGAATGAAATTATCGAATTTGGTAGTATTAAGTTTAAAGTTTTGCCAACACCGGGTCATACCCCCGTGCACGTTTGTCTCTTAACCTTAAGCGAAGAAGTGCCAATATTATTTTCAGGGGATACTCTGTTTAATGCTTGTGCGGGAAATTGCTTTAATGGTGGTGATGTCGAGGAAATGTACGAGACTTTTCAGCGTGAGTTAATGCCTTTACCAGACGATACTATTTTATATCCTGGTCATGATTATATGAAAACTAACTTAGATTTTTCATTGGCTTGGGAGCCTAACAATTCAGATACACAATATTGGAAAGAGAAGGTAGGTCAACTTACTTCTGACGAAATGCCGTATATGACGTTGGGGCAAGAGAGACTCTACAATCCTTTTCTAAGATTAGAGAGTGCAGCGTTAATCTCAAATCTCAAAACGAGGGATGAAGACGTAATCTCATCTAAAGATGTCTTTAAGGCTTTAAGAAAGCAACGAGATCACTGGTAATGGGATTCTATTAATACAAGGCGTTCATTAACCTCTTGTATTAATACTAAAGCGCAGTTCGAGGCTGACTTGATTATCTTCTTGGGACAATAGCGCAGAACCGTTAAAGCGCTCTTCAAGTATCGCGTGACACATTTTTAAAACAATTATTTCATTGCTCGCCGGCTGGCTCCACTTTTCTATCTCGGTATTGATTTCTTCACTATTGTAGCTGAGAGCAATAACCCCATGATCACCTTCTAAATCAAGAGAGATTCCTAATTTTCGACTATCAAAATCAGCCACTAAGAGTGCTTGCATGGTCGATAAACAGTGTTCGAAGCAATATTCAAGAAGCTCTTTATGGCTATCCAACATGAGTGAAAACGGCAGGCGTAAATCAACAGCAGGTTCTAATTTGTGAACGCTTAAGAACTCCTTTAATGATTCTTGAATCAATAATACGACATCAAATGTTTGGCTATTGCATTGATAGCTTACTTGAAGATGCTTAGCTAATAAGTCCAGCAATTTATCGGCCTGATGTAACTGAGGCTTACCAGATTCGGTACCGTTCTCCTGAAGTGGAGGCTGAATTAATTCTTGCAACTGTAAAAAGGCACTATGCAGAGGGCGTAAGTTTTCTTGGTTTTGCTGGCGACGTTTTTGTTGTTCAAGATTGATCAGCTGCAGTTGTAATTTTTTAATCTCTGCTTTTGACTGCACTTGCTCGTGAGTTAACTCCTCTGTGCGTTTGGTTACTTTTTGCTCTAAAGCGTAATTTAAATCAGCGGCTTGTTTACTGGCATTTACTTGCTCTGTTTTATCAAGAAGGCAGAATACAATCGTCATAGGAAGACCATTATCATCCCATTCAGATACTTGAATCGTGGTGTAGAAGTGCTTGATGCTATTGGCACCGCACTGAATGCTTAGTTCTGTACAAATGCGTTCCATATGACCGTGTAATAGCTGATTTATACGCTCACGTTGCTCAATCGTATGTTCGCCTACGATATGGTTTTTGAACCAATCAATCGGGTGCTCAATCTTTTCTAGTAAATCTGGCTCGATGCCAAGATGCTTTGAAAAATGGTCATTACCTTGAAAGCGGTCTGTTTTTTGGCTGTATTCACAAAACCCCAATTCGGCATTGTTGATAGCAATTGAAAGCTTATGCTGGGATTTATTCAGGGCTAACTCAGTTAGCTCCCGTTTTCTAATATCTTCTTTTAGGCTGACTCTCATGCTGTTAATGGCACCAACGACGGAGTCGATTTCATCGGGCTTTTCAGATTTATTGGAAGCGCTAAGGGAAAGTTCTTGGTCTAAATCATTTAAGCTAAAGCGGCTTGCCCATTGAGACATTCTTAATAGTCTATGAGTTACAAGTCGTTGAAATATAAAGAGAATAAATAGAGAAACGGAGAATGTTTTAACAAATTGAGTCGCTAAAATATTTAAGGCTTTATAGAATAAGGTCTCATATAAACCCTTATAATCTAGATTTATATTCAATACTCCAAGAGGGTATTGACGTTCAGAGCTGGTGAAAAATAGGTCGAAAGCATGTCTTTGTGTGCCAGCCTGGTCAAAATCTCCGGCGCTATGTAATAACCCTTCCTTTGTTTCGATATAGGCATTGAGCACCCCAGGGAAGTTTAATATCCCAGCGAGCTGGGTTTTTATTTGCTGGCTATCGAAATTCCATAAACTATAGCTGATGCTTTCTTGATACCCTGCTTTTATTTGGGTGATACTTTGTTTGAGTTCAGACGTTCCCTGTAAATAATCTAAATAAATAATGTAAGTGGAGGTGGCAAGAGTAACAAAAAAGCTGAACAGCAATACATAGGTCAATAGCTTCAGAGCCAGACTTTGTTCCTTCAGAGAAGCTTTGTTCGTCCTTTTTGATACAGCTTCAGGCACTTAAAAATCCTTATTTGACTTTTTTTTCGAATTTGAGTGGGCTTTAAAAAAGACCCTTAATATATTGTAGCAAATCTGACACGAAATATAGCGCTGGGCAAGAATTATATGAGGGTGAATATATGACGGGTATGGAATAGTAGAAATTGTGATAAGGGGCTCTAGCTTAAAGTCTGACGCTGTAAGCTAGAGCTGGGTATTATGGCTTAATTGATTATTGAACAGACATCCAAGTTTTGTTTTTAGCAATGAATTTTGATCCAATGCCTTTTACGTTGCTTAGATCTTCAATGGTTTCAAAATTACCATGCTGTAATCGGTATTCAATGATGGCTTGGGCCTTTTTAGCTCCAATACCTTTGATCTGTTCTAGTTGCTCAATACTAGCATTATTGATAATTTAAACGGGGTGATAAATTTCTTTTTCTTGCACAGAGCTGAAAGCAAAAATTAGCGAAAGTAATAGAGGATTGAGTAAGACATTCCATGATTTCATTGCATAAATCCTTTTTATGAGAGAACTCTAAAAATAGCAGATTTCTGTTGAAGTACATTAGGAAGATAGAATGATATTGGGGTATTGAAAGGATAAAAACCCAGCATAATAAGATGTTATGCTGGGTTTTTCTGTTGAAAACTAGTTCAATTGACGTAATTGAACTTCACTGAATTTAACTGTCGTCTTTATCAGCGTCTTTCTTTTTAGCGGCCGTTTTTTTCTTCGCCGGAGTTTTCTTAGCTGCTACTTTCTTAGCCGGAACTTTCTTTTTAGCGGGTGCTTTTTTCTTAGGCTCAGTTTCTACCCAAGTACCGTCTTCAAAAACAGCACTCCAGCCAGAAGCCTTACCTTCAATTTCAGACATTACGTATTGAGACTTAGTCTTACGGCTATAGCGAATGATCGCAGAGTTACCTAATTTATCAGCGCGCGGAGCATCTAACAAAAAGTGGTATTTAGGATCAAGCTCAGCTTGATGAGGGATGATCTCAGAAACCAAAGGTGCACGAGTTTCGCGGTTCTTCGGGAACTGACTAGCGGCCAAGAATAAACCACTAGCACCGTCACGCAATATGTAAGTATCGTCTACTTTTACACACTGCAATTCTGGCATCTTAATAGGATCCATCTTAGGCGGCGCAGCTTCACCACTCTTAAGTAACTTGCGAGTATTTTTACATTCATCAGCCATGCAGCCAAAATACTTACCAAAACGGCCTGATTTTAACTGCATTTCACTGCCGCACTTATCACAATCAAGCGTTGGGCCATCATAGCCTTTAATCTTGAATTGACCGAGTTCGACTTCGTAACCATCGCAGTCTGGGTTATTACCGCAGATGTGCAGTTTGCGCTGCTCATCGAGTAAATAACTGTCCATAGCGGTATTACAAATAGTGCATCGACGCATGTCGTTTAAGCGACGGCTCTCAGCTTCTTCATCACCATCTAAACTGATCGCTTCATCACCGGCGGTCAAATTCATAGTGGTCGTGCAGCGTTCTTTAGGAGGTAGGCTATAACCTGAGCAACCTAAGAAAACGCCGGTTGAGCCGGTACGAATTTGCATAGTACGAGAACAAGTCGGGCACTCAATGTCGGTATTAACCGGATCATTCGGGCGCATGCCATCTTCGCCATCAGCGACTTCAAGTTTATCTTGGAAGTTGCTATAGAATTCGTTTAAAACATTTTTCCATTTCAGCTCACCGTCAGCAACATGGTCGAGTTTTTCTTCCATGGTAGCGGTGAAGTTGTAATCCATTAGATCATCGAAGTTCTCGACTAAACGGCTAGTAACAATGTCTCCCATTTTTTCGGCGTAAAAACGACGATTTTCTAGGCGTACATAACCACGATCTTGAATGGTGGAAATAATAGCAGCATAAGTCGATGGGCGACCAATGCCTTGTTTTTCTAATTCTTTTACTAATGCCGCTTCCGAGAAACGCGGAGAAGGCTTAGTGAAATGCTGCTTTGGCTGCAATTCATTGAGTTTAAGTACATCACCCACGGCTACGTCAGGCAGAAGAATATCTTCATCACCTTTACCGCCAGTTGGTAAGGCGCGTAAGTGACCGTCAAAACGAATAACGCGACCTTTGATTTTTAATTCAAAGTCAGCGGCTTTGACTGTAATAGTGGAGCTAGTGAATTGCGCATCGTTGATTTGACAAGCAACAAAGCGACGCCAGATCAAATCGTATAGTCGCTGTGCGTCAGGTTCCATTTTCTCTAGGTCTTCGCCTGAGAATTCAACGTTCGAAGGACGAATCGCTTCGTGAGCCTCTTGAGCGCCTTCTTTGCTGCTATAAGAACGTGGTTCTTCTGGTAAATACTGTTCGCCGTACTCTTTGCCAATAAAGGCACGAGCATTTTCAACAGCTTCGCCACTCAAATTGGTCGAGTCGGTACGCATGTA
>Ga0105353_1001318_pt1 | contig 12446 bp, 7 predicted proteins | sample EN1Hudsemesocosm_2_FD_83657 | JGI IMG/M metagenome (GOLD analysis project Ga0105353, IMG submission 83657) | Methane-oxidizing microbial communities from mesocosms in the Hudson Canyon - EN10B Hudson Canyon | ecosystem: Environmental > Aquatic > Marine > Cold seeps | place: Hudson Canyon...
TTGTTTTGCTGATCTAAATCTGACTACCTGAATTTTGTTCAACTTTTGACTGCCATCGTACAATCCGATGATCCCCGTCTTATTTCAGAGCCTTTCCAATTGTAATTAAAATCAATTATGTCTGAAGCACAAATTTCGGGAAATCCAGTATTCTAGACTGAATTGATTGGAAATGAGCTCGTTGCATTTTTTAAGAATCTGATCCATTGTGGTTCGGAATAATTTCAGTGCAGAACGGAACGTAATTTTCTTAATGACTACTAATGAAATTATTAAAACAATTAAGCTTAAAGGAATGGCTGAATACCTTGATTATTGCTTCAGCAGCTTTTTTGCTGCTGGGAACAATTACTGCTCTTTGGAACAATTCCTTTTTCATCCGCATGACCGAAGTGAGTGTCTGGGATTATATAATCCTCAGTTTTGAATCACTTTTAATTGGCCTGTTCTTCGGTATTCAGGCACCACACTGTGCCACTAAAAAAGCAGGAATAGGAGGAGTTTTAGGATTTGTTGGTTTTGGCTGCTCGGTTTGCAATAAAATTCTTTTACTGTTATTTGGATCAAGTTTTTTGCTTTCTTACTTTGAGCCGGTTCGGCATTATGCAGGCGCATTGGGTTTACTTTTGTTTTCCTATGCCCTTATCCAGAGATGGTTGTTGCGGCTAGCTGTTTTAGATGAAAACCGTCTTCAAAAGTAGACAGATCCTGATTCAGAAGTAGTATTATAAAATATGCGAAGAATAATTTAATAAATTAGATTTGCATCAATATCTGAATCTGTGCCGACGGAGCACAGTTTCTGAGCAGGAAGATATTTCTCTCAAGCTTGCAAAGCTTCCAAATTTCATGATAGTATCCACAAATGCTTAATCTTTCTTCTTATTTTCATGCCCCTCTAGTTTTTCCCTGAATCGGACTGGCAGTTACTGATTGTTTTCAAAGTGAAATCTAAACGTATTGTCATAAAAATTGGAACAAATGTTCTGCAACAATCGAATGGAAAGCTGGATCATAAATTAATAGGTGAACTGGCTGCACAAATTGCGATAATCCGGGGCCACGGTCACGAGGTTTTAGTGGTAACTTCAGGATCAGTTGGAGCCGGACGTGAGTTATGTTCTGTGGATGAATCGAGAAACACCCTGGCGTCACATCAAATATTGGCTTCAGTCGGACAAGCCAGGTTGATTCAAATTTATGCTGATGCTTTTCGCAAACATAAAACCACGGTAGCTCAAATATTGTTAACACGTGGAGATTTTGGTCTCCGGAAGTCTTACCTCAATATTCGAAATACTCTTGAGAATCTGCTCAAATATAAAATTGTTCCAATTGTTAATGAAAACGATGTTGTTGCAACAGAGGAATTGGACCTCAATTTTGGTGATAATGATTTGCTTGCCGTTTATCTGGCAACGCTTATTGGAGCGGACCAGCTTTTTTTCCTTACCGTTGCACCTGGTTTGCTCAAAGAAGAAGAAACGCAGGAAGGTAAGAGCTACACAGTTGTAGAAAAAGTGGAGGAACTCACTGACGAAATTCTACAACACTGTCTTCCTGTCACTTCTGCCGGAGGAAAAGGAGGAATGGAAAGTAAAGCCCGTTCGGCTGGAATGGCAATGTCGTTTGGAATCGATACATACATCTTGGATGGAAAATCTCCAGCAGGTGTGAGTGATGTGATGGAAGGCCAACGACGGGGAACACATTTTGTGGCTCACGGACGAAAAATACGCAGCTATCAAAAATGGCTCGCGGCAGGTGCTCTCAACAAGGGTACACTGGTCATCGATGCAGGAGCAGAACAAGCTCTTATGAAAAATAAAAAGAGTTTATTAGCCAAAGGTGTAACACGCATTGAAGGACAATTTGAAAACAAGGACCTTGTTGAAATATGCAATCAGGAAGGTGTACGGCTCGGAGTTGGAAGAGCCGATTGTTCTGCCAAAGAATTGCGTCATCAAATAAAAGAACAAAACCTGGCAAAGACCGGTGGGAAAGATCCCCAGAGTAAACCAGTTATTCACAGAAATCACCTCTTTTTGGAGTAATTTATGACAGTCAGCCAACCTGCTTTTAATGCCAGCAACAGTATTATCGTTCGTCTCAATATTGATAATAAGATTGGGATGTTAGCCAGTGTGACTCAGACCATTTCCGAGATGCATGGAGTAGTAGGAGCGATAGACCTCGTGCAGCCCGAAGCCGGGGTTTTAGTCCGTGACATCAGTATTTTTACTCATGATCCTGATCACAGCGAACAAATCGTAACAGCAATCAGGAACCTCCCCGGAGTTGAATTTATCAACTTTTCTGACCGCACATTTTTGGTCCATTTGGGTGGAAAAATCAGTATCCGAAACCGTATTCCCGTCAAAACCCGTGATGACCTTTCCATGGCCTATACTCCGGGAGTGGCTCGAATTTGTATGGATATCTACGAAGATCCTGAAGATGCATACAAACTGACCATCAAAGGCAACACAGTCGCAGTGATTTCCGATGGTACTGCAGTATTAGGACTTGGTGACATTGGCCCTAAAGCCGCCATGCCGGTTATGGAAGGCAAAGCCATGCTTTTTAAAGAATTCGCCAATATTGACGCATGGCCGATTTGTCTCGATACCACAGATACAGAAGAAATTATCCGGACTGTTAAGGCCATTGCTCCTGGCTTTGGTGCCATAAATTTAGAAGACATTTCAGCACCACGCTGCTTTGAAATTGAACGCAGACTCCGGGAAGAGCTGGATATTCCGGTTTTTCATGATGATCAACATGGAACTGCCGTTGTCACGACTGCCGCTTTAATCAATGCTCTAAAGTTCGTTGATAAAAAAGTTGAAGACATAAAGGTAGTTGTTTCCGGTGCAGGTGCAGCTGGAACCGCATGTTCCAAGATGATTCTACAACTTGGTGTAAAAAACTTGATTGGCTGTGACAGCAAAGGTGCAATACATCCTAAACGAAACGATCTCAATTCCAGTAAACGCTGGTTTGCTGACAGTACAAATCCAAATCAGGACTCTGGAACTCTCAAAGATGTAATTGCAGGAGCAGATGTCTTTGTGGGGGTTTCCGCTCCCAATGTGATCAATCAGGAAGATGTAAAATGCATGGCCAAAGATCCAATTGTTTTTGCAATGTCAAATCCTGACCCTGAAATCAGTCCAGATGAAGCCTTACCTGTAGTGGCCGTGATGGCAACCGGACGCAGTGATTATCCAAATCAAATCAATAATGTCCTCTGTTTTCCGGGAATATTCCGTGGAGCTCTTGATTGTCAGGCCAGTACGATAAATGAAGAAATGAAATTGGCCACTGCACACGCCATCGCCGGTACTGTAAAAGAATCACACCTCTGTGCAGACTATATTATTCCGAGTGTATTTGACTCATCGGTTGCACCTAAAATTGCTAAAGCTGTACGGGATGCCGCTATAAAAACTGGGGTCGCAAGAAGGAAGAAAAGTTCACAGCAGAAATTCAGCTAAGGTTTACGGGAATCTAAACTAAAAATCACATCCGGCCTGACCTAAATTTCCATGTTTTCCAGGCCTTTAAAACAGCAAATTAAAGAGATCAAATGAGAAGTGTATATTTTCAGCAACCTCTGGAACATCAAATTGAAGTTGATGGAGAGTCATGGAATCAGGGAGAAGTTGTAAAAGGTCAACTTCGAATCAGGAACATGAGCAGCAAAACTGTTGCTGTAAAAACTTCCCAAATTATTCTTGCACATGGTTTAAAAAAAGCTTTCAAAGAAGGTACGGGGGTTCCCTGGGAAGTTCTCGAAAAACAAGTAGCAGCTCAGGATATTGCACTGCAGGCCGGCTCTGAACTAACTTTCGGCTGGAATTTTAATCTATCTACAGACTGCCCGATAACTGACAAACAGGGTGGATTATATTTGCTTTTTGGCGGTGATGAAGCACTAACTGAAGGTGGACGGCTTAATTTACAGATTAACCTGCATCCAATCCTGCAAAATTATTTGCAAACTTTCACGACTCAATTTCGTTTTTTGGAAAAATATCAAAAAAGAAAATCAGAATGGACTGAAGTAAAGCTCATTCCTCCAGATTCACGGGAATATCCCAACATGGACTACGTGCTCTGTTTCCTCCGGATTCATGACGAACAACTGGAGGCTCATTATCGATTCAAAATGAGTGGACTCGGACGTACTGGAGAAAAGATGACTGTCACAAAAAAGAATCGTGAGCTTGAGCAGAGCATACCTCCGGAAAAATATCTTCAGCCCGGAGGTTTCCCTAACCGTGCCTGCTTTCGTGAAAATATTGATCAAGCTCTCAATATAGCCAGACCGGAAGTAATTTTTTGATCAGGTTTGCCGCTTTCAATTCATCTCCATTATCACTCCGGACAAAGCGCAGAAAAGACCTGGAGTCCATGAATACAGTTTAAAATCCTGTGCTCAATCTGATCGTGAATCTGAATCCCAAATCAAGTCCGGAATGACAAAATAAATACTTTTTCAGTAAACCCTAATTATTGCCGATGGATTAGCGAATATAGGGCTGATCCAGTTCAAACTCCAAATCACCGGTTCCCAAAGAAATCAGACCTTGTGAACGACCTATTATTTCTCCAGGAACAGATTGAAACGGTTGACTGTTTTTATCAGTAAGAATTCTGAGAGAATACTTTCCACTGAGTTGTTGACCTCCCATAGCATTAGTTTGGCCAATACTGAAATTTTGTGGTGGCCTGAAACTCGGGAGCATTTTGATGGCAACAGGACGGCCTTGTTGTGGATCAAAGAGCATAATCACCAATCTATCTTCTAAACCTAGTTTACTCTGCAATTCAGGAGCAACGGTGATTGTGCCCCGGATACTCGTATCTGGAGAATCTGTCTCGACAGCCAAAAGTTCCGCAGGAAAAACCTGAAAAGGGCGGTCCACAGAATATTTTACTCCCTCAGTTCCTAAAGGTAACGGCTGAGATAGAGGCCCAATGACTTCTCCAACTGTAGGAAGATTGGGGTCCCCATTTTTGTCGGTGAGTACAAGTAGGCGATAAGAGCCACTGAGCGGTTGACTTGCGTCATCCTGTCCGATACTAAATGTTGAAGGCGGTAAAAAAGGGTTGAGAATTTTCGAAGCAACCAATTCAAATGTTTCCGGATCAAAGAGCAAAACATGAGCATTGTCAGTTTTGACAATTCCTCTTGCTCCCGGACTGGAAAGGATCACACCGCTGATGCTGTACTGTAATTGAGCAGTGCCGCGGCTTACTTCTTTCCAGAGAGCATAAACAGTTAGGCCCACAAAACCAACGAAGGCAGTCAAAAATATAAGTTTGTTTTTGCTCACAATATTTAGTTTTAACGATTGTTATACCAGCACTTCTGCCTGAGGTGTCGTTGGGAGACTTGTGGTTCCCATCAAATATTTATCGATACAACGTGCAGCCTCACGCCCTTCCCAAATGGCCCAAACTACAAGCGAGGCACCACGATTTGCATCACCTGCTACGAACACACCGTCTTTACTGGTCATAAAATTTTCATCTGAAAAAATATCATACATCGGCTGCGCGTTTTTCAGCAATTTTTTAACTTGCTCAGGTGTAAATGGTTTTTCTCCTACACGAACATTCAACTCAACTCCCAGTCCTTCCAGTAATCCTTCCAATTTTGGCCCCAAAAATCCCAATGCCAGAAAAACCAAATCAGTGGACACGCTAAACTCTGACCCCGGAACACGCTGCATCGTCATTCGACCAGGCGCAGAGTTACCATTTGCTTCCCATTTCCATTCTACACAAACCGCCTGCAAAGCTTTAACCCGGCCTGAGTCGTCGCTGATTATCTTTTCCGTCAAAATATTGGCTCTACAATCCGGATTCGCTTCTTTATGCACTGGAGTAGGACGCGGCACCATATCAACCAGTTCAAACTGATGAATGTTAGGATCTGCACCTTGCCGATTTAGGTTACCCAAACAATCAGCTGCTGTAAATCCGCCGCCGAGAATTACTGCTTTTTTGTTTCCGGATTCGATTTTTTGCTCTTCCGGAATGGAATCCCCGGCGACTTCACGATTGCGCTGCGGAAGATAGTGCATTGCATAATGGACTCCTTCTAAGTCACTGCCTTCGACCATCAACTTTCGCGCATTTTGCGCACCGGTTGCCAACAGGATAGCATCAAAACTGTTCCGCAGTTCTTTGACTGAATAATCCACGCCTACATGGACTCCTGTCCGGAACTTGATCCCCTCTGCACGGAGTTGTTCAACGCGTCGGGTAACCACTTTTTTGTCCAACTTGAAATCCGGAATACCGTAAACCAGTAATCCACCTATTCTATTGTCTTTTTCAAAAACAGTCACATCATGTCCTGCACGCCGCAACTGCTGTGCCGCTGCCAGTCCGGCAGGACCGGAACCCACTACCGCAATGCACTTACCGGTAAGTTTTTCAGGCAGTTGAGGTTGTATCCAGCCCTCTTCCCAACCTCGCTCAGCGATGTGCTTTTCAATTTCTTCAATTGTGACAACATTCACTTTTTGCTGTTTTTCTGCTGCATCCAAAGTGTAATGTTCATTCAAAACACAAGTGTCCTCGCATGGTGCAGGGCAAATACGGCCGGTAAACTCCGGGAAATTATTGGTGCTGTGTAATGCAGCCAGAGCTTCTTTCCAATGTCCACGATAAACCAGATCATTCCAGTCGGGAATCATATTGCCCAGGGGACAGCCCATGTGACAAAACGGTACACCGCAATCCATGCAGCGGGAGGCCTGACGCTGCAAATTTTCTTCAGACAAAAAAGTGCCATATTCCTGAAAATCACGCACTCTTTCATCCACTGGACGCAGCGGCGGGCTCTCTTTATCAAATTCTAAGAAACCTGTATCTTTTCCCATTTGTCAATACTGGTGCTATTTAATCGAGGATTTATTTTTCATTTTTTCCAATACCGCCCGGTATTCTATCGGCATTACTTTTACAAACTGACTTAATGTTTTTTCCCAGTTTTCCAATAAACTTGCCGCACGGTAACTTTTTGTATAGTCTTGATGTCGCTCAATCCATTTCCGGAGCCATTTTTCTTCCTGCAGTTCACTCACAATTTCCAATTCAACCATTTCAGTGTTGCAGCGTGAATGGAATGATTGGTTCTCTACCAAAACATAAGCAATCCCACCACTCATTCCTGCGGCAAAATTCTTTCCGGTTTCTCCAAGCACAATTACCCTTCCACCTGTCATGTACTCACAACCATGGTCGCCAACACCCTCAACCACTGCCATTACACCACTGTTACGGACAGCAAAGCGTTCGCCTGCAATACCGCAGAAAAAAACTTCTCCGCCGGTTGCTCCATACAGTACAGTATTGCCAATTAAAATATTTTCAGAGGAACTGAATGTAGATTTTTTGGGAGGATAAACAACCAACCGGCCGCCGCTCAAACCTTTTCCCGTGTAATCATTGGCATCACCCTCAAGCTCAAGAGTAACACCATGAGCCAGGAATGCTCCAAAACTTTGCCCTGCAGAACCCACAAATTTGCAGTGAATTGTGTTATCCGGCAAACCTTCTGCACCATATTTTTTGGCTATATGACCACTTAACATAGTACCGACTGAGCGGTTCACATTGTTGATCGGTAACACAAACTCTACTGCCTTTTTGTGTTCCAGCGCATCTTTAGATTCTGCAATCAGCTTAAGATCAATTTGTTTGTCCAGTCCGTGATCTTGTTTCTGAGTACAGTAAGGAGTGTCCTTTTCTCCCACAGGAATCTGATGCAGGATTGCTGATAAATCAACTTTTCCAGCTTTCCAATGGTCTACGTTCGTGCGCTGCTTCAACATATCTGTTCGTCCTATCATTTCATCAACTTTGCGAAAACCCAGTTTGGCCATGATATTCCGTAGTTCTTCTGCTACAAAAAAGAAATAGTTGATGACATGTTCCGGCTTGCCAACAAACTTTTTACGTAATTCAGGATTTTGTGTGGCAATACCGACCGGACACGTATTGAGGTGACATTTACGCATCATAATGCAGCCGATAGCAATCAATGGAACAGTCGCAAAACCAAATTCTTCTGCACCTAACAAAGCCGCTACCGCTACATCCCTTCCGGTTTTAAGTTGACCATCGGTCTGTAAACGTACCCGACCGCGCAATTGATTCAACATTAATGTCTGCTGTGCTTCAGAAAGCCCAAGTTCCCACGGCACTCCCGCATGTTTTATCGAGGTCAAAGGTGACGCACCAGTCCCGCCGTCGTGACCAGCGATTGTGATGACATCAGCATGAGCTTTTGCTACTCCCGCAGCAATGGTACCAACTCCTGCTTCTGCCACCAGCTTAACGTTGATTTTTGCTTGTGGATTAGCATTTTTCAGATCAAAAATTAACTGAGCCAGATCTTCGATAGAATAAATATCGTGGTGCGGAGGCGGTGAAATCAGGGTCACTCCGGGAGTGGAATTGCGAATTTTTGCAATTTCCTCACTGACTTTATTCCCAGGTAGTTGACCGCCTTCTCCCGGCTTGGCACCCTGTGCGACTTTAATTTGTATTTCTGTACAGTTGACCAGATAATGGATTGTAACTCCAAAACGTCCTGAAGCAACTTGTTTAATAGTACTGTTTGGGAAATCTCCGTTTGTTCGTTTATCAAAACGTGCAGAATCTTCACCGCCTTCTCCACTGTTGCTTTTTCCACCGATGCGATTCATGGCAATCGCCATAGTTTCGTGTGATTCAGAGCTGATCGATCCAAGTGACATCGCTCCAGTCACAAATCGCTTTACAATTTCCGCAGCAGGTTCAACTTCATCAAGCGAAATTGGAGTTCCTTCTGCAAACTCAAACAAGCTTCTCGGTGTAGAAAAACGCTGTTTCTGTTCATTGACGAGACGTGAGAATTCATTATAAGCGTCCTGGCTGTTTTTGCGGACAGCTCTCTGTAGAGTGTTTGTCATGACCGGATTAATTTGATGAAATTCTCCGTTTCTGCGCCAATGATATAATCCTCCTCCAGACAATATTTCTCTAGTTTCCGGAGTTTTTTCCAAAGCCGTTTCATGCCTCAATAAGCTTTCCTGGGCAATTTCTCTTATACCAACACCGCTTATTCTGGATGGAGTTCCTGTAAAATAATCCCGTATCAGTTCTTCATCCAGTCCAATCGCCTCAAAAATTTGAGCGCCACGATAGCTTTGTATGGTAGAAATTCCCATCTTCGAGAAAACTTTATACATTCCCTTACGAATGGCCTTACAATAATTCTGATTAGCTTTTTCCAGCGTTAATTCCTCAGGCAACTCCTTTTGCTGAATCATTTGTTCTATAGTTTCAATAGCCAGATACGGATTGATAGCACCTGCACCATAACTTACAAGTAAGCAAAAATGTGTAATTTCCCTCGCTTCTCCGGTTTCCACAACTATACCCGTTTTGTAGCGTACCCTTTTGAGAGTCAGGTAATGGTGAACTGCCCCTACTGCTAATAAGGCAGGAATTGGGACTTGATCCTTAGCTGCACCACGATCACTCAAAACCACAAAAGTTGTACCAGAATTCACTGCACTTTCTGCTTCTTCACAAAGTTCTTTAAGCGCTCTTGAAAAACCTTCAACACCTGAATCTGCATCAAAAAGCATACTTAAAGTTTTCGATCTGAAGTCCTGTTTATCAAGTGCTTTAATTTGTGCAAGCTCTTCATTGCTCAGTATTGGATGAAAGAGTTTCAACATCTTTGCGTGATTTGCTCCGGGATCAAGAATATTTCTTTCAGACCCCAACCTGCTTGTCAGTGACATCACCAATTCTTCCCGGATTGCATCAACGGGAGGATTACTAACTTGTGCAAAAATTTGCTTGAAGTAATCGTAAAGCAGCCGCGGCTTGTCTGAGAGCACGGCTAACGGCGTATCGTCACCCATTGAACCTGAAGCTTCAACACCGTTTGTAAACATTGGAGTTAATAATAAATTTATATCTTCGGTGGTATAAGCAAAAATTTTCTGCCTTAATAAAAGTGATTCAAAATCCGTTTCCGGTACCTGATCCGGTTTTGGCAAATCAGACAATTCAAGCATATTCTCTTTCAGCCACTGCGAATAAGGTTGAGCGTCACAAATATTAGCTTTCAATTCAGTATCATCAATAATCCTTCCCTCTTTGGTATCAACAAGAAACATCTTGCCCGGCTGTAAACGCCCTTTAAATTTGATATTTTCGGGAGGAATCTCGACGGCTCCTACTTCAGAGCCCATAATGACCAGATCATCTTTTGTCACTACATATCGCGACGGACGCAATCCGTTACGATCCAGTGTCGCTCCAATTTGAACACCATTTGTAAAAGTGAGAGATGCCGGACCATCCCAGGGCTCCATTAAATGTTCATGGTATTCATAAAATGCCTGTTTTTCAGGAGTCATTTCCGGGTTTTGCTCCCATGCTTCCGGCACCATCATCATCATTGCATGTGGGAGAGAATAGCCGGATTGAATCAAAAATTCGAAAACATTGTCCATGCAGGCGGAATCACTGCCTCTTGGAATAATGATGGGCTGCAGTTCGCTGATATCCTCATACAAAGGTGACTTTAAAGTCGCACGCCTGCCCAGCATCCAGTTTATATTACCGCGCAGTGTGTTTATTTCTCCATTGTGAGCCAAATTTCTGAAAGGCTGAGCCAAATCCCAGCGCGGAAAGGTGTTAGTCGGGAAACGGGTGTGTACCAACGCCAAAGCACTCCTCAAGCGTTTATCTGATAAATCAATGAAAAATTTCCCCATCTGATGTGGAATCAGCATCCCTTTATAAATTATGGTACGTGAGGACATGCTGATAATCATAAAACCTTCAACATCCTGCAGTGATGAACGTATGGCTTTACGCGTTACATACAATTTATTTTCAAAGCGGTCCTGATTATAATTTTCAAACCTGCGATGCCCCATGAACAATTGCCGCATAGCTGGCATTGTGGCAAGAGCCTGTTTTCCAATGTATCCTCTGTCAATCGGTACATCACGCCACCCCAGCAAATCCATCCCTTTTTCAACAATGTGACTTTCAATCACTTCGCCACAATGTCTTCTGGCATAAGGATCTTGAGGAAGAAAAATGGAGGCAATCCCATACTCTCCGGATTCAGGCAAATGGAACCCGGAACTTTGGCATTCTTCAACAAAAAACTGGTGGGGAATTTGAATCAAAATTCCAGAACCATCTCCTGTATCTGGATCTGCGCCAAGTGCTCCCCGGTGATTCAGATTGCAGAGTAAACTCATTCCCTGCTCGACAATTTGGTGAGATTGCCGATTTTTTATCTGAACTACAAATCCCACACCACAATTGTCGTGCTCAAATTGAGGATCGTAAAGCCCTTGTTTTTCAGGATATTGATACATATAGGAAACTAAAATTATACTTTATAAAAAGCTCTGCACTAAACTTTATGAAGTTATGGTTTTATTCTTTTGGTTTATTCAACCAACTATTAAAACAAGTCAAAATATATCATGAGTAGGCAAAGCTTTTCGCTCACGAATGATCCTTTATTGACACTATAACTTATAGAGAAGAACAGAAATTCTGGCCAAAATCAAGTTCTCTTCTAACCAAGAATATTGAGTATTAAGGAAAAGACTGAAAAACAGAACAGCTGATCAGTGTTGTAACTCGGGTGTTTTGATCCGGTTGATAATTTGCTGCTGGGCAATCGAAAGGATATTGCTCGTTACCCAATACAAAGTCAATCCGGATGGGAAAGTGAAGGTAAAAATAGTAAAAATGAAAGGCAGCATTTGCATGATTTTCGCCTGTGTGGGGTCCATCATTGCGGTTTGTGGGGTCATTTTTTGTTGAATGAACATAGATGCCCCCATCAGCAAGGGCGTAATCCCCAATCCGTCCGGTTGCGACAAGTCACTAATCCAAAAGATGAAAGGTGCATGTCGCAATTCAACGGCACTTGAAAGTGAGCTATAAAGCGCAAAAAACACGGGGATCTGGAGCAGCATTGGTAAACAACCACCAAGCGGATTGACTTTATTTTTACGATACAGCTCCATCATTTCCTTGTTCAGCTTTTCTTTGTTTTTTTTATACTTTTCCTGAAGTTTCTTCATCCTCGGAGTTAACTGCTGCATACGCTTCATACTTTTCATGCCCTTGTAAGTCAGAGGAAACAAAACTACACGAACTATAATCGTCAGAATAATAATAGCAACACCGTAGTTTCCAACATAACCGTAAATCCAGCGAAGTAAATCCAACAGTGGTGCTGCCAGAATTTCCAGAGTCATGTCGTGAGACATTTCCAGGTTGTGCCCAAATTTCAGCAATTCTTGATCTTCTTTTGGCCCATAAAACATTCTAAAATCTGACTCAACGAGAAGATTTGGCTGTATATTTGTCTTCGGCAGAGATACACCAAA
>Ga0105353_1001332_pt1 | contig 12375 bp, 8 predicted proteins | sample EN1Hudsemesocosm_2_FD_83657 | JGI IMG/M metagenome (GOLD analysis project Ga0105353, IMG submission 83657) | Methane-oxidizing microbial communities from mesocosms in the Hudson Canyon - EN10B Hudson Canyon | ecosystem: Environmental > Aquatic > Marine > Cold seeps | place: Hudson Canyon...
CAGCTTTTCCAGTCAGTCTAATATTCGCCCCCTAAGTTTAAAGACACTGCTTGTTTATTTGGAATTATTCAAAGTCATCAAACCGCTATATAGCTACTTTGCTGAATATAAATATAAATTCCTCATCCCAGAACAAGCACTATTTTCACATTTTGAAGGAGAACGGCAGGACTTTATTCGGGCTATTTTTGAAACGGCTAAAATGGCCAGAGTCTGGGGCGTAATTGACTTTGAACAGCTGCATGAAGCTTACCCTAGCGATAGAAGCCGCGTTATTAAAGCCCTGGATTACCTTGACCAACAAGGCTGGCTCGAACTGCAAACCAAGCAAATGACACAGGTTTATCAAATACTGAAAACCGACTTCGACATTCAGACATTAAGCCAACGTTTATTTGACCGTTTCAGAGATAAAGAACAAAGTGAGATTAATCGAATCCACCAGCTGATGGCCTTCTTTGAAAGCGAGCGCTGCTTAAGCCAGCAACTCGCTCACTACTTTGCAGACCATAGTGTAACAGAGCCGTGTGGTCACTGCTCTGTTTGTGCCAATCAGGCGGTCACACTGCCATCATTAAATACCCTTCCTGCGCTTGATCAATTCAATTTCCCTGAGCTGAGTGCTCAAATATGTGACAAACTTGGAAACAAAGCGACAGCCGTATTAATCAGCCGATTCTTTTGCGGCCTGACGACGCCCATATTCAGCCGTTTAAGGGTACGCTCTTTAACAGGTTTTGCGCACTTTGAGCAGTATCGTTTTTCAGAAGTAAGGGAGTGGGTAGAAAGCCAGTTTAAACGTGACTCAAAACCCGAACAACCTTAGCTTTTTCGGAGGAACGTTTATTTGACCTCTTTAAATTCTAGGCTATGTTTAAAATATGTTTTGGCACAAAGCCGTACAGCCAAGATACTTTTTACACCAAGGATATGGAGTGATTGATATGTTTGACGCCCATGCGTTAAAACAAGCTGCGGTTCCCTTCTCGTCCCTTAAAAAATACTTTCATACGCTAAATATCTGTGTATTACTTATATTCCAACAACACTTATATGGTCTTATTTTTTAACATACGGATAGTAACTTTTAAGATTTAAAAAAGTCACATTAGTGGTGGATAACAAAATTCAAGGAATCGAAGCATGAAAAGACTTATCAGTTCTTCAGCTCTTGCTGGAGCACTTATTCTATCCCTTACCCAAAATACATTGGCCAGTGATATCAACGTAGGAATGACTACGGCATTAAGTGGGCCAGCCCAAGCACTAGGAACAAATGTACGTTTAGGGGTTGAAAGTTATTTTAGCAAGGTCAATGCCGCAGGCGGTATAAATGGTAACCAGATCAAACTAATTGCCCTGGATGATGGTTATGAACCAGCTAAAGCCGGCTCAAACATGCGTACCTTAATTGACCAAAATAAAGTCGTTTCTGTCATTGGAAACGTCGGAACACCCACCGCCATCGTTACCGTGCCAATCGCAAATGAGAAAAAAGTACCTTTAGTAGGCGCATTCACAGGCGCAGGCGTTCTGAGACAATCTCCCCCGGATCGTTACATCATAAATTATCGCGCCAGTTATGCAGAAGAAACAGCATCCATGATTGATGGCTTATTAAAGAAAGGCATCAAACCCGAAGAAATTGCTTTTTTTACTCAAAATGATGGCTATGGCGATGCAGGCTACAAAGGGGCGATCAGCGCACTCAAAAAACAGGGTGTACTGCATGCAGATAAATTGACTCATGGACGCTACACCCGTAATACGCTCAATGTAGAAGATGGTTTAAGCACCTTACTAGATGCAGACATCGAACCCAAAGCCATTATTATGGTGGGTGCTTATGCGCCTTGTGCCAAGTTTATCAAGCTCGCAAAGGAAGACTTACCGGAAGCCGTATTTCTTAATGTGTCCTTTGTCGGCAGTGTCGCGCTGAAAAAGGCACTCGGCAAAGATGCTGAAGGCGTGATCATCACACAAGTAGTCCCTCACTTTGAATCAAACCTCCCCGCCGTTAAAAGTTACCGCGAAGATATTAAGACCTACAATGCCGATGCGAGTTTTGGCTTTGCGTCTTTAGAGGGTTATTTAGCGGCCAAAATTTATGTTCAAGGCTTACAGAAAATCAAGGGTGATATTACCGCTGAAACTATTGTGACAGGTCTTGAGAGCATAACGAATAGTGATATTGGGATAGGGACATTAATAAACTATGGGCTTGAGGATCATCAGGCAAGCCACAACGTCTGGCCAACAATCATCAAAAACGGAGCCTTCCAAAGTTTAAGTTGGGATTCTTTAAACCTTAAGTAATTGATTCATTTTAGAGAGTGAGCGAGTGAAGTTTATGACCTTATCTGTACGTGCCAAGCTATTGTTTTGGATGCTTATTGGTGCCATTTCAACCATTATACTAACGTCTACTGGTATGTTTTCGAACCAACAATTAGCCAAGCATATTGGTGAACTCACTGACAATGTCATTCCGATAAGCCAAGATAACTACAACGCTCTCTCTCTTGCATCTGAGATGATTAATCAACAGCATCAGATGCTGGCTGCAACTAAACTTTCACACATTGAAAAATTTAGTGATGACCATCATCACCAGTCGATCACGGCGACTTTAGACAGTATTGAGCAAGTAGTTTCAGCGAGCGACGAAACAAGTGACACGACAATCAAAATACGGCAAACATTTTCAGCCTTGGAACAGGCTAATGATGACATACGTCAGCTATCGCTTACCCGGGTGATCGCACTCAATAAAAAACAAGCCCGCTCCGAACAACTGAATACCTTAATCAATGAAACACTAGAAGACGTTGAGGGAATTGCAGGTAAGGCCCGTTTTAGCAGTAAACGTATTAGCCGGCAGATCAAGAAGGCCTTAAAACGAGATGACACTGAAGCCTTAAGTCTCCAGAGTAAAAAGTTTGTAGATGGCGGCTTTGAGAAAACACAGATAGAAACAGGCACCATTCAAAGGTCAATGCTTGAGTTAGCGGTTTTATCACAAAAAATTCAACTGTCTAACAATACCGATCATCTAAAAAGTATTGCCAGTAATGACGTACCGCCACGTATCGAAAGTATCTCACGCTCAATTGATGCACTTATTTCAAATACCGGCGAATCCAAAATTTTATCGCGCTTTAAAGCTAACCTGAAACAAGTTGAAAACCTGCTTATCGGCCCAGGTGATTCACTCATTAAAGTGAGTACAGCGCTCATTAAGAATCGTACTACCGCCCGACAGCTTAAAGAAAATTCAGAAACAAGCATCAAGCAACTACAAAACTCTTTACTCGCACTGAAAGCTTTTTCCAACCAATTACAGGCTCAAACCAGAGAAAATGCCTATTCAACCATAGATACAAGTAGAAGTGTCTTACTTGTCGTGACAGTGATTGTATTGTCTTTGATGATATTTGTAGGCTTACTTATTTCGAAACGAATAAATTATTCACTTAAACAATTAAATAGCGCCATGAATCAACTCTCCAAAGGTGATCTCAGGTCTAATATCAACATTCACAAACAAGATGAGTTTGGCCACCTATTTGCTGTTTACAACGATACCGTTAGCCACCTGCGTACTATATTCGAACATGTCATTGATGCTGCCAATAAAATAAACAGCACCTCTCTCCACTTGGCCAGCACGACTGAGCAGACGCAACAAGGCATGCACCGCCAACATGATGAAACAGACCAATTAGCTACGGCTTTACATGAGATCACCGCGACCGTTCAGGATGTGGCTTTAAATGCCGTACAAGCAGCAGACTCCACGCGTGCCGCCGATGAAAAAGCGGTACACAGTAATCAGATAGTCAAAGAGTCGATAACCGCAATCGCTCAACTCGCCGAAGAAATTGACGAAGCAACGAATAGCATTGACCAACTCGATGAGTTCAGTAATAAAATCGGCACGGTGATGGAGGTTATCAAAAGTATCGCAGCACAAACTAACTTACTCGCACTTAATGCTGCAATAGAAGCTGCACGAGCCGGTGAAGCGGGAAGAGGTTTTGCTGTAGTGGCCGATGAAGTTCGCGCACTGGCATCTCGTACACAAGGCTCAGCCTTTGAGATAGATGAAATGGTAAAACTTCTGCAAAATATGGCGAATGACGCGGTTACTAGAATGAAAAGCAGTAAATCTTTAGCCGAAAGTAGTGTTGAACAAACCCGCTTAACCGGTGAAAGTATCGAAAGCATTGTTAGTCACATAGGTATAATTAACAATATGAATATTCAAATTGCCTCCGCAGCAGAAGAGCAAAGCATCGTGATTGAACAATTAAGTGATAATGTCTTACGTATTAATGAGGTCTCTTTAGAGACGACCAACGCCTCGAGTTCAATCGCTAAAACCAGTGACAACCTAGCGATGCTTTCTGTTAAATTACATGAGGATCTTCAAGCCTATTCAGTATAACGTGGCTCTTTGAGCTCAGAATTTATATAAAGCTAGAAAATGCGGTCTTTTCAAGAATATTGACTACAGTTAGGTCATTAAGTTGTATAATAAATAGTCTATCTATTCATAAACCTGCCCACCTATGGACAAGTGCTTTGCTGTCAGTCATTTTCTGACAGCCTTTTGCTGCTCTTCTACTAAGAACAACAGCAAATTGAAATGAGGAGGTTGAATCATATGGAAACTGCTACAGGTTTAGCATTATCTAGCCACTCCAAGTTCCACACCTTACTGAATGATATCACCCGTATTCAGTGCAACTGTTTCAACATCAGTCATTTAGATGACATCGCTGAGTTGAACGTGAATATCATTTTAGTTGATAGAGCCTTACTAGCTGATATCTCAATAGATGCGTGTTTAGAGACTGGCGCAACCCTTCTGATCGAAGAAAGCATTTCTCGACAACTGAAGCTCCCTCAATATACGTTCACCTTTCCCGAATCGATCAGGATTCATGACTTTGAAAAGCTGCTAACTTTCGCAGCAGAGCATCACCAATTACGGCAACAACACCAAAATCTGAATGACTCATTAGACCAACAGAATGCTGGTTTGGAGAAATTAATAGAAGTCGGTATCGCACTTTCGACAGAAGACGATATTGATACTTTACTGTCAAAAATTTTGTCAGAAGGTATGCGCTTAGCCCATTGCGATGCGGCATCTCTGTTTTTGGTCGAACGTGAAGCAGATAAATCACCTCAGCTAAAGTTTAAACTGACACAAAACTACTCAGTGTGTCCGTCTTTCGAAGAGCAAACTATCCCCCTGACAGACTCATCCATTGTCGGTCATACAGCGCTGCACGGGGAAGTATTGAATATTGCCGACGCTTACGAAATTGCGCCTGACTCACCTTATCAATTTAACCGTTCCTTCGATAAAGTAATGGCCTATCGCACGGTGAGTTTATTAGCGATCCCGATGCTGGACCATCATCATCAGGTGGTCGGTGTACTTGAGTTTATCAATCGTAAAAAAAATCCCGAGACTAAGCTGCGCACACTCGAAACCACTGAAAGCGAAGTTATCCCTTTCGATAAATCCTGTTTGGACTTGCTTCGTGCTTTATCTAGCCAAGCGGCTGTTGCTATTGAAAGCCGGAAGTTAATGGACAGTATCAATCAGTTGTTCGATGGCTTTGTGAATGCGTCTGTTTTTGCCATTGAGCAGCGAGACCCCACCACCAGTGGCCATTCATTTCGTGTGGCTAACTTATGTGAAGTACTCGCACAGAGTGTCGACATTTGCCAAGAAGGCGTCCTTGATAACGTCACCTTTAACGAAGAGCAATATCGAGAGCTGCGCTTTGCAGCCCTGCTCCATGACTTCGGTAAAGTAGGCGTACGCGAACACGTACTTACCAAAGCCAAAAAACTCACCGAAGAGAATGTTGAACTGCTACGTTACCGTTTGGCCTTCACCAAACAGCAACTTAAGAACCAGCATCTCAACCAGATTATTAAAGTTTATGAACAATACGGCGCCCTCAGCCCTGAGATAAAACACAAGCTCGAAGAAAGCCTTGATCAGGACATGGCCCAACTGGATCATTATATGATGGTTATTCTGGCGGCCAATGAACCGACGGTACTTCCTCAAGAACGATTCACCGAGCTTGAAACTATTCGCAGCCATTTAGTCACCGACTATAAAGGCAAGCTAAGTGGCTTGATCTCAGAATTTGAGCTTGCTGCCCTATCTATCCCCAAGGGCAGTTTAAATGAACAAGAGCGACTTGAAATAGAGTCACATGTCAGCCATACCATGAGTTTCTTAAAACTTATTCCTTGGACTGCTGAGCTCAGTCAAATACCCAATATAGCGGGTGCCCATCATGAAAAGCTGGATGGAAGTGGCTACCCAAACCACCTCACCTCTGAAAATATCCCTTACCAATCCAGAGTGATGACTGTGTGTGATATTTACGATGCCTTAACCGCCGCAGACCGCCCTTATAAACCGGCGCTTCCCGATGAAAAAGCCTTATCAATCCTTGAGCAGGAAGCAGGCCTCGGCCTATTAGATAGCAATGTCGTCAAAGTATTTATCGATTCTAAAAGTTTCCTTAAAGCAAAGAATCATGTGCCAAAAGTAGCCGTAAGCGACTCGGGCCTAAACTACGTGCATCACGTGTGTGACTTTGATTTACATGGACATTAAGACTATTTTTAGGCCCAAGCTGAAGTTAAATTAGAAGTTGCTCTTAGGTCAATGCAAATCATTGACGACTCAAGGCAATACTAATTTTGAGAATACGCCCGAAAGCGCTGTGCTAATACCCGATTGCTGAGATCATAGCTATCGATCAGAAAAAAGGTCGATTCAAGTGAGTTAAGTCTGGTTTCTGCACTAGGATGAACCCGGATAAAACGCTGTAAGTCTGCTTCTTCACGTCCTTCACGGCTTCCAATGACTTGTAGCACAGACACAAAAGCATAAGGGTCATAACCGGCTTTTGCGCTCAGTATGACACCTAGTTTATCGGCTTTAAGTTCATCTTCCCTGTCTAGGCCGCGATAATATAAGTCATTCACAGCTTTATCAAACACCCCAGATACATCAGGCCCTTGCAATTCTCCTTGAGCATTGGCAGTACTGGCATTGCCTACCTGCGCACCAATAACGGCCAAGTCAAACAGGAACCCCGTTTTAGATTTTTTCTGTAAAGCATGCATATGATGAAGCAATACAACATGCGCAATTTCATGCGCTAAAACACCAGCAAGTTCGGCTTCATTATTTAAGGATGCGAGCATCCCCCTTGTGATAGCAATGTAGCCGCCAGGCGCGGCAAAAGCATTCACAGAAGCGTCATCCAAAACCATAAATCGCCAAGGTAAGTCGGGTCGACTGGTATGTTTTACTAGCCAGTAACCCACTTTATTGACGTAGCTTTGAAGCGTTTGGTGAGGGTAAATTGTCGCGTTATTTAATAGTGACTTGATGGTATCTTGACCAAGCGCCAATTCTTCTTGCTCTTCTTTTTCTCCAAAATCATTTACTTTTCCCGCCGCGTCAAAAATCCTGCCCAGATCGATACCCTGAATCTTGACACCACACGCACCCAGAAATAGACAAAGAAAAACGCCAATGAATTTGAGCAAAGTCACTTTTCTCATAAGCCGTTCCATGATTAAGTCGTTAATTTATTTTCCAGGTAGTACGACGTTTTCTTGCGTTTTTAATTTGCCTTCCTTCGCGAATGCATCCACCTCTTCTTCCACCGGCACAAAGTGCTTAAGTTGCTCTAAACCAATGGGTGACATTTCCATTTTTTGATTCAAAGCCTCATCGGAAACCCCTCTAACACCCGTTGAAACACCGCTTGCAGGTGGCATAACGGCAGTTTCGCGTAAAATTCTAGCGATGGATCGATCATTTGATTCTTGCTCGGATAGAAATCTCACCTTGAGCATTCTTAACCAACCGGTTTGATGGTCTTCTGTTTGAATTTGATACCAGCCACCTTTTCGTTTGAGTAAAGTAACGGGAGCATCTTTGGAAAGTTGTGTGACGATAGACGCTTTTGAAGAGGGTGCTATCAACATGGGAGTATTACTAAGCAAAATCGCGTCCTGGTTTGCCCAGACAGGCAAGGAGGTCGATAAAAGACTAATCAAAAGTATCTGAACAAGTCCTTGAGTGAAAAACCTAATCATGGGCATCATGATATCCCCCTCAACTTATTTTCGTATGGGCTCATACACTTTAACGGATTCATTTCGGCCTTTCACTTGAAACTCACCACGCGGTATGAATTTAAAATGATCTTTTGCTACTTTCATTGTAGTCTCTGAAACTAGGATTTGCGCGCAATTTTTAGTCAAGCCTTCTATTCGGCTAGCTAAATTCACGGTATCGCCAATCGCGGTATAATCGTAGCGTTGCTGAGCGCCGACCATACCCACCACCGCATCACCAGTATGAATGCCTATACCAATATCAAACTCTTTATAACCATATTCACGTTTAAACGCTTCAAGGTTATCTATCATATCGAGCGCAGCATTAATGGCATAAATGGGGTGCTCTTCATGTGCAAGCGGTGCTCCCCAAAACGCCATGACAGCATCACCAATAAATTTATCCAAAGTGGCATGATACTGAAACAGCGTTTTTACCTGCCGATCAAGATAGTGATTCAACAAATTCACCATTTCACCCGGAGTACGTTGCTCTGAAATACTGGTAAAGTTTCGAATATCAGAAAATAACATGGTCACTTCGACACTTTTACTCGAAAGCAGGTCTTCCGAAGATTCCTGATTAATCAACTCACGTACCACCATCGGATCCATGAAACGACTAAAGATATCCACTGTCGCATTTAATTTTTTTCGATGACTGAGGTATAAAAATAGAATGGCACTCACCATAAAAAAAACTAAAGATATCACGTTCGCTAATATCGCCAGTAAAACCCCACTTAGCGCCAAACGCCATGCAATAGCCAGTAAAAGAGCGGCAGTACAAAACGCGATTAAGATGCCTACACCTAAGCCGCGCCAGATTGAAATAAAACTGATAAGCAACATCGATAGAATGCCAATGACAAGCGCCCAAACGGTATCTATATATTGAAGGCTTTCGCCTGAAATTAAATTATCCAGCGCGGTAGTGAGTATAAATACTCCAGGGAAAAACTCATTAATAGGCGTCGCGCGTAAGTCATGTAAACCTAGAGCCGTGGTACCGATCACGATAATTTTATCTTTAAAGAACGCCTCGGGGATCATTTGACCCTCAGCTCTGGCCTGGCTCAAAATTTCTGCATAAGAAAACCGCTGATGAGGAATGCTAAGCTCACTTTTCCAATCCAAAATCAGGTAGGCCGAATCAGGAAGCCGATAACCTAAGTCTTTAGCCACTCTGGCGGGCAGGGAGTGAAGTAACCAACCATCAAAATCATGAACAACAGGATAACGCCGCCCAACGCCGTCTGAATCGGGGTGAAACTCAATGCTACCTAAACGCCATGCCTCTTTAGAAACCGCATTAGGCAACAAAAAAAATGCCCGCGCATCTGTACGGGCTGAACTTGTTTTATCTAAAGCAAGTATGGCTGGGTAAGACATTAGTAAAGGCGCTGCCTGCATATTCAAACTGGTTTGACTCGTCATTGCCAGATAAACATGCTGACTAGAAGCAATCACCTCACTAAAATATTGATCGGCATCCGGCCGGTAAATATCAGGTTCTGAAAATAAAATATCAAACACAACGGCCTTGGGTTTATGGGCGAGTAGATACTCTAAGAGCTCAGCATGAACGGAGCGCGGCCACGGCCACTTACCGATAAGTTCGGCCAGTGCATTTATACTCGTATCATCAATATCAATAACGACAATATCTTCTGAAGCATCCTGATTAAGTGCGCGCTGCTTTACAAAGCCATCCTGTACAAAGTGCTCAAGCGTATTTAAGAAGGGAAAATAACTCAAGATGCACAGCGCAGCAACACTCATCATGGCTAAGAGAATGACGGCTTTAGTTGATTGTTGCTGTAAATTGAAACCTGCCATATGCGCTCACATGCCACCATAATTCATCGCAAAGAGTATTTACCACAAAGAGGATAAATAGTTACCAGTGGGTTCAATAAACATAGCACAATAATCGAGCTGTATATTTTTTGTACTTATTAAGCCTTATGTTTATATAAGCAAATATTCTTACACAGCACTGAATATGACAATTTCACTTAAGCACTTTACAGTTTCACTCACTATACTTTTAACTGGCGGCAAGAATTACCTTCCTGAAGGCCGGATTACCATTCATGGAGTCTGTGCACTTTTAATATGAGGAATATGAAACAGTATATTAAATAGAACAGCGCATGGAGGGAGTCATCATGAAAATAGCACCAGTACCACCCTGTAAATTCAGCATGCCAATTATTCTTACGGGCATATTGCTGACATTTATCCTTGCACAACCTGCGATGTCTAAAGGTGTATTCGAGATTTTCCTCATTTCCGATCCAGATACATTTGCAGACACTTTTTCAAACACCTACAAATCTGTCGAAGATGCTTTTGATCAATTAGACCAACAAGAGCTGGTAGATGTGTTACCAAGTTATACCAATAGCTCCTCTCTCAATGCAACCGTTGACTTTCGTGGTTTAGAAATGCTGTTCTCGTTCAACGCTAACTCCCCTACGCTAGTCATGACTATTCCCAGCTTGAACATTACCGAAAGGTTCCCAGGGCAAAACAGGGATGAAAGCGCAGACCTTTTAACGGATTACTTAAAGAGCTCAGATTTCGCCAGTCTTCAACAAATTCAAAAGGAGCTAGTACGGGTATCCCCAGTCGACCCCGTGGCGGGAAACCCGGCCAGTTTAATGGCTTCAATGGTAGACAGTGATTTTGCGCAACCGATGTCGACCAGCCCGATGGAGTTTATGAGTACTCCCGGCGGACGTGAGTTATTAAATTCTGTTATTGCTATCAGCACGACTAGCCGTAAACCCAACGATTTCAGCGGAACACCGGCAGAATCAATACCGGATACATCCCCAACAAGAAACACTGATCATGACAGTGAAACTGAACATTCAGAGAGCTACCACATCACGTCCCAAGCCAATCAAGCAAACCAAGGAACAAAAGCCACAGGCAGCTCCTTTGGAATTGATATGAGTTATGCTCAACTCGATATGGGCGATGCTAATGTCAGTACCCAAACCATCGTATTTGAGTATCAATACCAGTTCAAAGATCCATTACAAATACTCAGAGTAAAAATGCCTCTCGGCATAACTGATACTGAAGGCTCTAAAAGTTATGATGTCGATTTTGGCATTGCCTATAGTCACCCGCTCACCCGCTCATGGACCATTACTCCCGGCATTAGCTATGGCGTAGGCGGCTCGGAAGATTTAGGTGGGGCTGCAGCGATTAATGGTTATTCATTACTTAGTTCATATCGTTTCATATGGGGAAACTACCTCTTCAACTTGGGTAATATGGTGGGCCATTATGCAACCGGCAGTGTCAGTTTAGGGGATTATGAGATTGACCCTGGCGTATCAAACACGGTCTACAGAAATGGCTTAGTTATCCTCAAACCCTATTTGTTATTTAATGTACCGACCATGGCACAATTGATTCTGATCGACACTCAGTATAGTGGCGATGCGCTCTATACGGAGCATTACTATGAACTTGGTTTTGCCTTGGGTCTAATTACCGATGATGACTTACTTGCAGAGGACAGTTTTAACTTGGGACTTACCTATCTGGATTCAACTGATTCAGATATCAAGGGCTATAAAGTCAATTTCGGTTATCGATTCTGAAACAGACTGCAATCATCCTGAGTATATAGAAACACCAGCATTAATTGCTTATCAGGGATTCTATAACTATCTTTAAAAGAGATAGAAACCGGCTTCACTTCAATCAATGTCTCTCGCCCGGGTCAATCAGAACAGCAGAGCAGAGTTTTAGAAATACGCACGATGCAAGATGCCTTTTACCTTATAGGTAACGAGTACCTTATAGATAACGAGTACCGAATAGATAACGAGTACCCAATAAACGACGCGTCCTAAATAACAAAGGTTTTTTATGCTCCGATATATAAGACCCATCGCATTGTGGATATTATTATCAGGCATATATTTCCTATCGGCCAAATTTGGCTTAAGCCTTGCGTTTGAACAAGCCAATACCTCACCTGTATGGCCGCCGACTGGTATTGCTATTGCGGCCCTGCTTTATTTTGGTTGGCGAGTCTGGCCAGGTATATTCCTAGGCACTTTAGTGGTAAATTTATCTACCGGTTTAGCCTTACCTCTGTCGTTATCTGTTGGCTTAGGTAATGCCTTTGAAGCCTTATGCGCCTACTATTTAATTACCCGCCTCGCCTGC
>Ga0105353_1001349_pt1 | contig 12288 bp, 11 predicted proteins | sample EN1Hudsemesocosm_2_FD_83657 | JGI IMG/M metagenome (GOLD analysis project Ga0105353, IMG submission 83657) | Methane-oxidizing microbial communities from mesocosms in the Hudson Canyon - EN10B Hudson Canyon | ecosystem: Environmental > Aquatic > Marine > Cold seeps | place: Hudson Canyon...
AAGCGGCTTCGATCCTAAAGGTTGGATTCGACTGTCCACCTTCAAATTTAACAGCCTTAAGGGGGCCTTCAAAGCCATCAATATTTTTTGATAAGTAATCCGCCAGATTAGCTTCGTCCAAGGCTTCAACTTGTTTAGTCATCTTAGTATCCTAATTTAGAATCAAAGGGTATATACATAACCCTCATTAAACTAATTTTATAGGGTGCGCCGTGCGCACCGATGAAATCTAGCTCCGAGTTTTGGTGCGCATGGCACACCCTATATAAATCAAAAGAGAAAACTCGATTAGTTGCTATTTATTTGTGACCTTTAACGTCGCAAATTCATTAAGTGCTTGGCGGAGTATCCTGCTGCCACGCCACGCCCTAATTGCATCATATGTACTTGATCAGGCCCATCCGCCAAACGTATAGTGCGCGCCATTTGATAAGCTTGCGCTAAGAAGTAATCCTGACTTAAACCTGCCGCGCCGTGTATCTGTATTGAGCGGTCTATGACGGTGCATGCCATTTGGGGGGCAATAATTTTAATCATGGCGATCAAATCTTTTGCGCCTTTATTGCCTAAGCGGTCCATTTGATCCGCGGCTTTTAGGGTTAGCAAACGCGCCTGCTCAATTTCACAATAAGACTTTGCAATATCTTCACGTACTGAACCTTGTTTACTCAAAGGTTTTCCAAACGCGATGCGCTGCTCTGCACGAACAGACATCATTTCTAAGGCACGCTGTGCTGCGCCTACTAAGCGCATACAATGATGTATTCGACCCGGCCCTAAACGCCCTTGCGCTATTTCAAAACCGCGGCCTTCGCCGAGTATTATGTTTTCAGCTGGTACACGCACATTTTCAAAGGTAATTTCCGCATGCCCTTCTGGCGCATCATCATTACCAAATACTTTCATCGGTCTAACGATAGTCACGCCAGGCGTATTAGTTGGCACTAATATTTGAGACTGCTGAAGATGTCGGTTTTCGTTATTTGGGTCGGTTTTACCCATCACGATAAGAATTTTACAGCGGGGATCACACCCACCCGAGATATACCACTTACGACCATTAATCACGTAATCATCACCATCACGCACAATACTGGTTTCAATATTTGTGGCATCGCTGGAAGCGACATCCGGCTCAGTCATCGCAAAGGCCGATCTAATCTCACCCGCCAGTAAAGGTTTTAGCCACTGCTCTTTTTGCGCGTCAGAACCATAGCGTACTAACACCTCCATATTGCCAGTATCCGGTGCACTACAGTTAAATATTTCTGAGGCAAAACGCGTTTTACCCATCACCTCTGCCAAGGGTGCGTACTCTAGGTTCGACAAGCCAAAACCGTCTTCACTTTCGGGTAAGAATAGGTTCCATAAACCTTCTGACTTAGCCAAGGCTTTAAGCTCTTCAATCTGAGGAGGAATAGCCCAGCGGTTTTCACCGTTTTCTATTGTCTCATTCAAGGCCTGTTCAATTGGGTAAAGATGGGTAGCTAGAAAGGTATCTACCTTTTGCAAGAGGTCTTTAACTTTTTGCGTGTATTCAAAGTTCATAACTTTATCCTGTGCGAGTAGCTAAGGTTCTACGGTATGCAGTGATTATAATCAGACCGCCAAGTATCATTGAAGTTTATTTTAATTATTGAACTTAATAGATTTCAGTAATAGTATGTTGTTTTTATTTTGGGCTTAAGATCATGCAACTCAGCAAAATTGACCTTAACTTATTTATTGTTTTTGATGTTATCTACCGTGAACGCAACCTGACCAAGGCAGCCGAATCATTACATATCACCCAACCAGCGGTGAGCAATTCTTTAAGCCGCTTACGCGCAGCTTTTGACGACCGTTTATTTGTACGTCAGTCAGGTAACATGGTACCCACCCCGCTGGCTGAAAATATTATTGATCGTGTTCGTGCCGCTTTAGCGCACCTAGAAAGCAGCGTCACAGAGCATGATGACTTTACGCCTTCCACTTCAAATAAGAAATTCTTATTTGCGATGAACGATACCTCGGAATCCTATCTACTACCGCTGTTAATGTCTTACCTGCAAGAGAATGCGCCCAAGATGTCAGTTGAAAGCTATGCGGTACCGCGCCATGAACTCGCCCGCGAGTTTGCCGCTGGGCAACTTGATTTTGCCCTGGACGTACCGCTAGTGAATGAGCCACAACTGACCAATGAGTCCTTAACTCAGGACCGTTTTGTCTGTGTTGCCAGACACAATCACCCTAAGTTAGGCAATAGTTTAAGCCTGGAACAATATCTCGAGTTACCGCACATTCATATTTCAAGCCGTAGAAAAGGCCAAGGTTATATTGATTTACACCTGAACAGAATGGGCTTACATCGCAATATTCTATTGAGAGTTCAGCATTCTCGTGCTGCCCCCCCGATTGCGGCCCGCACAGATATGCTTTTAACGATCCCCGAGACGTTAGCAAAAGAGCACGATTTACAAATATTCGATCTTCCTTTTGAGCTGCCCAGTTTAGACTGGCACCTCTACTGGCCCACAAATTACAGCCAAGATAAAGCACATAGGTGGATGAGACAGGTAATTTTTGATATTTTCAATGAAGCTAATTCCAGGCAAAACGACAACGCTCAAGCAAAAAACTATAATCAAAATTTTAAATAAGGATATCTAAGTGAACGAAGTTAATTTCAAACGCGGAATAATTGCATCTACCGTTATTTTCTTGTTGGTCTTTTTGTTCTACAGCCTGCCTTACGCTATAGAATTAGATGATTTCATTCAGGTTTCTCTAGCGGGATTTGTTAACCCGATTAGTTCTGGCTGGGCCACCGACGTTATCGCCTTCTGGTTTATTATGAGCTTTTGGATTTTCTTTGAAGCCAAACAATACCAAGTAAAATGGGGTTGGATTTGCTTACCGCTCGGCATCGTTCCGGGTGTCGCATTTGGGTTCTGCCTTTATCTTATTATTCGTCATAAGCAAGTTGTCGTCACAGCGAAGCAAACATCAACGGTGAGCAAATAATGAAAAGGGTTTATTCCCACGACAACCCTTTTTTAGTTTTCAATATTCGTAATATTCTCGAAAACAATGGCGTTCGCTGTGAAATCAAAAACGACATCATGTCGTCCGCCGCTGGCGAAGCGCCACCCATTGAAGTGTGGCCTGAGGTTTGGGTCATCAGAGAAAGTGACTATCAGCGAGCCGATCAATTAATTGAAGAAGCGATTCATGGCGACCCCAAAGCGACATCATGGTTTTGCCAAAACTGTAGCGAAACTAACGCCCCCGCTTTTGAGCTATGCTGGAAGTGTGGAGAAGAGCGTCCTTAATGCTCAAGCCCAATGCTCAAGCCCTCACCCATCATTCTTACGATGAATACCGAACATAAACACCATAAACCAGATTGATTATTAACTTTTGATCCTGAATCACGTATTATATGTGCGCGTGAAATGAGCGTGGTCTACACTTGTTGTTTAAATTGACCAGCCACTTTTCCAGACATACTAAATGTTTGAATTCATTCAAATGAGTCCAAACAAAAACGGTTCGAAATAGCTTTTTATAAATAAACTGTTATTAAAAGCAGGGTTTTATAAAGAAAGGGAAAGACAAGCAAAGCAGGCATAACATATGACTTTGCAAATAACGATTAGAACCGTCAACCATTGAAGAATGGACACCAGCAGATGATGAAGAACATCTAATCAACCTGCTGGAAAGCCGCGTACTATAGACGTGTGTACTACAGACGTGTACTACAGGCGCGGATGAAGCTGCTTGCGATCAAATTTAGAGCGTAAAGCAGTTTTTTGATAATTATTACTAAAACATTGAGTGAGAGATTCGTATGAGTTTGTATTCAGAATACCTAGAAGAAATTGCGGTTCGTAAAAAGGACCTAGGATTAAACCCGCAACCTATTGATGGCGAAGCGCTGTTAGCTGAGATCATCGCTCAGATTAAAGATACTGGAAATGAGCACCGTGAAGCTTCTCTAAACTTCTTCATCTACAATACTCTACCAGGTACTACTAGCGCTGCAGGTGTTAAAGCTGCATTCCTGAAAGAAATAATTCTTGGTCAAGAGACTGTTGCGGAAATCACTGCTGAGTTCGCTATTGAGCTTCTTTCTCACATGAAAGGCGGCCCTTCTGTTGCTGTACTTCTTGATGTTGCACTTTCTGACGACACGTCAGCTAAAGCCGCTGCAGAAGTTCTAAAGACTCAAGTATTCTTATACGAAGCGGATACCTCACGCATAGCTGAAGCTCACAAAGCAGGCAATGCCATCGCGACAGACCTTCTAGAAAGCTACGCGAAAGCAGAATTCTTCACTAAGCTTCCTGAAATCGACGAGAAAATCGACGTAGTAACCTACATCGCTGCTGAAGGTGATATCTCTACTGACCTTCTTTCCCCTGGTAACCAAGCGCACTCTCGCTCTGACCGTGAACTACACGGCCAATGCATGATTACGCCTGAAGCTCAGCAAGAAATCGTTGCTCTAGGTAAGAAGCACCCTAACGCTAAAGTTATGTTGATCGCCGAAAAAGGCACCATGGGCGTAGGCTCATCGCGTATGTCTGGGGTAAACAACGTAGCACTTTGGGCGGGCAAGAAAACAAGCCCATACATCCCATTCGTAAACAACGCACCTGTTGTTGCCGGTACTAACGGTATCGCACCAATCTTCTTGACGACTGTTGGTGTAACTGGCGGTATCGGTCTTGACCTTAAAAACTGGGTTAAGAAAGTAGACGCGAACGGCAACACAGTTAAAGACGCTAACGGCGACCCAGTACTGGAAGAAGCTTACTCGGTAGCGACAGGTACTGTTCTTACTATCGATACTAAAGCTAAGAAGCTTTACAACGGTGACAAAGAAGTAGCGGACGTTGCTGATGCTTTCTCTCCGCAGAAAGTTGAATTCATGAAAGCTGGCGGCTCTTACGCGTTGACTTTCGGTAAGAAACTTCAGACTTTCGCAGCTGAAACTTTAGGTGTTGAAGCTCCTGCGGTATTCGCGCCTTCTAAAGAAATCTCTGTTGAAGGCCAAGGCCTGACAGCTGTTGAAAAGATCTTCAACCGTAACGCTGTTGGCGTAACGTCTGAGACACCGCTTCACACAGGTTCTGACGTTCGCGTTAAAGTGAACATCGTTGGTTCTCAAGACACCACTGGTTTGATGACTTCTCAAGAACTTGAATCTATGGCGGCTACCGTTATTTCTCCAAGTGTTGACGGTGCTTACCAGTCTGGTTGTCACACGGCGTCTGTATGGGATTCAAAAGCTCAGGTGAACATTCCTCGTCTAATGAAGTTCATGAACGACTTCGGTGTGGTCACAGCTCGTGACCCTAAAGGCGTTTACCACGCAATGACGGACGTAATCCACAAGGTATTGAACGACATTACGATCGATGACCGTGCAATCATCATCGGTGGTGACTCTCACACCCGCATGTCTAAAGGCGTAGCGTTTGGTGCTGACTCCGGTACAGTTGCAATCGCATTGGCAACTGGCGAATGTGCTATGCCAATTCCTGAGTCTGTTAAAGTGACCTTTAAAGGCCACATGAAAGACCACGTCGACTTCCGTGATGTTGTACACTCGACTCAAGCACAAATGCTTAAGAAGTTCGGTGAAAATGTTTTCCAAGGTCGTGTAATCGAAGTACAAATTGGTACGCTTCTAGCTGACCAAGCGTTTACCTTCACTGACTGGACTGCAGAAATGAAAGCGAAGGCTTCTATCTGTATTTCTACTGACGAAACGCTAATCAAGTCTCTAGAACTTGCTAAAGCTCGTATCCAGATCATGATCAACAAAGGCATGGAAAACGATGCAAACATGCTTCAAGGCCTTATCGATCTTGCTGACAAGCGTATCGCAGGCATTCAGTCTGGCGAAACTCCAGCCCTTGCTCCTGATAGCAATGCTAACTACTTCGCTGAAATGGTTGTCGATCTAGACCTGATCGACGAGCCAATGATTGCTGACCCGGACGTAAACAACGAAGACGTATCTAAGCGCTATACTCACGATACTATTCGCCCAGCTTCTTTCTACGACGGTAGAAAGGTTGACCTAGGCTTCGTTGGATCTTGTATGGTTCACAAAGGCGACATGAAAATCATCGCTCAGATGTTCCGCAACATGGAAACACAAGGCAAAGAAATCAAGTTCAACGCGCCATTAGTAATCGCTCCACCAACGTACAACATCGTTGATGAATTGAAGGCTGAAGGTGATTGGGCACTTCTAGAGAAGTACTCTGGTTTCGAATTTGACGATGCCCACCCTAAAGAATCAGCTCGTACTAAATACGAAAACATCATGTACCTAGAACGCCCCGGGTGTAACTTGTGCATGGGTAACCAAGAGAAAGCAGAGAAAGGCGATACTGTATTAGCCACCTCTACTCGTCTTTTCCAAGGTCGTGTTGTAGAAGACACTGCTGAAAAGAAAGGTGAATCTCTACTAGGTTCTACTCCAATGGTTGTACTGTCTACTATCCTAGGCCGTTTCCCAACGATTGCAGAGTACAAGGAAGCCGTTGAAGGTATTAACCTAACGTCTTTCGCGCCTCCTGCAGAAGACTTAGCTGTACCCATTAAAATGGTATAAGCGACTCTTTAGTTAAGAGCCCTTTTCTTTAGTTAAGAGGCCCTTAGCTCAGAGATCAGAAAGCCCGAGGTCGCAAACGCACTCGGGCTTTTTTATAACGCTATGAACTCACGAAAGTCCGAGATTTCATTATTAACTATTTATATGCTACTAACAGTACATGCACTTTATACGCTAATAACAGAACATAAACTGCCAACGATACATACACTGCTAACTAAAGAATCACTTCAGGTAAAAACGGAAAATCACGCAAAGCGCGTGTATCCATACGCCTATCACAATGTCGTCGATCAAAATATTGAACGCCCTCCAATGGCTGAAAGAGGTCATCCCGCCTACCAGACACTCTACGGTCCAAGGTCAAATCGTACATCTTCATCGTTTTACGCTGCTTCTTTCCTCTACTATCAAATTTCAAATCATGCATAACTGAGTCCTCCATAATCAAGATACTCATTACTACTTACTCATTATCCCTTACCAGCTATAGTTTACTCCTATTAAAACAGCCGCATTAAACTGAATAGTCATACTAATTCTCTGCTCATAATCATCTGTTATTAAAAATAGACGCCATTCTGGCCCGCCTTTTATCTTTTACAAATAATAAAAGCAAAAACATCACAATCATGCCGTACTCTACTGGCCACACCCAATACGGTTGCTGATAAGGCGCCAGAAGCTCATAGTTTTCCAAGTTTAAGCCCACCATATAAGCCATTAAAATCACAGCAGAAGCAAACCACGCCGTTAGATTAAAATGGATAACTGCAAAAGGCAGCACCCACAATAAGTACCAAGGGTTGATCACCGGCGAACAGAGTAAAAAGGCGCCCATCATTAAATCCCCCCTTATCACTCTGCCTTTATGCCTACCTTTATTAGAAAAATGATATTGATAAAAATAAACGGTAAAGCCAATTAATAATGCTAAGCCTAAAAAAAGCTTGGCAAGCATGGGCGCGAAATACTCACTCAGTAGGCCATAAAAAGCTGAGTTGAATTGCCAATTTTTTGCCATGGCACCCAATCCGATTAAGTCAGCAGTGCCCGAAGCCTCGGTAAATATTAAAAGTGGCAAGTACAATACAATCAGGCTAATAATAAAAATCAGCACACTCTTTATGGGCACTTTAAATAATAAAAAGGGAATAAACAAAACTGCAAATACCTTTGCCGCCAAACTGGCAGCTAAGGAAATAGCCATCAGATTATAAATCTTTCGTTTTGAACAGATTACAGCGATCAAAAGCAAACACACCGCCAAGCCATCAGGATGTGCAGTTAATATAACTTCTTTAAAAACCAAAGGAGACCATGCATACAGCACAACCAAGGTCGGCCGAGCCAACTGTAATAAGGCCGCAACTAACACCATATCAATCGCACTATAAATCAACTGCAAGGCCCATATTTCACCTGGCGCCATAAAATAAGCGAGTAAAAAACTATACTGAAACGTTGGCCCATAAATGGTGGGTATATCAGGATAATTAATACCACTCAGAATTTCATGAAAAGCAGCGGGAACAAATTGACCTAAGCCATCAAAGTCAAAATATTCACTGGGCGCAACCCCGTAAGGGCTTCCATACGCCACAGTATGGTAAGCGTCCCAAAGGTAACGGAAGTAATCATCTTCAAATAAAGGCATACCTAGCAGACCAATAAGATGAAATGCCAAGGCCGTTCCAAAAACAAATTTGCCAGACAGCTCTTTGCCACTTTTAAGTAAATAAGCGACAAAAGTAAAAACAACTAAATAGGCAAAACCCATTAGTAGGTAAAATATTAAAAGCTCATCTGAGTGACCTGAACGAGAGAAAGCAATTAATAACGTAAATGCAATAAACATGAGTATCGCAAATAAATAGCTGACCCAGCGCGGGTTAGATTCCAAATGTTTTTCCTTTTCAGTTCGCATTGCCATGCCTCAAATTCACGTATTGTGAACAAATACTAAAGCCCCTGAAGAGTGAAAAAAACAGCAAAAAGCAAACGTGATCAATTCGTTATAAATTCGATGATTTTTCGTGAGTATTTATTTTTTGTTCGCTGCAATACTAGCCCGGCATTAACAAGTTCAAATAATCTTCAAGATAAGGTCTTACAAGGAAAAAACATGTTTACAGCCAACAAACGTTTCGCACCCGGTATTGGAAAACTGCTCTTAAGCAGCGTTTTATTAAGTAGTGTATTTATGAGTACAAACACCTTGGCTTCAGGTTCTTTTGGTGGTGGGTCAGGTATTGGCGCACACAACAGCTACAACTTAGGAAAATCAGTTTTCCATAAAAAACTGATCTGCCAAACCTGTCCTGCAACAGGTACCGAGATGAGTAAGTCAGGTGCATTAAAGATCATCAAAAAGCTAGAAACTGATCAAGACTTCGCACACAACCTGAATGATAAAAAGCGAATGGCCGTCGTTGAGTACTTATCTCGTCGATTCCAACTTAACTAAGCCACTCTTTCATTTTTTAATTTCCTTCACATATTTTCAGGTACTTCAATGAAGCATCAACTTTTGAACAACGTCGTTAAAAATAAATTAGTTAAAAACAAACTAGTCATCGCTACTATCACCGGCCTACTATCACAAGGCTGCTTAGCAGAAGGCTCACCCTGGTTAGCTCAACCTGGCTTAACATCCATATCATTGACTCAGGTTTATCAAAGCTCTGACGAAATCAAGAAATTACCGGTAAAAGTTAAGTTATCCCAAAATACCTCATGGCTTTCGATCAATCACGGACACAGTGATGATCTAGCCATCGATTTCAAAACGGGCTATGCAGAAAGCAGAGAGGAATCTGGTTTAACAGATACCAACTTGGGACTCAGCTGGCGACTGGCGGACGAGTTTATTGAAGACAGCTTACCCACCACTACCCTGAGAGCAGGCATTATTATTGATGGTGATTATGACACCGGCTCACCTCATGCAATTGGTGACGGCGCTAATGGTGTAGAGGTGTCTCTCTTGGCAGGTAAAGTGCTGCAATCCTGGATGGCAGTTTCTGCTGAATTAGGTTATCGCAAACGCACTTCAGGTGTACCTGATGATATTTTTTATTCAGCAGGCATACACTTTTTGCCAACAGACTCTTTGTCTACCTCTCTATCCTACCGTTATACCGATGCACGAGATGGTTTAAGCGTAGGCGGCCCTGGTTTTGATGGTACAAATTTTAATCGCCTCGAAGAAGATGTCGAACTACTGGATTTCAATATTTCCTACAGCTTTAACCCTGCTCTCAGCTTAGGCCTAAATGCCGCTCGAGTCGCCGATGGAAAGAATACAGCCAACAATGAAGTCTTTGCCGCTACCCTCGGATACAGCTTTTAATTTATTGACCGTATTTTGTTTAGATCACGCAACAAAATAGGACAGCCAAGGACGGCTCGTTTCAGGAAAAGAACGTATGTATATTAAGCAAAGAGTATCTGTCATTATCCCCGCCCTCAATGAAGAGAAGGCCATTCCTCACGTCATAAAAGACCTTCAGGCATTGAGAAACAGTAATAAGCAAAAACTAATTGATGAAATTATTGTCTGCGACAACGGCTCAACAGATCATACTTATGAAGTGGCCAAGCAGCTAGGTGCGAAAGTAGTTTATGAGCCCCTAGCAGGTTATGGTCGGGCCTGCCTTAAGGCGATGAGCGCCCTCAAGCAAACTGATATTGTGTTGTTTATCGATGCGGACCATGCATTTAATGCGCAACAGTCCTTAGCACTGATTCAGGCTATTGATCAAGGTTATGACCTGGCCATTGGTTCTCGTACATTAGGCAATATGGCACCCGGCGCATTAACCGGGCCGCAAATTTTCGGTAACCGCCTCGCAAGTTACCTGATCAAGTTAATTTGGCGTAAAGAGGTCTCGGACCTTGGCCCTTTTAGAGCCATAAAGTATTCCGCGTTAAAGGCGCTAAATATGCAAAACCTTACATTTGGCTGGACCATAGAAATGCAGATCAAGGCACTGCAAAAGAATATGCAGGTAATTGAAACTCCTGTCGATGTTCGTTGTCGAATTGGTGTATCTAAAATAAGTGGCACGATAAAAGGCAGTGTGGGTGCAGGTATTGGTATTCTGAGCATGATTGGAAAACTATGGTGGCAACAAAAGCCAAGTACCACCGAGCATCATGAAAAAATAGACAAGCAACAATACGGTTGTATCAACGACTAGAAAACATACCGTGGTAGAAGACTACTTAAAATTTAGAATCAAGGACTTACTCATGCAGACATGCACTAATCCACAACACAGTTTCTTCAAAACAAGACGCGCCATCAGCGTTCACTTACTCTGCTTTATGGCAGTAATTTTCTCAAATACTGCTGACGCAATAGAAACAAGTGACTGGTCTATAAGCAATGAATCAAGCCAAAAACAAATAAGTCATCAAACCTGGCAAGAGGTACTGGATAAGAATTTAATTGATAAGGATGCATCCCGCGTCAATTTATTCAAGTACGGCTCTATTTCAAATACAGACAAAATAAAGTTACGCCAATATATTGGAGAGATGGCCAGTATAAATCCTCGGGAATATACAAAATCTCAGCAAAAAGCCTATTGGATCAACATATACAACGCCTTGACCGTTCAACTCATTTTAACTAACTACCCAGTTGAAAGTATAACCAAACTGGGTGAAAGCATTTTCTCATTTGGCCCTTGGGACGATGACGCCATCACGATTTCAGGTGAAACACTTTCTTTAAATGATATTGAGCATAAAATTATCCGCCCTTTTTTCAAAGATCAGCGCATTCATTATGCTGTTAATTGTGCTAGCTATAGCTGTCCAAACCTCTCAGGAACCGCTTATACAGCTAAAAATACTGAACATTTATTAAGTCAGGGTGCCTGTGACTACATCAACCACCCAAGAGGCGTCGCTTTTGAGGGTGATGATCTATTACTTTCGAGCATTTATGATTGGTATATAGAAGACTTCGGCGGCAACGACAATTCTCTGATCAAACACTTATTAGATTGCGCGCAACCTAGTTTAAAGCGTAAACTAGCGCAATTCCAAAATAATCCCGGCGATGTTGATTACCACTATGACTGGCGATTAAATGAAACCAATTAATTTTATTGATTGATTTATTAAACTAGGCTATTAACTTACCGATATCATCGCTTATTACTTTTAATTTTCCTTTAAGGCTCTCTTATGGATAACAAAAAAAAGCTACTTCTTTTGGCGCTTTTCGTTCTAATTGGCAGCTTCTTCTATTTTGATTTAGCGCACTACTTAAGCTTGGATTATTTCAAATCACAACAGCAAGCCATTATTCAGTTTTATCAAACTAATCCTTACTACAGTGCTGCTATATTCATGGGCATTTATATTCTGGTCACCGCCCTTTCACTTCCTGGGGCCGCAGTGATGACTTTAGCCGGCGGCGCTATCTTTGGTCTGGTTGAAGGTACAATATGGGTCTCCTTCGCCAGCACCATTGGCGCGACGCTGGCCTTTTTAGTTTCCCGAACCTTATTACGTGAAAGCGTACAAAAAAAGTTCGCCGACTCACTTAAATCTATTAATGCCGGAATCGAAAAAGAAGGGGCGTTTTACTTGTTTGGCTTACGCTTAGTACCCCTGTTTCCTTTCTTTGTAATCAATCTGGTCATGGGCTTAACCCCCAT
>Ga0105353_1001353_pt1 | contig 12262 bp, 8 predicted proteins | sample EN1Hudsemesocosm_2_FD_83657 | JGI IMG/M metagenome (GOLD analysis project Ga0105353, IMG submission 83657) | Methane-oxidizing microbial communities from mesocosms in the Hudson Canyon - EN10B Hudson Canyon | ecosystem: Environmental > Aquatic > Marine > Cold seeps | place: Hudson Canyon...
CTACGTAGTGTCATGCTGATACAACAAGAAGGCGAACTTTGCGTTTGCGAGTTAATGGCCGCCTTACAAGAGATACAGCCGAAAGTTTCACGACATTTAGCCCAGCTCAGAAAGAGCAATTTATTGCTCGACCGTAAACAGGGCCAATGGGTATTTTATCGTATCAACCCCGCGTTACCTGACTGGGCTAAAGAGGTGCTTCAAGTAAGCAGTACTCAGAATCCGGTTTTTTTGAAAGCAAATATGCAGAACCTGAGCCTGATGAATGACAAAACGGGTGGTCGACCCGAGCGCACTCAGGTTTGTTGCTAAAAAAAATTTCTCCATGGAGTACAACATGACGATTAAAGTGGGAATCAATGGTTTTGGCCGAATGGGCCGCTTAACTTTTCGGGCAGCCTTTAATAATTCGAACATCGAATTCGTACACATAAATGACCCTTCAGGTAATGCAGAAACCCTAGCCCACCTGCTTAATTTTGATTCAGTCCATGGACGCTGGCAACATGAAGCGCAGACATTAAATAACCATATATCGATTAATGGCCATGCGATTCAATGCACCCAGAATCAGGCCATTGCCGATACTGACTGGTCTGGCTGCGACATAGTAATTGAAGCCTCAGGCGTAAATAAAAGCAAAACCGTGCTACAGGCTTACTTGGATCAGGGCGTGAAGCGCGTTATTGTCACCGCCCCAGTGAAAGAGGCAGGTGTGTTAAATATTGTGCTGGGCGTCAATGATGGGTTATACAATCCTGAGCAGCACCAAATTATTACCGCCGCATCCTGCACCACGAATTGTTTAGCCCCCGTGGTGAAAGTAATCCATGAAAACCTCGGTATCAAACATGGCTCGATCACCACGATTCATAGCATCACCAACACCCAAACCATACTCGACGCCCCCCACAAGGACCTTCGTCGTTCTCGCGCCTGTGGCTCGAGTTTGATTCCCACAACCACAGGTTCGGCAACCGCTATCACCCATATTTTTCCTGAATTAAAAGGAAGACTTGATGGCCATGCGGTCAGAGTACCTTTAGCAAATGCCTCTATGACTGACTGTGTGTTTGAAGTCGAAAAGAATACAACAGCAGCAGAAATAAATAGCCTGTTTAAGCAAGCGTCAGAAACCTATCTTAAAAACATATTGGGTTACGAAGAAAGGCCCCTAGTCTCAATTGATTATAAAACTGATCCACGCTCCAGCATTATTGATGCGCCGTCGACCTTGGTGGTGAACGGCACGCAAGTAAAAATTTATGCCTGGTATGACAATGAATGGGGATATGCAAATAGAACCGCTGAGCTGGTGACCCTCGTTGCTCTGCAAGACAAAAAATAGAGTATGAGTCGGTCAGCTAATTTAACACCTTTAAATTTGAGTCCGGAGATTCGACAATATCTACTGGTCACAGGCAATTACTGGGCTTTTACCCTGACGGATGGCGCATTACGAATGCTCGTCATTTTGCATTTTCATGCTTTAAGCTATAGCCCCCTGCAAATTGCGATGTTGTTTCTGTTTTATGAAGTATTTGGTGTGATAACCAACCTGTTCGGCGGCTGGCTGGGGGCTCATCTCGGCCTGAACAAAACCATGAATATTGGCTTGGGCTTGCAGGTTTGTGCTCTGGCGATGCTCTTGGTTCCGACGGCGATGTTAACCCTACCTTGGGTCATGGCTGCTCAAGCACTTTCAGGTATAGCTAAAGACCTGAATAAGATGAGTGCTAAAAGTTCAATCAAGCTTTTTGTCCCCTCCGATACTGAAGACTCAAGGCATCAAAACACGCTCTATAAATGGGTTGCGGTTTTAACGGGGTCTAAAAATGCCCTGAAAGGCGCGGGCTTTTTTATGGGCGGTGCCCTTTTAAGCCTGATAGGTTTTCAAGGCGCGATATTAGCCATGGCGATGGCCTTATTTACCGTTTGTATTTTCAGTATCCTCAAGCTCCAAAAAGACCTGGGAAAAACCAAGAACAAACCCAAATTCACCGAAATATTTTCCAAAAGTAAGGCTATCAATACACTTTCGGCTGCCAGACTTTTTTTATTCGGGGCGCGGGATGTTTGGTTTGTGGTGGCATTACCTGTTTTTTTAGTCAGCCAATTTAATTGGAGTCACACTGAGGTGGGTAGCTTTCTTGCGAGCTGGGTCATCCTTTATGGTCTGATTCAATCCATTGCCCCTAGACTTACTCAAAGACCTTTTACCAATAACAAACAGGCATCACAGACACCCGATGGGCAAACAGCCTTTGCCTGGGCTGCCACATTAGCACTCCCCCCTTTAGCAATAGCCTTGGCACTGTACTATGATTTCCATCCTGAATGGAGCCTGTTAGCTGGTTTGCTCATTTTTGGCGGCGTATTCGCCGTCAACTCATCACTACACAGTTATTTGATTGTCAGTTATGCCAGAGAAGATGGGGTATCGCTCGATATTGGTTTTTATTATATGGCTAATGCTATGGGGAGGCTGATCGGTACGGTCTTATCCGGCGGCTTATTCCAAGCTTATGGTTTAGAAGTATGCTTATTAGTGTCAACGTTATTTATAACACTCGCTGCGCTTATTTCATTAAGGCTACCTAAGCACACGCATTAACAGACTCTAACCATGCCAAAGCGGACGTTTCATCTACAAAGCATTGGTTTAAATAACTAGTGGGGTGCGTTTTCATATATAGGCTTCCGAGTAAGCGCTCAACTCGCGTTCTAGTCAGAATAGCTTGAGCAGAAACTAAGTCACTGTATTCAGGGGAAGCGGTAAATTTCAATACATCATAGTCTACATATAAAATACGATTGCCCGATATTATAAAAGGCGAGGGCCCATCGATCATACTCGAAGCCCGTTTAAATACCTCTTCAACAATATCCAGCGTAATATGCTTCTGGGGATAATCTATTTTTATGACGCCACTTTCTAAACGAGTAATTTCAACCACATCCATCCTAAACCTTTCCCTTTCTTTCCTTCACTTTACACCACTAATATTTTTGTTATCTTGACCCTGTTCTAAAATCCAAAACAGTATAAACATTATTTGGCAGCATCACGACTGTAGATTAATAGTTAGTGCGATAAGGTCACTCTAAGAATATTGCAGTCAAACTTCCTCCTCAAACTTTCTATTCAATCTTTTCCTTCAAACTGTCCATAGTCAGGTCTGAGCTCTATACTCATTAATGTTAAGCCTATAATTTTATACTAATAGATACTAGCTCAGTCAACATTAGCCCAGCTAATGTTCACATTGAAAAGACTATCATATCCGCGCAGGCAGGATTTGTATGAATTTTGAGAACGACATTTTCATCAGCTACGCCCATATCGATAATCAGCCTCTGGTGAAAGATACTGACGGCTGGGTATCACAATTTCACCATGCGCTGGAAGTCCGGGTCGATCAACTGCGTGGAATCAAATCCAAAGTCTGGCGTGACTTAAAACTCCAAGGCAATGACTTCTTCGACGATACCATTATTGACCAGCTTCCGAATGTGGCGGTATTAGTGTCAGTGATGACCCCCCGTTACGTACATTCTGAGTGGTGCACGAAAGAGCTGGATGAGTTTTGTCATGCTTCGGCCAAAACCGGCGGTTTACGTTTTGGTGATAAAACCCGAATTTTCAAAGTGCTTAAAACGCCTGTTCCCATTAATGAACACCCCGATAATATCCGCAATGTGCTGGGTTATGAGTTCTATGTGATTGACCCGAACTCCGGCAGAGCCCGCGAGCTCAACGAAGTGTTTGGCGGTGAAGCCGAGCGGGAATTCTGGGTCAAACTTGATGACCTTGCCCAAGACCTTTGCCAACTACTTGACCAGCTGGCACTCGACCCAAACGATCAGGCTAGATCTAATACTGACGCGGATAAAACCAGTGTTTATGTTGCAAGTACGAGCTACGATATCAAAGAGCAATATGATTCGATTAGACGTGATTTACTCGGACAAAATATCAGAGTGCTGCCCGATCAACCTTTGCCCTTGAATATTGACGAGTTAATGCCTTTTTTGCGAGAAAACCTCGCTCAATGTAACTTATCTATTCACCCTATTGGCAAACAATATGGCGTGATACCCGAAGGTTCAAAAGACTCTCTGGTTGCACTCCAAAACGAGCTGGCCATTGAACGCGAACAACAAGGCAGTTTTAGCCGCCTGGTTTGGATCCCACAAGATTTAGACGTTGAAGAACCTCAGCAAAAACAGTTTATTGAATCACTTCGATCCGACCCCAGAATTCAATTTGGTGGCGATCTTCTGGAAACCCCCTTAGAAGATTTGAAGACACAAGTGACCGAAGTTTTAAGTTCACATTCAAAGCCTGAGACCCCAACAAGCCCTGCTTTCAATGAAACACCAACGCAAACCCGTGCTTCTTTTATGCCTAGCGAGCCTTCAGCTCAAGCAACAACATCCACAGAACAAACGTCTTCAATAGGAAAAACGGCTTCGGAACAAATCGAATCTGAGGAGTTTATTAGCATTTACCTTATTTGTGACGCACCGGATCTAGATGCAGTCACCCCCGTTGCAGATTGCCTTTTTGACCTGGGTTTTGAAGTGATACTGCCGGTATTTGAAGGCGATGAAGCAGAGGTGCGTGAAGATCATGAAGACAATCTCTGTCGTGCCGATGCTGTACTCATTTATTATGGCCAAGCCAAAGAGCTCTGGTTACACCGAAAACTCAGAGAAATCCGTAAGAGTGCGGGTTTCGGGCGGACCCAACCGTTCAAAAGCAACGCAATACTCGTACCCCCAAATGAAAAGCGCAAACAATGGCTACGTAGCCATGAAGCGCTCGTTATTCACCAGCCTGATACCTTTAAAGCTGACTTACTCGATCCATTTATCAATGCCTTAAAACAATAATTGGCGAGGACAAAAAAGGAAAATGAATACAGAGAGTTTGTCTAACCCATTTAGAGGCTTGCGGCCCTTTGTCTGTGAAGACGACCACTTGTTTTTTGGCAGAGAACAAATCGTTGATCAGTTATTAATGCGCTTGCGCCAAACACGTTTTTTAAGCGTCATAGGTAGCTCAGGTTGTGGCAAATCATCCTTAATTCAGGCAGGTTTAATTCCCTCTTTATACAGCGGTTATATGACGCAAGCTGGTTCAAGTTGGCGCGTCGCGATTATGCGCCCAGGTGCCGACCCCATTGGTAATCTGGCCAGAGCATTGAGCCAGCCGGATATATTGGGTCACGATGCGCGCTTGGAAGACGCTAGCCCGGTGGTGAACGAAGCCACCATTATTCGCAGTAACTATGGCTTAGTGGACTGTATTCGCTTGGCACGCATTCCACAGAATGAAAATATACTCATCGTAGTAGATCAATTTGAAGAACTGTTCCGCTTTAAAGACAAGCAATTCAAACATAAAAAACAGGCCGATCAAGCCAGAGAAGACGCCCACGTTTTTGTAAAACGCTTAACCCACGCCGCCACTCAATCCGAATTACCTATCTACATTGTGTTAACCATGCGCTCCGATTTCATTGGTGAATGCAATGAATATCCTGGTCTGCCCGAAGCCATTAATGAGGGCCAATTTTTGGTTCCGCGTATGACGCGTACGCAGTTAAGAAGTGCAATTTCTGGCCCGGTTATGGTCGGAGGGTCAGACATTTCACCTCGGCTCTTAGTCAAACTATTGAATGATGTGGGAGATAACCCCGACCGATTACCCATTTTGCAACATGCCTTAATGCGCACTTGGGATTTTTGGTTCAAGCAGGGTCGACATAATGAGCCCTTGGACCTTGAGCATTATCAAGCGATTGGTACGATGGAGGCTGCCTTATCGAGTCATGCAGATGAAGTATTTGAGGCACTTGATTCCGATAAAGCCCAACACATTGCGGCCTCTGTATTCAAATGTTTAACAGACATTCTGGCTGATAGTCGTGGCCTACGCCGACCGACTACCTTGAAAAGTTTGGCCGAAATTGCTCAGGCAGAAATTCATCAGGTGACTCAGGTTATTGACCAGTTTCGACTAAATAGCCGCGCCTTCCTCACCCCCACAGATGATATTGAGTTAATACCTGACTCGGTGATTGATATCACCCATGAAAGTCTAATGCGGGTATGGGAACATTTAATCCGCTGGACTAAAGAGGAAAAAACCTCAGCGCAAACCTATTTGAGATTGTCACGTGCCGCCTCAAGGTATGAAAAAGGCACCGCCGGACTATGGCGAGACCCAGAGTTACAAATTGGTCTAAGGTGGCTAAAGTCAAACCAGCCCAGTACCGCATGGGCTGCGCTTTATAATAATCATTTCAACACGGCCATCGCCTTCCTTGAAAAAAGTAAGGCTGAACGAGAGCACCTTGAAGCAGAAAAACGGAAAGCACACCGACAACGTTTGCAAACGGCTTGGGGCGTGGCTTTTGTTTTATTAATATTTGCCGTGTATGCCCTCGTCCAGCAACAAACAGCAGAACGGCAACAAGCGCGGGCAGAACAAAACTTTCACCTTGCAGTGACGGCTGTAGATGAAATGCTAGCCGATGTGGTGGTTGAGAGTAGTCTCGCGGATATCCCTCAAACAGAAGAGCTGCGGCAGCAATTGCTTGAGAAGACCCGACACTTTTATGAGTCACTCCAGGAAGATCGTGCGGCTGATGTAAACTTGCGTTTAGAAGCGGCCGTTGCACAGGTTCGTTTAGGCAAAATTTATCAACTGCAAAGCCTGCCCACAAAAGCAGAAAGCACCTTACTCAAAGCGATTCAAAGCTTAAGAGACTTACATAAACAGTTTCCTGAACAGGCCTTAATTCAGCATAGACTAGGCGAAGCCTATAATTGGTATGGCGCTCAAGTTATGCAATACAATCAGGAAAAAGCCGAAAGCGCTTTTCACATGGCCTTGAAATATCACCAGGATCTTGTAACACGTTTTGATGAAGAATATGACTATCGTTACGAACTTGCACGCGGTTATAACAATCTGGGCATATTATTGGGCGCAGATTCAAAGCGCGCAGAAGAAGCTGAAAAACACTTTCAACTCGCCATTTCGCTTTTTAAAACCCTAACTAACTTACGTGAAGAGCCTTCGGATGCGTGGCGACTAGCCCGCACACAAAATGGTTTGGGAGGCCTCTTAAGGCGCATGAACCAAGCGGAAAAATCAGCCCAGGCTTATAATGAAGCGATTGACCTTGTCAAGCAGCTGCTAGAACAAGCACCTGATAAACGTGAATACATGGAAGGGCTGGCGAGATTTTACAATAATTTGGGAAATGTGTATCTAACCAGCAAAGAGTTCGACGCTGCCTTGATCGCTAACAACAAAGCACGCCAGTTATTTGAGACCCTGGCGACGCCTATACCCGAATTACGTAATGAAATTGCCAATAGTTATAATACCCAAAGCGCCATACTAAGACGCCAGGATCGTATAGAAGAAGCCACACAAGCAGTCAAAATAGCCATCAAACATTATACCCAGCTGGAAAACTCCTCCCCTAAGTTGACTGAAGACCCGAACTTTAATAACCGATTTGGTGGTTTTTTAGCCAGCTTTGCTATACTTAGAATTGATTCTGGTGAAACTCGAGCGGGTATTAAGTTAATCACACAAGCTGTTACATATTTTTTAAAGGCTGTAAATTCAGCTGCGCCCAGTTCTGGTTATCATAAAAACTTGAATAATGCCTATTGGTTACTTGCCAAGAATCATCTCAAAATAGGCAATTTCCGTGCTTCAAAAGCTGCTCTGGAATCGTTACTGAAGAGGCCCTTAGATAAGAATAGAAAAGTCAGTGCTGCAGGGCTCTTAGTGCAGGCTATAGGACTGGTTAATCACGATACTAAGTTAAAGCAATTTAAGCGCGACCAACTCGCAGAATCATATACTTCGATGGCGCTTTCTCTCTTGCAACAAGCAGTAAATAAAGGCTATTCAAAAGACATATTAATTAAGCAGTCAGAAGTAGGCGGTAAGTTCCATCCATTAGGTAAGCACCAAGACTTTCAAAAAATAATAGCAGGCGGTAAGGGTCTACATTAAAAATAGTTTGATATCAGGCCCTTAATACTGACAGAACCTTGATGACTGCGTACCACTTCGCTGAATCTTATAGGCTGTCGTTAAACTCATAGGAGACCACACATGCGTCATTTAACGAAACGCTTTACCACAGCTTTTTTTGTATCAATGTTGTCCCTCACCACCGGTATTTCTTTTGTATTCGCAGATGAAGATCCAGATACAAACTGGGATAGCGATGACAAAGATATGCCGATGTTCATCTCCGACAGTAATACCGGATATATTGATAATGCAATAATCCAAACTCAATCCCGAATACGCCTGGATGCCGGCTTTGAAAATACTTTGCCGGATCGGGCAGAGTTCTTTTATGGCGCTTGCGGATGCGCAAGAGATGTTCCTGGGTTAAACACCAATGCCCCTGGTCCTTCTGGAACAGTTATCCCGGGCGACATTGTCAACTCGCGCTTAATTGAAACTGATCTTGACTATATAGAACTCAGTCTTGATTACGAGCATGCGATTACCCCCAATTTTTCTGTATTTGCTGAACTGCCGGTTAAATTTGTGGATGGTAAAGTAGTGGATAATGAAAAAGGCCTCGGCGATATCAAGGCCGGTTTCAAAGTAGGCCTAATAAAGAACCCTTCCCATCACCTAACCTTTCAACTGAGAGGTTATTTCCCAACGGGTGACGCCAAAAAAGGTTTGGGTACTGACCATGTAAGTTACGAACCCGGACTGCTTCATTTAAGCCGACTGGGTACCAACTGGACACTCGCGTCAGAGCTGAGATACTGGATCCCCGTCGGAGGCACCACTGGCTTCGCTACGGGTAATAACGAAGATTATGCAGGTAAGATACTACGTTATGGCATGGGCGCAGGATATGACATTAATCTCGCATCTGGTTCACGTATCACCCCCGTTCTTGAATTAGTCGGCTGGAAGATATTTGGTGGACAAGTACTGGATGCGCCTAGCGGAACACCGGCTACGGCCATGTACAAAGAAGTTGAGGGCACGGTCATCACCAACTTAAAATTCGGCGCCCGATTCAGCTTTCATAAACAGCATTCGGCGTATATAGGCTACGGTAAGTCCTTAACAGACAATACCTGGTATGAAGATATCTATCGAGTGGAATTTAGAACAACATATTAAATGAGAATGAAGCTTGTGAACCCACTGCAGAAGGCATAGTGCAGTGGCTTTACACTCTGTAATTCAAGTGAAAACTATAAACAAATAGCTGTATTGTTAATGCAAGTGAGCATGATGCAACAAATACATCGATAGATCGCCATAACCCTTTGCTGCCGGTATATTACCCACGTAGTCACAGCTGAAGTAGTCACCGCTAAAATAGTCAGCACAAGAAGCAGCGCCGTTATAAGCATCACGAGCAAAACCAGCATCCTTATTAAGCGCGATCATGGCTGCAAAAGCTTCGGTCACGTACACACAACCTTCAGGGGTCACCGGTTCTATTCTGGCAGTACAACTCACGTGTGCGCCAAAATAATTATCGACTTTTAACACCGGATCCTTGGCTTTATAAATGGGCCCAAAGTGCCCTCCTAATCTCAATGCTAAATGTTTAGGAAGCCCATATTCACTATTATGTAAGTTATTCATCGCCTGCTGCATCGCTATTGCACAAAGTGCCGCGTCATGGGCGTCTTCAAACACCACGAAAATACCATCCCCCCAAGTATTCTGAAAACACACTTTTTCGCCAAAGCTGTCTAGCACTCTGGCTAATCGTCCCAAGACCTGATCAACAAAAATCAGAAGTTGCTGATCCTTTAGCTTGCTAAAACCTTTAACGTCACCAAATAACATCGCCCGTTGAACACGGCCGAGCCTCGAAACAGGTGCCTCAACGTCGATGTAAGGCGCTTGTCGTCCCGTCACAGTAATCAACGATTGAGGCAGATTTAAATTTTTCCAGCAAGCAATATCATAAGCGGTACCCACCGTCGTGCTGGGTGCAACACCATCCCAAACAGCTACCTGTTTTATAGGGCTGTCTAAATAACGCGACCTCAAGACGGCCAAACCCATCGCCAAACCACTGCAGTAGGTAAATAACTGATCATCCCCCAAGTAACTATCTTCCGTGGCATATCGCACACTACTAGCTAAACCCAAACAGCGATAAAAACGCCGCACCCAACCTTCACCGCTCGGTCTAACCGATACATCGATAAATTCATCTAAACAAAAAGGCAGCGCCACATGCAATTCGCCTTGCTGGGCAAGAATTGCTTCGGCTATCATGATATCTGCTCCGGCGGCGAGTGAACCGTAGGCAATCACACCATTTAGGTGGTCAAATTCAACTTGAAGTGACTTCTTAACACTCCCCTCCTGATCACAAGGAAAACGTCCATCAATACCTGATCGTGAAATAATATGCCCACAATAATGAATCACAGTAGGCGGCAGAAAATGATTCAAAATCAAAGCATCCTGATGCGTCAAACGACAGACCAAACGCAACTGTTTTCGAGTCGTTGCCAAGGCGGCCCAATCATCTTTTACCGCCATAAATGCCTTTTCAAGCACCGCCAAAAATTGATCTATCTGACCTAAAATAAGTAAAGCTTCAGCGCGACTAGCTAAAAGGTAATAGCGCTCTTCTTCACTTATTTTATGATTCCCTAATCCATTATTCGCGCCATTATGTAAATACTCATTACGGCCCTCATCACGCCCATTCAGGTTTTCTTTTTCATCATGCTCAATATCAATACAATCCAGAACTTGAATCACTTGTTTGGCAATCGTTTTAGCGTATTGCTCATTGCCAGCCAACAAATACATGGTGGCCGCATTTATACCAGGGTAATAGCCCCCTGTACGTTTGAAAATAATCTCATATTGCTCTGCAGCGAGTAGGGCTTTAGGGCAGTGTTTTCCCTCAGAGACAGACAAAGCCTCATCTTTTGATAAGCGTGCTCCCAATGCGGCAATATCTTCAGACTGGTGCGAGGCGAGATTAAAGTCTTCGTATTTTTGGCTGGCGAGTACCGTTGCCCCCGCCCGCGCCAACACCAGCACCGCCCGATACTGCAACATCAGGTCATGAGCATGCTGTTTTAAACCTGAGATAGCCGTATCGTAAGCACGTAAGAACTCACCTGAGCGTTCTAATTCACGCGTGCGATCTAACCATTCTTGACTCGTTAGATTTTGATTGGAACCCAATTCTTTCGACATCAGATAAACCTCAAAAGTGATTAGAGATCGCGTTCATTGCTAATCGCCCATAGGACGTAAACTAAATCCTTCAATCAAATCGGCGGCTAATAAATCATCAGCCAACATTGAGAGTGCATTCAAGTCACTGGTACGAACGGTCATTTGATACGATAGATTTTTACCATTATTGTTAAGCTTAAACGATAAGTTACTCACCACTAAAGAGTGCTTCATTAAGGTTTCTCTGATTTGTAATTCTGACCAATAATCCTGTCGCGAGAAACGTAAAACTAATACCGCATAATGACGTAAAGGCAGTGTTTCAACGATCTGGTTAAAAATAGCCAAGGTGATGAGTGTCAGAAAGGCAGCAAAAACTGCGGTGAGATAGAACCCAGCCCCTATCACCAGCCCTATTGCCGCGGTAATCCAGATAGAAGCGGCTGTGGTCAAACCCCTAACGGTATTTTTGTCCTGCATCATGGCACCCGCGCCCAGGAAACCGATCCCCGTCATCACGCCTTGTGCCATTCGAGCAGGATCGACTCTTATCATGGTTTCAAGCTGGTTGGGAATATTCGCCCATTGGAAGTCGCTCATCACCATAAGCAGGCATGAGGCCAGACACACAAGAATATGCGTTCGAAAACCCGCCGCACGACCACGAAAGGCACGATCAAGACCAATGCCACCACCGACAACGACAGCAAAAATTAAACGAAGATAAGGTTCAAACAAAAGATCACTAAACATACAGCCCCTTTTATTTTATGGCGTATCTAATGACTCAACTTTCAAATGACTTAACTTAAGTATAGAAGACTTATGCCGATACGCAGTTATAAGTGATAAATAGTTATAAGTGGTAAATAGTTATAAGTGGTAAATAGTTATAAGTCGTCAATAACAACGCACGATAACTCATATGCAAAAATGAACTAAGCTGGTGAATACGTCTGTTAACTAAAACTGCGCTATACTAAAGACTGACACCCTTCTTATTTTTGGAGGTACTAACATGGGAAA